>JAAUYH010015753.1_pt1 | contig 33853 bp, 31 predicted proteins | sample 7278061 | NCBI WGS metagenome assembly JAAUYH01 (sample SAMN14350203, study PRJNA611818) | marine sediment metagenome | isolation source: surface marine sediment (0.6m) | place: French Polynesia: Moorea | collected 2018-08 | reverse complement strand
GGATCAGGTCAGGTCTTTCAGTACCTGGTCCAGCGTCTCTTTCGCATCGCCGAACAGCATGCGCGTATTCTCCTTGAAGAACAACGGATTCTGGACGCCGGCATAGCCGGTTGCCATGCTGCGCTTCAGCACGATTGTCGTCTTGCCCTTCCAGCATTCGAGTACCGGCATGCCGGCGATCGGGCTGTCGGGCTCATCCTGGGCGGACGGGTTGACGATGTCGTTCGCACCGATGACGACAGAGACGTCGACGTCCGGGAAGTCATCGTTGATCTCGTCCATCTCGTAAACGATGTCGTAGGGCACCTTCGCCTCGGCCAGCAACACGTTCATGTGGCCCGGCATACGGCCCGCGACCGGATGGATGCCGAAGCGCACGTTCACCTTTTTGGCCCTGAGCGCCTTGGTGATTTCGTAAACCGTGTGCTGTGCCTGCGCGACCGCCATACCGTAGCCCGGGATGATCATCACTTCTTTGGCGCCCGCCAACATCGACGCTGTTTCGTCGGGATTAACGGAGACGATCTCACCGTCCTGCTCGCCACCCGACGCTGACGTGCCACCGCCGGTACCGAAGCCGCCGGCGATCACGTTCAGGAACTTGCGGTTCATCGCACGACACATGATGTAAGACAGGATCGCGCCACTGGAGCCTACCAGCGCCCCGGTGACGATCAGCAGGTCGTTCGACAGCATGAAACCGGTGGCGGATGCCGCCCATCCCGAGTAGCTGTTCAACATCGAGACGACGACCGGCATGTCGGCACCGCCGATGGCCATGACCATGTGGATGCCGAACAGCAGCGCGAGCACCGTCATTATAATCAGTGGCTGCATTCCACCGCCCGCCGCCGCCTGGATGACGAACTCGCGCCCGAACCAGATCGCGCCCAGCAGCAGAAGGAGATTCAGCCAGTGTCTCGCCGGCAACAGCATCGGCGATCCACCGATGCGCCCGGACAGTTTGCCGAACGCGATGACGGAACCCGAGAACGTGACGGCACCGATTAGGATGCCAATGTAGATCTCGATGTTATGGATCGTCTTCTCGACGCCGGTGTAGGACGAGTTCGGGTCCATGAAGCTCGCAAAGCCGACGAATACGGCCGCCGCACCGACGAGGCTGTGCAAAATCGCAACGAGTTCCGGCATCTGCGTCATTTGCACGCGTCGTGCGAGCAGCAGACCAATCGTGGCACCGATCAGGAGAGCACCCAGCAAGAGGCCGTAGTTCTTCGTTACGACACCAAAGATCGTGGCGAGCAACGCGATGGCCATGCCGGTGATGCCGTACCAGTTACCGCGTCGCGCAGTCTCCTGGTTCGACAGCCCGCCGAGGGCCAGGATAAAAAGAATGGTTGCCGCGATATACGCCGCGGTGATCGTTCCTGCGTTAAGGCTCAGCATGTCGACCTCACTTCCTGAACATGTCGAGCATGCGGCGCGTCACCGCGAAGCCGCCTGCGATGTTGATACTTGTTATAAGCACGGTCACGACGGCGATCCACATGATCACCGGATCATCCGAACTGATCTGCAACAACGCGCCGATAATGATGATGCTCGATATCGCGTTGGTCACGCTCATCAGCGGCGTGTGCAGGGCTGCCGTCACGTTCCAGATCACCATGTAGCCGACGAAACACGCGAGCACGAAGACCGTGAAGTGAGCCATGAACGACGGTGGCGCGACCGCGCCGAGGCCCAGCAGTGCGAGGCCGCCGATCGCCATCGCGATCAACGGACCGGCGAACGAACGCTTCTCTTCTTCTTTCTCGACGGGAGCCGGAGCCGGTTCTGCCTGCTGCGGCGCAGCCGATAGCTTCGGAGCCGGCGGCGGCCAGGTCGTCTCACCGTTGTGGCAAATCGTTGCGCCACGGATGACCTCGTCTTCCATGTCGACATTGATGTTGCCGTCTTTTTCGGGCGTCAGGTCGGTCAGCAGGTGGCGCAGGTTGGTCGCGTACAGTTGGCTCGACTGGGCGGCGAGTCGGCTCGGCAGGTCCGTGTAGCCTATGATCGTGACACCATGGCGCTTAACAACCTCGTTTTTCTCCGTGAGTTCGCAGTTACCGCCCTGTTCGGCCGCAAGGTCGACGATGACACTGCCGTCCTTCATCGACTCGACCATCTCGGCCGTGATCAGTTTGGGCGCCGGCTTGCCGGGAATCAGCGCCGTCGTGATGATGATGTCCACTTCCTCGGCCTGCTCGGCGAACAGGGCCATCTCGGCCTTGATGAACTCTTCGCTCATGACCTTGGCGTAACCGCCCTCACCGGCGCCGTCTTCCTCGTCTTCGAAATCGAGCATGAGGAACTCTGCGTCCATGCTCTCGACCTGCTCCTTGACCTCCGGGCGGGTATCGAACGCGCGCACGATGGCGCCGAGGCTCTTGGCCGCACCGATCGCGGCGAGGCCGGCGACGCCTGCACCGATGACCATTACCTTGGCCGGCGGGATCTTGCCGGCGGCCGTGATCTGGCCCGTGAAGAACCGTCCGAAATGCTGTGCGGCCTCGACGACGGCACGGTAGCCACCGATGTTCGCCATTGAACTCAGCGCGTCCATCTTCTGAGCGCGGGAAATACGCGGGACGCTGTCCATCGCCATGACCGTGGCACCGGTTGCCGTCAGCTGCTCCAGCAACGGGGTGTTCTGGCCGGGCCAGACAAAGCTGATCAGCGTCTGGCTGGCTTTGAGCCTGGCGGCCTCTTGTTCTTCGGGTGCCCGGACTTTGAGGATGATGTCAGAGTCGCTCCAGATGCTGTCTGCCGAGGTGGCTATGTCGCATCCGGCAGCCTTGTAGGCATCGTCGGAGAAGCTGGCCGAATCGCCGGCACCGCTCTCGACGGTGACGGTGAATCCGAGTTTCATCAGTTGGGCGGCAACATCTGGTGTCGTGGCGACACGTTTCTCGTCTGCGTGTAGCTCTCTCGGCACGCCGATCTTCATGGGATTTCTCCGGTTCTTATGGCCGTCGCCTGGCAGGCGCCGGCGTTCTTACTGCGCGAGACTGTAGCAGTATCTGCTCATCTATCCCACAGCTTGAGGGCCCCGGAGGCGATTACAGGCGTAAGGAATTACACCTACCCGAACGTGTCAGCGACGGCGATCGGTCTTCTGTGCGCGGTCCCTTGCGGGGCGGACGGCGCGGTCACGCTTCTGGCGAAGACGTTCTCGCATGGCGGCCCGTTCTTCCGGGCTCATGTTCTGGTAGCGATCCCTGAGTTGCTTGCGCCGCTCCCGGTTCATCTGCTTGAACTTGCGATAGTTGTCGCGGATGCGGCTTTGTTGCTCGGGAGACAGCTGTCGATAGATCTCGTAGCGCTCGCGAATCAGTGCGCGACGCTCGTCGCTCAGATTACGCCACTGCGCGAAACGTCGTTTGGCCGCGTCGCGTTCACTGGCCGACATCGCAGACCAGCGTTGCGCTCCGGTGGCAAGTCGCTGCTGACGATCGGCCGGCAGCTGGTCCCAGCCATCTGCAAAGGCGTTAAGAACCTGTTGCTGCTCATCGGAGAGACTGTCCCAGGTCACGCCATCCGCATGCGCAACACCGCAGACGAACGCAATCAACACTATCAGCCATCTAACCTTCATTTTCTGTCTCCGGCGCACCTTCGTCCGTTTCTTCGGAAGGTGCCTCCTTACGTTCAACCATGACCACTTCGTCGAGCACTTGCCATTCCTCGTCAGACCCTTCCCAGCTACCGAGGTATTCGAGGAACTCCATGTCCGTCACGGCTTCCTCCTCATCGTCAGCCAGCGCCGGTGCACACGCGGCAATCATCGCGACGGTCAGGACTGCACGTTGGTCAGCCAACGCTGTCCCCGTTGCCAGTCTCGGCAAGGTCGATCCAGTCGTAGAACTCGAGATCCTCCAACATCTCGAGATTGTCCTCACTCAGGAGTATCTCCATATCGACCGTCGATGCGTCCGCGGGCGTCTCGATAATGGCCGGGGACTGCATTAACAGGACAGCAACGGCGGCAGCCGTCGCGAGCCCGCCAACCGGCGCCCACCGAAGCAGCGGCGGCAACCGTCGCGGCGATTTCTCGACGGCCGCATGTCTTGCCTGGTTCAGGCGCGACAGGGTCGCTGCATCGAGACTGTCGACACTGTCGTCGAACAGCTGCTTCGCGCGTTTCTCAAATGCGTCGTTTGCGTCGTTCACTGCCAATGCTCTCCCAGTTTGTCCCGGAGCGAATGCACCGCCCGGGAATAATGTGTCTTTACACTGCCCTGTGTACAGCCCATGGCGCTGGCGGTTCCCGCCACGTCCAGCCCCTCAAAGGTCCGGAGCATGAAGGCCTCGCGCTGTCGTGCGGGCAGTTCGCCAATCGCGTCCTCGAGTCCGCGCATCGCTTCGCCGGTCTCCGCGAGCTCCTCGGGCGTGCGCCCGGCGAGGTCCTCGGCCTGGGCAATCGGGTCGTAGCCCTCATCAGCGGCCTGCTGGCTGCGGCCGAACCAGCTCATGACCCGGTTGCGGACGGCCTGCCGCCGGCGAAAATCCCGAATTCCGTTCTGCAGAATCCGGTAGAACAGCGGGGTCCATTCGTTTTCCGGTTGCGACCCGTAGTTCTGCACCAGCTTGATCATCGCGACCTGCACGAGGTCCAGGGCCTCTTCCCGGTCGCGCACGGCGATTTCGGCGTAGCGCAGGGCGCGACGCTCGATATCCATAAGGAACCGATTTAGATCCTCAGATTCGCGCAGCGTCTTAACTCCCGTGTCGCGCTCGCTGCAAGATACCGCATATGCGGGGCTTATTGCTTCCATGAACGCTTGACTCCCTGTCCCGGTTCTCTACCTTGTACTGTCCTAAACGCAGCGTCGACGAATCCGTTGACACCGTCGTCCGGATTTTTGATGCCTCCTCCGCCGATACTACAAGTCGCTATCAACGTGCCCTTGTCGCGGCGCTTCGACTACCTGGCGCCCGCCGGACAGTCAGTGGCGATTGGGTCCCGGGTGCTGGTGCCTTTTGGCCGCCGCGACCAGGTAGGCCTGGTTCTCGGTCTTGCCGATCGCAGCGAGGTACCCGGCAACAAGCTGAAAGCCGCGAAGGCTGTTCTCGATCCGACGCCGTTATTGAGTAAAGAAGATCTTTGGCTGTGCCAGTTCTGCAGCGACTACTACCATCACCCGATCGGGGAAGTGGTTGCAGCGGCACTCCCCAAGCTCTTGAGGATGGGGAAGCCGGTCTACCCGGAAATGGACTTTCTGCGCGCCACAGAAGCTGCCGAGACGGCGATTGCGGGGCTTCGACGGGCGCCGAAGCAGGCGGAGCTTTTAACGGCACTCTTAGACGCCGGCGGCGACGGCCTGAGCGCCGAAACGCTTACGGAGCTGATGCCGGCATGGCGACGGGTCGCGAAACCACTGATCGAGAAAGGTCTCGCCCGGCGCGAGCGGTATACGGCGGAGGATCGGCAGCCGGCGCGTGACCTGGAGGCAGTTGCAGGGCCCGCGTTGAATGAACAGCAGCTCGACGCGGTCGCCGCGGTCCGTGCGGCGAAAGGCTTCGAGAGCTTTCTTATCAACGGGGTAACGGGCAGTGGCAAGACCGAGGTGTACCTGCACCTGATCGCCGATGTGCTGGACAGGGGCCAGCAGGTGCTGGTGCTCGTACCGGAGATCGGCCTGACGCCGCAACTCGTGAACCGTTTTCGGCGCCGGCTGGGGGTAGAGCCGGTCCTGATGCACTCCGCACTCAACGACAGTGAGCGCCTGGCCGGCTGGCGCATGGCGCGTAGCGGGGACGCGAAACTCATCGTTGGCACACGATCCGCCGTCTTTGTACCGCTCCAGCGGCCCGGCCTGATCATCGTCGATGAAGAACATGACGGTTCGTTGAAACAGCAGGAGGGCTTTCGCTACTCCGCACGCGACCTCGCAATCGTGCGAGCCAGTCGCGCCGATATCCCGGTCGTCCTCGGTTCCGCGACGCCGACGCTGGAAATGCTCAAGCACTGTGCGGACGGACGTTACAAGCGGCTGGACCTGGCGGTTCGCGCAGGCGGCGCCGAGCCTCCGTCCCTCAGACTGGTCGATCTGTCTCGAAGCCCGGGGCAGGACGGTCTGAGCGACGTGCTGCTATCTGCCGTCTCGCGGCACCTTGTGGAGGGCGGCCAGGTCCTGATGTTTCTGAACCGCCGCGGCTTCGCGCCGACGCTGATCTGCGGCGATTGCGGACACATCGCCGAGTGCCGCCGCTGCGACGCGCGTATGACGGTACACGCGAGGGAAGGCCTGCTTCGCTGCCATCACTGCGGCGCGTCCCGACCCATTGACCGTCAATGCAACGACTGCGGTGCTGAAGCGATGCGCGCACTGGGTGAAGGCACGCAGAAGCTCGAGGACATCCTGACCGCACAGTTTCCCGGGCGCGAGATTCGACGCATCGACAGCGACAGCGTGCAGCGCAAGGGCGCTATCGGCGAGGCGCTGGAGCGGGCCACCGCGGGCGACGCAGACATCCTGGTCGGCACGCAGATGCTGTCCAAGGGCCATCACTTTCCGAAACTGACGCTCGTCGGTGTTATCAATGCCGACCAGGGCTTGTTCGGCACCGATTTTCGCAGCAGTGAGCGTCTCGGCCAGTCCATCGTGCAGGTGGCCGGCCGGGCGGGCCGCGAGGAGCGGCGCGGCGAGGTGCTCATCCAGACGGCGTTTCCGGAGAACCCGTTCTGGGACCAGCTGCTCGACGGCGGCTACGACCGCATCGCGGCGGAGGCCATGCATGAGCGCGAGCAGGCCCACTGGCCGCCCTTCGCGCGGTTGGCGCTGATTCGCGCGTCGGCGCATCGACAATCCGACGCCCTTCGATTCCTTGAAGCGGCGAAGCGTCTCGCCGTGGAGGCCGCGGAGGAGCGCCTGCGGGTGCTCGGTCCGGTGGATGCGCCAATGGCGAAGCGCGCCGGGCGTTTCAGGGCCCAGCTGCTCTTGCAGGCCCATGACCGGCAGGCGCTGCACCACTGTCTCAGCCAGCTGCGCCTCAGACTCGAGGCTCATCCGGAGGCCCGTAAGGTGCGCTGGTCGATCGACGTCGACCCGGTCGAACTCCTGTAGGACTCAGGGGCCGGGAAACTTACGCCACGGCTTGAGAACTGCTGTAGACTTGCCGGCTCGAAATTTTCAGGCCCCGGGAATGAAATCCACGATCGCAGATCTCCTGAGCAAGGCACTGGCTGACCTGCCGGAGCTCTCTGATGCACTGCACGGAATTGATATCGCTGCGACGATCGAACGCACGCGCGATGACAGCCACGGCGACTTCGCGTCGAACGTGGCCATGCGCCTTGCGAAACCCGCGCGGCGAAGCCCGAGGGACCTCGCCGGGCAGATCGTTGAGCACATTGGCGACAGCGATGAGCTCGACAAGGTCGAGATTGCGGGACCCGGCTTCATCAACTTTTACCTGGGCGCTTCGTCCTATCACAGCGAACTGAAGTCGATCCTGGCCCGCGGCGAAGACTACGGACGCAAGCCGCCCACACCGTCACCGCGCGTTCACCTGGAGTTCGTTTCGGCAAACCCGACCGGCCCTCTGCACGTCGGCCACGGCCGTCACGCCGCCTTCGGCGCTACCGTTGGCAACCTGCTCGAATCGCAGGGGCTGCCCGTTCATCGCGAGTATTACGTGAACGATGCCGGGCGCCAGATGGACATTCTCGGCGTCAGCGTGTGCATCCGTTGGCTCGAACTAAAGGGCGCCGACGTGTCGTTCCCGGATGCCGGCTATCGCGGCGAGTACATTCGCGACATCGCAGCCTCGGTCAACACAACCGGCATCGAGGACGTGTCGGCTGAGGCGCTGATGGCGGGCCTGCCGGCCGACGCGCCCGACGGCGACAAGGAAGCTCACATTGAAGCGCTGATCGACGCCGCTAAACGAGAATTCGGTGAGGATGGCTTCGACCGCATCCGGCAGCAGGCGTTAGAGAGCATCCGCGACGACATCGAGGACGACCTGGCCGAGTTCGGCGTCCACTACGATCGCTGGTTCTCCGAGCAGAGCCTGACGAAGACGGACCGCATCGACAAGGCGCTGGGCGTCCTGAAGGAACGGGGCATGCTGTACGAGAAGGACGGCGCGACCTGGTTTCGCGCGACGGACTTCGGCGATGAGAAGGACCGCGTCGTCGTCCGCGACAACGGCGTGAAAACTTACTTCGCCTCCGATATTGCCTACCACTTCGACAAACGCGAACGCGGCTTCGATCACCTGATCGACATTCTCGGGGCCGATCACCACGGCTACGTGTCGCGTGTAAAGGCCGGCCTTGCGGCGATGGGTTACGCCGGCGACGATCTCGAGGTCGAGCTCGTGCAATTCGTCGCGCTGTTCCGCGGCGGCGAGAAGATGCAGATGTCCACGCGATCGGGTGAGTTCGAAACGCTGAGGGACCTGCGCAACGAGGTGGGTAACGATGCCGCGCGCTTCTTCTACGTATCGCGGTCCAACGATCAGCACCTGGACTTCGACCTCGATATCGCCAAGTCGGAATCGAGTGACAACCCGGTGTATTACATCCAGTACGCACACGCGCGTATCGCCCGTGTCTTCGGCAAGCTCACCGAGGCCGGACACAGTTACGACGCGGGCAACGCCGCGCTGGAACGACTCGTCGAGCCGCAGGAGCGGGCGCTGATGAAACGACTCAGCCGCTACGCCGAGATCCTCGAGACGGCAGCCAGGAATCGCGCGCCGCAGACACTGGTGCACTACCTGCGAGACCTGGCCAACGATTTCCACACGCTGTACAACGCGCATCAGTTTATCCTCGACGATGCATCGCTTCGCGACGCCCGCCTGTTATTGTGCAAGGCAACGAAGACCGTGATCGCCAACGGGCTGGACATACTCGGTGTTTCTGCACCGGACAGGATGTAATGGCAAAGAGACGCGCGAAGAAGCGCCGCAAGACGCGCAAGGACGATCCCTACCCCGGATGGGTATGGATGGTCTTCGGGCTGGCGATCGGGTTATCGGTCGCCGCCGCCGTGTACTTCAGCGACAGCCCCGAACCGCGCGTGGCCATAACTACTGCAGCGCCCGTGCAGCCGCCGCCGGCGTTGGACGACAATGGCGAGACCGCGGAAATCCCACCCGAGACGGAACCTCGCTTCGACTTCTATGAGCTACTGAAGAAGATGGAAGTCGAGGTCGAGAATGCCGCGCCTTCTGTCGAGAGAGACAGAGCACCGCAGGCCGTCGTCGAGGAGGGCACCTACATACTCCAGGCCGGCTCATTCTCGCTAGAAGAAAATGCGGAGAGCCGACGTGCCGAGCTGGGATTTCAGGGCATCGAGTCGCGGATCATCGCCGCCAATGTGAATGGCCGAAAAATATACAAGGTCTATATCGGTCCGGTCAGTGACCTCGATCGACTCAACCTGCTTCGCAGCCAGCTTCGGGCCGCGGGTATCGACGTTCTTCGCATCACCGTCAGTGACTGACGCGACGTAAGCTGAATGCGCTGCGGGCACAGAAACCCTATCCTGGTTTGCCGCGCGCCATGGCTTGCGGCGCTGGCGATGCTGGCTGCGTGCGCGCAGGCCCCGCAGGTCGTTGTCATCGAGGAACCCGCCGAAGTGCCGCCGGTGGCGCCTGCCGAACCCGAACCTGCACCTCCACCGCCGCCGCCTGAGCCACCGCGGCCAAACATCACAATCGCATCCGTCGGCGACATGATGATCGGCACCGACTTCCCCGAGAATCACCTGCCCGACGACGATGGCATCGGGTTCCTGGGCAACGTTCAGCCCTTCCTGTCAGCCGCCGATCTCGCGATCGGAAATCTCGAAGGCGTGCTGGTCGACGGCGGGGAACCAGCGAAGTCCTGCAAGAACCCGAAGGCATGCTACCTGTTCCGGTCGCCCACGCGATACGCAGGGCACTATCGAGCGGCGGGGTTCGACGTGTTGAGTCTCGCCAATAACCATGCAAGGGACTTTGGCGAGGAAGGCAGGACGTCGAGCATGCAGGCGCTGGATGCGCACGGCATATTTCATTCCGGTCGAGACGGCGAGTTCGCGAGCTTCGAGACGAAGGGCCTGAAGGTCGCGTTCCTTGCGTTCGCCGTGACGAAGAACTCAAACATGTTGCTGGACTACGAGCTTTCGGAGCAGCGCGTCCGTGAGCATGCCGCCAATCACGACATCGTCATTGTTTCCTTTCACGGCGGCGCCGAAGGCGAGAGCGCGCAGAATGTCCCGTTCGACGAGGAGACCTACTACGGGGAGCCGCGTGGCGACGTCGTCCTGTTCGCAAGACGCATGGTCGACGCGGGTGCAGACCTCGTCGTCGGTCACGGGCCCCATGTCATCAGGGCGATGGAACGATACAAGGACCGTCTGATTGCCTACAGCCTCGGCAACTTCGCGACCTACTACGGCATCAGCGTCGCCGGCATCAAGGGCGTCGCCCCGATTCTCGTTACACAGCTCGATCCTGACGGCCGATTTGTCGATGGCCGCATCATTTCAACGCGGCAGCTGCGACCGGCCGGGCCGACGCTGGACCCGACTCGGCACGCCCTGCGCCTGGTTCGTACGCTGACGGCCGAGGACTTCGGCGACTCAGGTTTGAGCTTCAACGAGGACGGGACGATATCGGCCGTCGAACGCGGACCGGTGCCGGAGCATGCGCCGGCGGAATCAGTCGTCGGCGGAGATCGACTTGAAGTCGACGCCGAGTGAGCGAAGCTTGCGGTACAGGTGCGTTCGCTCCATGCCTACCCGCTTGGCGAGGCGGCCGACCTTACCCTCACACAACACCAGTTGCTGCTGCAGGTAGGCGCGTTCGAACTGCTCTCGCGCTTCACGCAGCGGCAGCGCCAGCAGGTCCTGCTTGACCAGCGGCTCTTCGTTCTTGACGTTGTCGGCGATCTCGGTTTCGACTTCGGCGAGCGTGATGTCGTCGTCCGAACCGCTCATCAGCAACCGTCTGACCAGGCTCTTGAGCTCGCGGACGTTATCCGGCCACGGGTAATTGCGAAGCCGATTCTGGGCGGCGACGTCGAAGCGCCGGAAGGTCAGCCCCTCGTTTTCGACGAGCTTGTCGACGTAGTAGGCCAGCAGTTCCGGCACATCCTCGGAGTAGTCCCTCAATGGCGGGACGCGCAGGCTGAGCGCGTTCAGGTGCGAGTGCAGGTCACGACGCAACTCACCGGAATCGAGCTTGCGGTCAAGATCGTCACCCGCCGTCGCCAGCACCCTGGCATCGAATCGAACGGGCTTCTTGCCGCCCACCCGCGTAAACCGCCCCTCCTCGAGGGCGCCGAGCAACACTTTCTGCGCCTCGTCATTGAGGTCTGTGAGTTCATCAATAATCAGCGTGCCCTTGCCGGCTTTCTCGATGACGCCCGCATAGGTCGTGCCGTCCTGCTCGCTGCCGAGAAGTTGCTCTTCGGCGTTGCTTCGCGTGATGGACGCACCGGTCAAGACGACGACGGGCTCAGCCGCGCGTCGACTCAAGCCATGCATGTAGCGTGCGAACGCGCCGCGGCCCGTGCCCGGTTCGCCGCTGATCAGCACTGAAGAGTCCTGCAATGCAAACTGCTGCGCGCGTTCACGCAGGCTCTTCATCAGTTCGCTGCGACCGACGGGCGTCAGCAACGCCGGCAGCATTGTCCGGGATTTGCCCGCCTGTGACGCGACGGACTCAAGCGCTGACTCCACGGTGCGCAGCAGCTTCGCCAGGGACAGCGGTTTCTCGACGAAATCGAAGGCGCCGAGCCGTGTGGCCTCCACCGCCGTATCCACGGTCCCGTGTCCGGACATGATGACGACCGGGCACTGCAACTCACCCGATTCGGACCACTCGCGAAGCAAGGTAATGCCGTCGGTATCGGGCATCCAGATATCCAGCAGGATCAGGTCGAACTTGTCGGCTTCCCGGGCGCGGCGAGCTTCTTCGGCGTTCGCTGCAACGGTTACGCCGTAGCTCTCATCGCTGAGAATTTCGGAAATCAGGGCCCGAATATCGGCCTCATCGTCAACAACGAGTACGTGAGCATTGGTCATGCTCTTTCCCTCCTCTGGTCCGCAAGGTGCGGCAGCTTCGCGATAATTGATTCTCTTGCAGTGTCAGTCATCGGCAGGCGAATACTGATGACGGCACCGCCGTCTTTCCTGTTCTCTGCGCGTATCGATCCCATGTGCTCCTCAACGAGCTTCTTGACGATCGCGAGGCCTAAGCCCGTGCCTTTCGGCTTGGTCGTGACGTAGGGGTCGAACACCTGGTTGACGGACCCGGTGTCGAATCCGGGTCCGTTGTCTTCCACCCGGATCTGGCAGAAAGGCATGCCGTCGATTTCGACACGACTCAGGAGAATGTCGATGTGTGCGTCTTCCGTATTCTCGAGTGCCTCGACGGCGTTCCTGATCAGGTTGTGCAGGATCTGGCGCACGCGGCCCATGTCTGCCTCGATCGGTCCCAGGCTCGGGTCCGGCGTGATAGCAATCTCGACGTGCATGCCCTGGGCGCGATACAGATCGACGACCTCGTGCACGAGGTTCTCGATGTCGAAGCGGCCGAACTCCATGTCCGGTGCGCGGGCGTAGTCCCTGAACGCGTTCACCATCTCCTTCATCGCCTCGACCTGCTGGACGATCGTATGTGTCGCACGATCGAGAATCTGGCCCTCTTCGTCTTCCATCGTGCCGAGGTATTTTCGCCGCAGCCGCTCGGCGGACAACTGGATTGGCGTCAGCGGATTCTTGATCTCGTGCGCCAGCCGTCGTGCCACCTCGCCCCACGCCGCGTCGCGCTGCGCCTGCAACAGCGCCGTGATGTCGTCAAACACGATGACGTAGCCTGCCGGCTTGTCGTCCTTGCCAGGCAACGTCGTACACGCGCAGGTCAGCACTCGCCGACCGACCTCGCCGCGCAGGACAATCTGTTCGCGCCAGTCCGTCTCTCCCGCTTTCAGGTGCATCATCGATACGTCGACGAACTGCTCGACGAGCGGGCCTTCCTTCGACACGTCCGTCAGCGACTGGCCGGCGCGGGAAGCAAGGTCGGTGTTCAGGATGGCGCTCGATGCCTGGTTCGCGTTTCGAATCCGAAACTCGCTGTCCAGTGCGACGACGCCGGTTGACAGTCGGGCCAGGATGATCGCGAGTCGCGCGCGCTCGGCCTCCACCAACGACTGGTTAAGACTGGCCTGCTCGCTGGCCACGGCCAGGCGCTGCGTCATGTCGTTGAACGAGCTGATCAGGAAACCGATTTCGTCGCGCGTCGGCTGAGGCAGCTGCAGGTCGAAATCACCTTTTGCTACCGCGCGGGTTCCATAGACGAGCTGCTGGATAGGCGCGACCAGGCGACGCGAAAACACGAATGCGCCATAGATCGATGCCAAGAGCGTCAGCAACAGGACCACACTCAGTGTCAGCGTGAATATGCCCTTGAGGTCGTCGCGCAGGAACAGCAATTCACTGTATCGCTGATAGGAGTTCTCAACCGTGTACGCCATGCGACCGAGGCGGCTCGTCACCGGGAAGTGTGCCTGGATGACACCCAGAGGTTGCGCCTGGGACGAGCTGTAAAACGGCACGGCCGTGCGGATCTCATAGGTGTCAGCCTCCAGCGGATCGAGGCTGACGAACGGCCGGTTCTGCCGGAGCTGCAGGATGACTTCTTCGGTCAGGCGTTTCGGCAATGCTGCAGCCGAGCTGTCCGAGCTGGTCGCAAGGATGCGGTTGTTCGCGCCGAACAACGTGACCTCGCTGGCGCCGTTTTCGCGTCGCAACATACTCAGCTGGAAAATGAAGTCGCGTTCACTGGTGTTTCGAAGGCTTCGCGCGATCGCCTGGGTCGCGGCCAGGTTGTCGCGCATCTGGAGTTCGAGCGCTGCGCGACTGAGCTGGACGGCATTATCGAGACCCTCCTCGACCTCGACATCGAACCACGTGTCGATTCCGCGGTTGATGAACTGCACCGAGAAGTAGAAGACGATGAGGAGCGGCAGGACGACGAGGCCGACGAAGATGCCGACCATGCGGGCTTTGAGTTTCGAGCCGGGCACATTGTCCGAGTATTCCCGGAACAGCCGGAACAGGTTGCCGATAACGAGCAGGAACAGCAGCACAACGCCGACGATGTTGATGACGAGAATCGCATCGTTCAGGCGGCCGAACTCGTCGGAATTCTGTGCGGTAACGCTTAAGAGGAACAGCGCGACGAGCGCCAGGAGGACGCCGGTGGCGCCGAGCAGGAAGGCCGCGGCTCGCTTTATCGTTCTAAGGACCATTCGAACCATTCGCTCTTCAGCTGCCATTGACTGCGCCAGAAGAACACGAACCTGAGCGATGGCGGGTACTGCTGCGTATTCAGCAGTGCACGCATGCGCAGTCGGTAGCGTTTGTCCGGTTCGAGCAGGGCATCGTCAATGATGGGTAATGCCTGCACTCGGCCGAGCGTGTTCAGGGCGGAGTAGAGAGTCGCGAAGGATTCCTGGTTACCGGTATTTACGTTGCGCACGATGTAACGCTGGCTCAGCGGCCTGTATTCGAGCTCGTAGCGAACCTTGAGCTCGGCATCGAGGCTGTCCGGCACCCAGCGGCGGGTACGAATAACCTCGAGTTGCAGTTCGACCGTCAGCGGCACGCCGGCTTCAAGCGCCTGCAGCGCTTCGCTGGACAGCACGAGCTGAAGCCTTGCATCGAGCGTGTGAACACCGCTTAGCAACTCGGTCGCAGCCGAACGAACCTCGAAATAACCCTCGCGTTCGAGGTCCTGCTGCGCATAGGCCGCCGTGCTGATCAGCAGCACGACGAGGCAGCCCCGGTACAACCGGCGAAGGGGTTCGATTCGAGGTTTCAGCATTTGACGGTTCAGGTAGCCTTCTTCAGGCACGCAAAATAGAAGCCATCCATGCCGTCCGTTCCCGGCAAGATCTGGTACCCCCGTGCCTGTCGCCGCATTACATCGCGGATGTTGTTATTTTGCAACAAGTCATTTTCGGTCGCGTCTGGCGTCGCATCCAGGAACGCCTCAACGATGCGCTCGTTCTCATCTTTGAAGACGGAACACGTCACGTACAACAGGCGCCCGCCCGGTTTCAGCGTCTGCCACAGCGAATTCAAAAGCTTCATCTGTACCTCTGCCAGCGCCGCGATATCCGATTCGCGCCTGAGAAGCTTGATATCGGGATGTCGCCTTATCACACCACTCGCCGAACAGGGTGCGTCCAGCAAGATCGCGTCGAACGGCCGCCCGTCCCACCAGTCTTCCTTATTAGACGCGTCAGCGACCTTGATCGTTGCCTTGAGCCCCAGGCGGTCGAATGTCTCGCGAATCGCGCTGGCTCGCCGCGCATCGACGTCAATACAGGTCAGAGCGTCATCCGGGTCCGCAAGTTCCTTGAGATGTGCGCTCTTGCCGCCCGGCGCCGCACAGGCATCCAGCATTCGCGCAGCACCGTCGCCGCGGCACCAGGGTGCGGCGATCTGCGCGCCGCCGTCCTGCACGGACACGAGACCGTCGGCAAACCCGGGCAGGCTGGTGACAGGGATCGGGGCCTCGAGGCGCAGCGCCTGCGGCAAAGCCGTGTGTTGCCGGTAATCGATACCGGCTTCGTCGAGCACTGCCTTGTACGCTGCGAGCGTCGTCTTGCCGGTATTCACGCGCAGCCACATCGGTGCCCGTTCGTCATTCGCGTCGAGGATCTGCCGCCAGTCATCTGGCCAGTCCGATTTGAGTCGTTCGACGATCCAGGTCGGATGATTGAAGCGCGCCTCCTGGCCTTCCGGCTCAAAACTCTCTCGCTGCGCTCGTCTCAGCACGGCGTTGACGAGACCGGCGAGGCGAGGCTTGCCCAGGACCCTGGCGGCCTCAACGGTTTCTGCGATCGCAGCATGATCCGGGACGCGCGTATCGCTCAATTGAAACAGGCCAACGTCGATTAGAGCCGCGATGACGCTGTCTCGCGATCGCATCGGGCGATCGAGCAGCTGCCGGCGACGGTCCTCGAGACGGAAATGCGTTCGCAGCGTGCCGTACGCGAGCATGCGAACGAATGAATCATCGTCGCTGTCGATGGACTCCAGCGCCGCGTCCAGTGACCGGCCTCTGCTACGGACACCGTCGACGATCCTGGCCGCATTGGCCCGGGCCGATGCGCCTTTTCGGGTCACGTCGAGAGTTGCTTGCCGGACAGGCTCATCGCGTCCGCCAGCTGGTGAGCCATCACTCGACCCTTGCCGGCGCGCTGCAATTCTTCCAACAGCAGTCCGCCCCTGCCACAGGCGACCAGCACGCCGGACCTGGACACATCGAGGACCTTGCCCGCCTCGCCCACCGCATCGTCAACGGCTCGCGCGCGCCAGCACTTGACGCGCTGGCCATCGACCTCGAAGAAGCTCCCGGGGACCGGGTTGAAAGCCCTGACCTTTCTCGCAAGCTCATCGGCACTTTCCTGCCAGTCGAGCTCAGCGTCAGCTGTGTTGATCTTGCCGGCATACGTCGCCAGGCCCTCGTCCTGGACTTCAGCCTCGAGCATGCCAGCGGCGATCTCGTCGACGTGCCGGACCAGCAAGTCGCCGCCCAGGGTTGCAAGGCGATCATGCAGGCTACCCGCTGTGTCGTCCGGCTCGATTCGGATGGCTTCGCTGACAAAGACCGGCCCGGTATCGAGTCCGGCCTCCATCTGCATCAGGCTGATGCCGGTCTCGGTGTCGTTGGCCAGGATCGCCGCCTGTATCGGTGCGGCCCCCCGCCAGCGCGGCAGTATCGATGCGTGTACGTTCAGGCAGCCGTGACGCGGTATGTCGAGGATGCGCTGCGGCAACAGCAGGCCGTAAGCCGCAACCACCAGCAGGTCAGGCTTGAAACTCTCTAGCGTATCGGCCGCCTCGTCGTCGCGTAGCGTACGCGGTTGCAGCACGGGAATGTCCTGCTCGTTGGCGAACTGCTTGACCGGGCTTTGTTTGAGTTTCTTACCCCGGCCTGCGGGCCGGTCCGGCTGTGTGTAGACCGCGACCGGACGATGGCCGGCATCGACAAGCGCTTTCAGCGAGGCGAGGGCAAAGTCTGGCGTGCCTGCAAAAACGATAGCGGGCCGGTTCATGGGGTCGGTGCTTCGGTCAGGCGCTCACGGCAGCCGCCTGGTGGCGGCGGTCTTTCTCGAGTCGTTTGCGAATCCGGGTTCGTTTGGCCTCGGAGATGTAGTCGACGAACAACTTGCCATCGAGATGGTCGATCTCGTGCTGCACGCAGACCGCGAGCATGCCATCCAGGTTCTCCTCGTGAACCTCGCCGTTGCGATCCAGGTACTTCAGCCGGATCGTGTCGGCGCGTTTGACCTCTTCGTAGTAGCCCGGGACCGACAGGCAACCTTCCTCGGTCACGGTCACGCCGTCTTTCTCGACGATGACCGGGTTGATGAAAACGCGGGGATCGCTCTGATCGCTACTGACGTCCGCGACGAGAAAACGCTTGTGGATATCAACCTGTGTGGCAGCCAATCCAATACCCGGCGCCGCGTACATCGTTTCGAACATGTCGTCGATCGTTGCGCGCAAGGCATCGTCGACCGCTTCGACGGGCCGTGCTTTCTTACGCAGCCTCGGATCGGGAAATTCCAAAATTGTCAGTTTTGCCATAATTCAGATTGTTAAATAGTAGGATCGGCGATCCAAAATCATTTGTCTGCTTGCCCGTTTTGCAAGGTTGTGCCTGCCAGATATTCTACAAGAACGCCCTAAATAATTGACTTCATTGAATATGATGACAGACAATGCGGCAGGCTTTCGGTCCGTTTGGGGCGGTCTGCGGGCCCCAAAATGTGACGTATGCAAGCTATAGACCTTGTCAGACGACATATTATAGCAACGCAACCGGCCCAACGGCCCGAATCGGCTTCCAGGGAGCAACAGCCAACCATGGTCCACCGCAAAGCACGCTTTATAAAGGGTATCCGAGTCGCCGCAATTTCGATGGCGGTCACACTCGCCGGATGCTCATCCTTGAGTTCATTGAATCCGTTTGGTGGCGACAGTGAGCCGCAGGCGGCTACGCCGGTCGAGAGACCCGCTCCGGCCCCGGTCCGCTCGACGCCTGTCGACGAAAGCAACAACTCCGTTCCGACGTACAGCGGTCCGGTTGTAGAGCGAGTCAACGAGCCGGTACCCCTCGCTGAAGGACATCCCGATGAATATGTCGTTCAGCTCGGCGATACGCTGTGGGACATCGCGGGCCGATTCCTGAAAGATCCCTGGTTCTGGCCCGAGATCTGGTATGTGAACCCTGAGATCGAGAACCCGCACCTTATATACCCCGGTGATGTTCTCGGCCTCGTCTACATCGACGGCCAGCCGCGCGTCACGAACATTCGTGCGTCGACCTTCCGTCTTTCGCCGCAGGTCCGCGTCTCACCGCTGACCCAGGCTGTAGCCAGCATTCCTTACGACGCCGTCTCTGCATTCCTGAGCACGGGCGTTATCCTCGAGAAAGGCCAGGCCGACACGCTGCCGTACATGCTCGAGACGCGCGGCGATCACCTGATCGCGTCCGCCGGTAATGAGATTTACGTTCGCGGTGTCGCCGGCGAACCGACCGGCACCCGTTTCAGCCTCGTCAAGGTTGGCGACCCGCTGTACGACCCGGACGACAACCGGCTGGTCGGCTACCAGGGCATCTTCGTTGGTGCCGGCACGCTGCGTCGCGGCGGCGACCCGTCGACCGTAGCCCTGACCGACAGTAAGCAGGAAGCAGTGATCGGCGATCGCCTGATCCCGGAAGCGGTCGACATCCCGCTGAACTTCTTCCCGCGTGCACCAAGTTACGAGGTCGAAGGCCGAATCATCTCTGTCGTCGGCGGCGTCTCTCAGATTGGCCAATACCAGGTCGTGGTCCTGAACCGCGGCTCTGCGAACGGCCTCGTTGTGGGTGACGTGCTGAGCGTCTACCAGACCGGCGCAGAGATCGATGATCGCGTCGGTGGCGGCAAGGTTCGGCTGCCGGACGAGGAAGCGGGAACGGCGATGGTGTTCAAGGTTTATGATCGCATCAGCTACGCGCTGGTCATGGAAGCGGTAACGAACATCAACGTGCTCGACACGGTTCGCAACCCGACCTGATTGAAAACCGCTGTGGTTTAATGCGACGGCGCCTTCGGGCGCCGTTGTCGTTTTTGGGAGGTGTTGTTTTGAACAGCCGGCTTGCCTGCGCGTGCTCCGCAATAATCTTCCTGCTGGCTGCTTGCGCCAGCCCCCGCGGATCAACGGATTCATCGCCACCAGCAATCATCTTCGAGCCGGCGGCGGCTGTTTACTGGCCGCTGGACTCGACCGACGAGTTTCGCGAGTTGATGACAACGCACAAAGACGAGCTGCTGCAAGATTCCAAAGCCGGCAACTACCTCTACTCGGCGATCCCGCACAAGGCCGTGGCCGCGATGCACGGTCTCGACGACTACAATCGGTTCATGGCTCGTCCCATGGGCGGCAAAACCCCACTAGAGGTAGCTTGCCGCGACACCTACTCGATCCTGTTCTATTTCGTAGCAGCACGCCCTGCAAGCCGCACCTCCGTCTCTCGATTCACCGTCTCCTATGAGTGGAACAAGCCTGACATCCGGACGAGTGCTGCGACGAAGTCGAAAGTACTGACCGGTGCCGACTCGTCCGCTGTCTACGATGTGAAACAGAAACGTGGACGGCGCGTGTATCGCGCCAGATTGCCCTTACAGGACGCGAGACGGATTGACGGTCGCTGGACGCTGGTTATCCGGCACCGAGGGCATGAGCTGCACAGGGAAGTCTTCGACGTTCGAGGCTGCAGCGATACCGGGGTTCCGGACTGGTACCTTGAAGGCGATCCGACTACCGAGAGCTGACGCCACCTTCACGGCCCGGAACCAACGTATCCGTGACTACCGCGGCAAGAATGGCAACCGGTAAATTCGTGGGTTAGCCCTGATTTGGCGGCCCGCGAGGTCGCCGTCAGCGATATAGTCTGCGTTCGCCGCAGGTATCTGATCCTATGACCGAACAGCAAAGCGCTTACATCGTTGCATCGCTCGCGCGATTGCGTGCAGGCCAGGTACAGAACCTGGTCGCGCGGTTTGGCGATCTCACGAGCGCCCTCGCGCAGTCCGCAAACCGGTTGACCGAAGCGGGCCTGACCGAGCAGCAGGCGGAGACGGTGGTTGCGCCGGATGAAGACGCGATCAGCGCGACGGCGGAATGGCTGGAGGCGGATGGTCATAGGCTACTGGTCCTCGGCGAGGACGCTTACCCGGAGCTGCTGGCTCGTATCGACGACCCGCCGCCCTTCCTGTACGTCAACGGTGACGTTGACGCGCTGCACCTCCCGAGCCTGGCGATCGTCGGCAGCCGCAACCCGACCAAGGGGGGGGAGCGAAATGCTTTCGATTTCGCCGAACACCTGGCCGGCAACGGCTTTGTCGTCGTCAGCGGGCTGGCGCAGGGTATCGACACCGCCGCGCATCGTGGTGCAGTTGCGTCCGGCGGAGCGACGGTCGCCTGCCTCGGGCACGGTATCGACCGCGTCTACCCGGCCGCGAACCGGGAGCTCGCGCACGGCATCGTGGCGAAGGGAGCGCTGGTCAGCGAATTCCCGTTGGGTGCGCCGCCGGACCGACGTCACTTCCCCCAGCGCAACCGCCTGATCAGCGGCCTTAGCCTGGGCACACTCGTCGTAGAGGCCGCGAAACGCAGCGGATCGCTGATTACCGCGCGGCTGGCGGGGGAGCAGGGGCGAGAGGTCTTTGCGATTCCCGGCTCGATTCACAACGCGATGTCTCGTGGCTGCCATCAGCTCATTCGGTCCGGCGCCAAGCTCGTGGAGTCGGCGGATGACATCGTGGCCGAACTGGGTCACTGGATCAGCCATCTCAGGCAGCCGGAAGCCGACGCCGAGACCGCGGCTGCCGAGGACCTCAACGATGAGCAGAAGGACCTGCTGAACATAATGGGACATGACCCCGTCAGCATCGACTCGCTGGTCGAGGGCTCGGGTTTGACGATCGACCAGCTTTCATCCATGCTTCTGATTCTCGAACTCGAAGGACGAGTTGAAAAACTGCCAGGAGGGCAGTACGCCACCCTCCACCGGTCGAACTCATCCGAGCGGCCCAGCAACACAAAATAAGTCAGGGGACTCCTCGACGCATGAAAGAAAACGTACTCGACGTATTGATGTATCTCTTCGAGACCTACGTAGATACGGAAGACAACCCGGAACCCGACCAGAACGAACTGAGAAACGACCTGTCGCTAGCCGGCTTTGGCGATGCCGAGATCGATCGGGCGCTCGACTGGCTCGATGAGCTGACGGATCACCAGAGCGTGGCGAGCATCGTCGCAGATTCGTCTCGCGGCACGCGGGTCTACTCCGAGTTCGAGATGGACAGGCTGGACACAAACTGCCGGGGATATATCGCGTATCTCGAGCAGATCGGCATCCTCTCCGTATCGCAGCGGGAGATTCTGATCGACCGTTTGTTGGCCCTGGAAACGGACGATATCGACGTCGAGCAGATCAAGTGGGTCGTACTCATGGTGCTGTTCAGCCAGCCGGGCCAGGAGCAGGCCTACGCACAGATGGAGGATCTCGTTTTCGAAGAAAACACGGGGATGGTTCACTAGCGATTCTGACATTACAGCCGCGAGAACTGATCGGGCCTTCCTTGACACCTCGCGCTGAAGCACGTAATTAAACCGCGGCAATGCCCGCGGTTTAATTTTTTCCGGGCGGATCACGGTTAAGGAAAACAGACCACGCATGTCAAAAAACCTCGTTATCGTAGAGTCTCCTGCGAAGAGCAAGACCATCGAAAAGTACCTCGGCAAGGACTTTTCCGTGATGGCGTCCTACGGGCACGTCCGTGATCTCGTACCGAAAGGCGGTGCCGTCGACCCTGACAAGGGCTTCGAAATGAAGTACCAGGTCATTGAGCGCAACGAGAAACATGTAAACGCGATCATTCGTGCGTTGAAGAAGGCCGACGCGCTGTATCTTGCAACTGACCCCGATCGCGAAGGCGAGGCAATCAGCTGGCACCTGATCGAGTTGCTGCGCGAACGGAATGCCCTCGACGACAAGGCGGTGCACCGTGTCGTCTTTCACGAGATTACGAAGAACGCCGTGAAAGAAGCGATCGAGCACCCGCGCGGTTTGTCCGAGCACCTCGTCGGCGCCCAGCAGGCGCGACGTGCCCTCGACTATCTCGTCGGCTTCAACCTGTCGCCGCTGCTGTGGAAGAAGGTCCAGCCGAAGCTGTCGGCGGGAAGGGTGCAGAGTCCTGCATTACGCATGATCGTTGAGCGTGAGCTCGAAATCGAAGCCTTCAAGGCACGCGAGTACTGGACCATCGAGGCAGACCTTAGCAAGGAGAAGCAACCCTTCCTTGGCCGGCTGGTTAGCTATAAGGGCGAGAAGGTCGAGCAGTTCAGCTTCGAGAACGAAGCAGCGGCGCGCGACGTAGAAACGACGATCAATGACGCCTCCGGCGGCAAGCTGACGACGGTCAGCGTCTCGAAGAAACAACGTCGTCGAAATCCGGCAGGTCCGTTTACGACGTCCACGTTGCAGCAGGAGGCATCGAGGAAGCTCGGATTCAATACGCAACGCACGATGCGAGTCGCGCAGAGACTGTACGAAGGTATCGAGCTGCCGGACGAAGGCAACGTCGGCCTGATCACCTACATGCGTACGGACTCGGTCACCTTGGCCGACGTCGCATTAGCGGAGATTCGAGACACGATTGCGCAACGCTATGGCGACAAGAACGTGCCGGCCGAGCCGCGTATCTTCAAGACGAAAGCGAAGAACGCGCAGGAAGCGCACGAGGCCATTCGCCCCACGTCTGTGCTGCGCACGCCCGACGAGTTGAAGGGTGCGCTGGACGACGACCAGCTGAAACTCTACTCACTGATCTGGAAGCGAACGATGGCTTGCCAGATGGTGCCGGCGGTGTTCGACACGGTCGCCATTGAATTCGCAGCCGGTGCGCCTGAAGACGGTCACCGCCTGCGCGCCAACGGCTCGGTGCTCGTCGAGCCGGGCTTCATGGCTGTGTACCAGGAGGGCAAGGACGACGCCAAAGATGACGACGGCGACCGACTCCTTCCCGAAATCAATGAAGGCGATGTCGTGCAGATGGACGAGCTGCGCCCCGAACAGCACTTCACCGAGCCGCCGCCTCGCTACACCGACGCAAGCCTCGTTAAGGCGCTCGAGGAGTACGGTATCGGCAGGCCGTCCACGTACTCGAATATCATTCAGACACTGAAGAACCGCGAGTACATCGAGGTCGATGGCAAGCGCTTTATCCCCACGGACATCGGCCGGATCGTCAACGGCTTCCTGACCGACCATTTCACGCAGTACGTCGACTATGACTTTACGGCGAAGCTCGAAGATGACCTCGACGCCGTATCGCTGGGCGACAAGGAGTGGGTGCCGCTGCTCGAGAATTTCTGGGGCCCGTTCCACAAGCTGTGTGAAGAGAAAGACAGTACCGTAACCCGCGGAGACGTCGCCCAGGAGCGCGAACTCGGCACCGACCCGAAGAGCGGCAAGCCCGTATCAGTTCGCATGGGTCGCTATGGTCCGTTTGCGCAGATCGGCACCAAAGACGACGAGGAGAAACCGAAGTTCGCTGGCTTGCGGCCCGGACAGAAGATGACGGAGATCACGCTCGAAGAAGCGCTCGAGCTGTTCAAGTTGCCACGCAAACTCGGTGAGACGCCGGACGGTCTGCCGGTCTCTGCCAGTGTCGGACGCTTCGGCCCGTACGTGCGCTACGGCGATAAGTACGTGTCGATTCGCGGCGACGACGATCCGTACACGATCGAGCTGCCGAGAGCCCTCGAGCTGATCGAGGAAAAGAAGATTGCCGATGCCAACCGCATCATCCAGGACTTCGAAGACGACGGCATCCAGGTGTTGAACGGTCGATATGGCCCGTACATCACCGACAAGAGCAAGAATGCCCGTGTACCCAAGGACCGTGATCCGAAGAGCCTGAGCCTCGAAGAGTGCAAGGAGCTGCTTGCAGCCGCACCGGAACGTCGCGGACGCAAGAAAGTGACGAAGAAGGCCGCGGCGAAGAAGACGCCGGCCAAGAAGAAGACCAAGAAAAAGACCACGAAGAAAAAGGCCGGGAAGAAAGCCACTAAAAAGAAGGCTGCGAAGAAGAAGAAGGTTGTCAGGAAGAAGTCCAGCAGCGGCGACTAGGGATTCGGCGCCGCTCGACGCGCGTTTAAAAACGCCAATACGTACTTGACCGCATGTTCGGCGGTGCTCTTCGCGGTATCGTAGACGGTTAGGGCGTCCCGGCGACGGGCAGCGGCGCTGCCCCCGGGAGCGGAACCCAAGGAACCACCATGAGCAATATCGAACAAGCCAAGAGCTACCTCCTGACCCTGCAGAATCAGATCTGCGCCGAACTCGAAGCGATCGATGGCAAGGCGAGCTTCCGTCGCGACACCTGGGATCGCGAAGGCGGTGGCGGGGGTGAGAGCCGGGTCATGGCCGGCGGTGACGTGTTCGAGCAGGCCGGGGTTAACTTCTCCCATGTCTTCGGCGACCAGCTACCGCCGTCTGCGACCAAGTCGCGACCGGAACTCGCCGGTCGGGGCTTCGAGGCGGTCGGCGTATCGCTGGTCCTGCACCCCAACAACCCGTATGTACCGACGACCCACGCCAACTTCAGGCTGTTCCATGCGGGTGACGACGTCTGGTGGTTCGGTGGCGGCTATGACCTGACGCCCTACTATCCATTCCACGAGGACGTTGTCGCCTGGCACGAGACGGCAAAAGCCGCCTGCGACGAGTTCGACCCGGACCTGTACCCACGCTTCAAGAAATGGTGCGACGAGTACTTCTTCCTGAAACATCGCAATGAAACGCGCGGCGTCGGCGGGCTCTTCTTCGATGACTTCAACGAGCTGGGCTTCGAACGCTCGCTCGAGTTCGTGCAAACCGTGGGCGACAGCTTCATGAAGGCTTACGGCCCGATCGTGCGCAAGCGGCACTCGCACCCTTACGGCGACCGCCAGCGTGACTTCCAGCTGTATCGCCGAGGTCGTTACGTCGAGTTCAACCTTATCTATGACCGCGGAACGCTGTTCGGCCTGCAGTCGGGCGGCAGGACCGAATCGATCCTGATGTCATTGCCGCCGAACGTGCGATGGGCCTACGACTGGTCTCCTGAAGCCGGCTCAGCGGAAGCAAAACTGTACGCCGACTACCTCCGGCCGCGTGACTGGCTGGAAACCGGCGAGGCCGCTGCATGAGCGAACAGGACGACAATGCCGGCGGCAGCTGGATAGCGATCGGCATCGGCGTCGGCGCAGCACTGAGCGCAGCTATCGGCGTGACCTCGGGCGACTTTGCAACCGGCATAGCGGCAGGTATCGTCGTCGGGGCGATTATCGCCGCGATCGGCAGCATGCACGCACGGAAAAAATGACCGCGCAGCAGCCGTTTCACCTCGCCATTCCGATGCGCAGGACATGACTGAGCTGAACCCGTTTCACCTCGCCGTTCCCGTAACAGACCTCGAGTCAGCCCGGGCATTCTATTGCGGGCTGCTCGGCTTCGAGACCGGCCGGACCGCGTCGCGCTGGATCGACCTGAACTTCTACGGCCACCAGGTGACTCTGCATCTCATTGATGAGCCTGACCACGAAGTGGCTCGTAACCCGGTCGACGGCGATAACGTACCGGCGCGCCATTTTGGCGTCATTCTGGACCGGGACGACTGGCAGCGGCTGGCGGACCGCCTGACGGCCGAGGGCGTTGAATTCATCATCGAACCCCGGATTCGCTTCCAGGGCGAGGTTGGCGAACAGGCCACTATGTTCTTCCTCGACCCGTCCGGAAACGCACTCGAATTCAAATCATTTTCGAATAAGACGCAACTGTTTGCCCGTTAGAGACATCTAACACAACAGATGAGCGTAAAACGAACCGGTTTTGTGTCGGTTCGATTACCGCATCCTCGTTCAGGGAGCAAACAATGAATTCGAAGACCCGGAACCAAAGCAAATTCTCGGCCTGCGGGCTGGCCACCGTGCTGCTTACCGCGTCGCTCGCCGTCGCGAAGTCCTATGACATCGCCGTGGACACGCTGAGTCTCGCGGCTGATGTCGTCGACAAGACGATGCCGGCGTTTCCGGAGGACGAGGACATGCGCAAGGGCCAGGAAGGCTGGGTTCAACTGAATTTCGTCGTCGCTCCGGACGGCAGTGTCGTCGACCCTATCGTCGTTGACTCGGTGGGCGGTGAGGCCTTTGAGCAGTCAGCCGTCGACGCCGTTTCCGACTGGACATTCGAACCGTCCGATGAAGAGGTCGCCAATAATTCCGTAGCGATCCGCTTCGAGCGCTCCAATGACAGCGGCAAGGCCTCACGCAACTTCATGCGCTGGTACAAGATGATCCTCACCGACCTTGCCAGCGACAAGGTCGAAGATGCACGGGCGAATCTCGAACGAGCGAAAGCCTTCGGCGGCTGGAATCTCTATGAGTCCTCGATCCTCGCCATCGTCGAGGGGCGCGTCGCGGACGGCGAAGGCAACGACAACCTGCGTCGCGAGGCGCTCAGGCAAGCACTGAACATCGGCGACAGCAATGCGCTCAACGCAAAGACGAAGCGGGAACTGCTTGCGTCGCTGGTTCGAATCGAGACCGAGCAGCAGCGCTTTGTAGACGCGGGCGAAGCGCTCGATGCGCTGCGCGATACCAAGGGCCACGCGTCGGTCATCGAGTCCCTGGAAGAAGAAATACGGGCGCTCGAAGCCGGCATTGCCGAGGCGACTGAAATCACGGTGCCTGGCGTCGTGAGCACGCCTTGTGACCGCGAGTCGGGGCAGGCCCTCTGGGCGCACAAGCCGTCACTTCGCCATTTCGCGATCGAGAATATCGATGGCGACATCGAGCGCGTCGAAGCGCGCTGCGACTCTGGCCGACTGGTTGCGCCGATTGACTCGCAGGAAGCGTGGTCCATTCCGGAGGCCTGGGGCGACTGCGAGGTCTTTGTCTTCGGTGAGGACGGTGCCTCTTTCGCCTTCGTCGAGTCGCCGGCGATCAAGGAAGACAACGAACTGGCCGAAGGCGCGCTGGCAAGCAGTATCGTGCAGGATTGAAGAGACTGCGAAAGCAGTTTCTGCCCCATCTCGCAGGTTTCTGATCGGCCCAGATGCCGGGTCGATCTGTCCTGCTATAGGGTGAAATGCACGCCGTCGGCGTTGTGCCCGCAGGCATCCCGTGGATGAGCTGGCGGAATGAATGGTTTCTGACGCCAGCCGCAGGTGATAGATTTCTCCTCAGAAATCGATTTCATCTCAACAATCATGCCAAGACTATCTTTGTTGCTGATTGGCCTGCTGCTATCCGCAGCGGTGCTCGCTCAGTCGCCGTCGCGACTCGTTGACGCGGGTGGCCCGGGGGGCGTGCGCCTTGCCGCTGGAGAATCTCCGGACGAGCGGCGAGTCTACATCGTACAGATGGCCAAACCGGCGGCAGCGGAGTATTTCGCAAGCCAGGTCCCGAGCTCCCCCTCGGTCGCCAAGACGAAGAGAGCCTTCAGCAAGTCGAACCCCTCGGTCAGAAGCTACGCGAAAGCTTTGTCGGACGAACAGGACCGACTGCTGCTCTCAAAAGCCGCCGGCGCCGAGAAAATCTACAGCTATACGTACGGGTTCAATGGCTTCGCAGCGAAAATGACGGCAACCCAGGCTGACAAACTGTCTGCCTTGCCCGAGGTCGTTCAGGTCTGGGAAGACGAGGTCCGTCCGCTCGCAACAAATTTCAGCGCCGAGTTTCTCGAACTCTTCGACAATACGAAAGGCCTGCGGGGTCCGCGAGGCCTGACCGGCGAAGACGTCATTATCGGATTCATCGACAGTGGCGTTTACCCGGAACACCCGCAGCTCGACGATACGCGAGAGGCCGACCGTCCGAGGGCCTGCCGGAGCAACTGGGGAAGAACCTCCCTGCTGGGGCGGTGGCTTTGCGGCCGGTACGATGACATGGCGGACGTACTCGAGTACGAGCCGCCGGAAGACTGGAGCGGTACCTGCCAGGCCGGCGAGCAGTTCGCGGACACGCTGTGCAATAATAAGCTCATCGGCGCTCGTTTTTTCATCGAGGGCGCCGAGGCGTCCGGGCCGATTGATGCCGGGGAAATACGCTCGGCCCGCGATGTCGACGGGCACGGCACGCACACGGCCACGACCGGCGCTGGCAATCGCGAGAATGCAGCGCTGTTCGGCAGTTTCGTCGGCACCGTCGAGGGCATCGCTCCGCGAGCGCGGGTCGCCATTTACAAGGCCTGCTGGCTCAGACCGGGCGCGACGAGAGCCAGCTGCAATACCTCCGATCTTGCCAACGCGATCGATGCCGCCGTAGCCGACGGTGTGGATATCATCAGTTATTCCGTCGGCAGTTCTTTCCTGCGGGTCACGTCGCCGGACGATATCGCACTGGCCGGCGCAACCAAGGCCGGTGTTCTGGCTGTCGTTGCCGCCGGCAATGACGGACCGAACCTGGGCACGATTGGCTCTCCTGCCGGTGGTCCCTGGGCGATTACGACGGCCGCATCGACGCGTGAAGGCGAAACCTCCGTCGAAGCCATGCAGATCGATTCGCCACCGTCGATCGCCGGCAAGTATGCCGTCAGAGAAGCAAGCTTCACGCCGCCGCTGTCGGACGTAGACCCGATCGAGGCCGAACTGGTACTCGTCGATGACGGCGATGACACGCTGGCCAGCGGCGGCTCCGGAACGACGGCCGACGCCTGCGAGGCGCTGGTCAATACATCAGAAATCGAAGGCAAGATCGCGTTTATCGAACGCGGCGGCTGTGACTTCGACGTCAAGATTTCCAATGCGGAAGACGCGGGCGCCGTGGCGGCGCTTGTCTACAGCATTGCGGGCGACGCCGTCGTCATGAACGGCGCGGCAGGTCTCGTGGACATTCCGGCACTGATGATCGGGCAAGCGGATGGCAACCTGATTCTGGCCGAGCTCGAAGCGGACAACATCGTCGACGCCGTGCTCGACAAGGGCTTGTTCCTGACAGAGGCCGAGACCGGCAACCGGATGGCCACATTCTCGGCCAGGGGCCCGGCGCCGGCACCAGACATCCTGAAACCCGACGTCACGGCGCCCGGCGCCAACATCCTGGCCGGTTTCACCCCGGACGCCGCCAACACCCTGTCAGGCGAGACCTATGCTTACTTGAGCGGCACGTCGATGTCGACGCCGCACGTATCGGGCATTGCTGCCCTGCTGCTGGAAGCCAATCCGGACTGGTCGCCATCGGCACTGAAGTCCGCGTTAATGACATCCGCCCGGCAGGACCTCAGCCGGGACGACGAGGAGGCGCCGGCGAACCCCTTTGACTTTGGCGCCGGACACGTCGTCCCGAACGATGCGCTGGACCCCGGCCTGGTTTACCTGACGACCAACGACGAATACGACGCATTCGCCTGCGCGGCAGAGTCGCCGGCAATATCGCAGGCGCGCTGTGATGAGCTCGCAAACCTCGGGCAAAGCTTCGCCCCGTCGGACCTGAATTCACCGTCCATCGCCATCGCAAGACTCGCCAGCGAGCGTACGGTGACGCGCCGCGTGACTAATGTCGGCGACGAGTCACAGACCTTTGTCGTGGACATCACGGCACCCGCGGGCATGGCAATGAACATCAGTCCGTCGACGCTGACGCTGGGGCCGGGTGAAACCGGCAGTTTTGACGTTCGTCTCGCCTACGTTTCGGGGCCGCTGGACCTGTGGCGTTTCGGCGAGTACACATGGCGCAGTGACGATCATGTCGTTCGCAGCCCGGTCGCGGTCCGGCCAGTGTCGCTGACTGCGCCGGTCGAGATCACGAGTTTCGGCGGCACCGGAACGGCGTCTTTCGATGTCGAATTCGGTTACACCGGCGCCTACACGCCTGGCGTGCACGGGCTGAACCTGCCGCTGGTCGTCAATGGCTTTGTCGACAACGACCCGACCAAGACATTCTCTTTCCGCAGCACCGGCGGCGTGACCGTGCACCTGATCGACGTTCCAGCGGACCAGCTGTACCTGAGATTCGCATTGTTCGATGCGCTGACCGACGGTGACGACGATCTCGACATGTACGTCTATTACTGCCCGGACAACGTCAACTGCAACCGCATCGGGCTGAGTGGCGAGCCGACGTCGCAGGAGCAGTTCAACCAGGCAGTGCCGGCAGCGGGTCGTTACGCGGTACTGGTACACGGCTTTGAAACAGACCAGGTATCGGGCGGCCCCGGCGCAAACTACACGTTGCTGGCCTGGTCATTCGGGCTCATCGACGACCAGCTGAATTTGCGCGCGGACGGACCGGCCTTCGTCGCGGCGGGCAGTGTCGAGACGGTGTCGATCGAATGGGAAAACCTTCAGGCGGACACGATCTACCTGGGCGGCATTTCCCACAACACGCCGCAGGGTCTCGTCGAGCTTACGATTGTGACAATCGGCAACTGATCGCTATTTCAACCAGCCCTTCTCCGCGGCCTTGGCCGAAAAGATGACCAGCGCGATCGCAACGACAATTACGACGATAGGCAACACGAGCGCACCGGGACCGAATGTCTCGAGCCCGTCACCGAGAATAAAACCGTAGGCATTCTGAGCCAGCACGCCGGCCAGCGATGCGATGAACAGCATTTTCGCTACCTTCTTCCTGACCAGAAGAAGCAGGCAGCCCAGCACGCCTGCCGTGACTGCGAGACCTTGTGCGCCGGTCGCCCACGCGGGAAGGCTGGTCATGAAAGCAAGCTCTGCCTCTGTCGTGTACATCTCGGCGAGCATTTCCGGCGTCGCTGTGACCCTGAGGTAATACGCAAGCAGACCGAACAGGTTCCAGACGAGCGCGGCGCCGGCAATGACCCAGAACGAGACCGGTACTTTTTCTGACTCTGACATGAGCTTACCCCCAGAACTTCTTGCCAGAGTAGCACGAACGCCCGTTCGCGCCGGAGCGCCTGTTGTCGCGGCTGGACGAGAGTTGTCGAAGGGTTCAGAGCGGCTTCATAGCGCGCCCGAGCCTGGCGCAGTAGGCATAGCGGTAGCAATCGACGACGTGGTCATTGACCATGCCGGTCGCCTGCATGTGCGCATAAATGATCGTGCTGCCGACGAACTTGAAGCCACGGGCCTTCAAATCCTTGCTAAGCGCGTCCGACTCCGGTGACGTTGCCGGCACGTCGCTGTCTTTTTCGAACGCGTTCTGAATGGGCCTGCCGCCGACAAACTGCCAGATGTACTTGCTGAACGTGCCGAACTCCTTCTGCACCTCAAGGAACGCGACGGCGTTGGTCACCGCGGACCTGACCTTCAGGCGGTTGCGTACGATACCGGGGTCTTCGAGGATCTTCTCGATGCGCCGCTCGGTGAAGCGAGCGACTTTGGCAGGATCGAAGTCGGCGAAGTTCTTCCGGTAGCCCGCCCGCTTGTTCAGGATCGTCGACCAGCTCAGGCCCGCCTGAGCGCCCTCCAGCACGAGAAACTCGAACTGCGTCCTGTCATCGACGACCGGCACGCCCCATTCGGTATCGTGGTATCGCTGGTAGTCATCGCTGACGCCTTCGCACCAGCTGCATCGAATTTTGTCCTGAGCCATGACCCTCTTCAGCCAACCATCACCCTTTTGATCAGACTAGCAGTACCCGGGAAAACGAGGAAGTGGCAAAACTCTACAGACGAGTACATTTCTCACAGGCAAAAAAAACCCGCGCATAGCGCGGGTTTTCTCGTTCCTTGGAAGTCTGTCTTAGACAGAGCCTCCGCATGAACCTTCGCCGCAAGCGCCTTCGGCTTCTTCTTTGTCGCCGCCGCAAGAGCCCTCACCGCAGGAACCTTCGCCTTCCTTGTCGCCGTGACCCTTGTCTTTGTCACCGCCACAGGAACCTTCACCGCAGGAACCTTCGCCTTCTTTGTCTTTCTTCTTGTCGCCGCCGCAGGAACCTTCACCACAAGATCCTTCGCCGCCTTTCTCTTTGTCGCCGCCGCAGCCGCCTTCGGCGCCGAGCATGTAGCCAGCGCTCAGCGAGGACATCGCGAACGGGTTATCGACAGTGTCGGCATTCACGGTGCCGGCAAGCGCGAACGATCCGGCAAGCGCAGCGCCAACGGCAAGTGCAACGGGTTTTACAACTTTCTTCTCTGACATGCTTCTCTCTCCTAAAGGAATTTGCCCAAGACCGGGCTCTTTATTTCCAGCTTGCCGGTAAATCAGGTCCGCCAGCTCGCTGCATCCACAAAACTCTCTCTTATGCGGTCCATACTTTCGGCGCTCTCCTCGCCGATGATCGCGATGCTGCCATCACCGACCGGGATGAGTACGCCATTGACGTTGTTGCCCTGGAACGGCGTTGCTGCGTCTATTTTCTCATCAGGCAGCAAAATTATCGTTACAGGCCCGCGCTCTCCCTGCACGACGAGGTGCGGGACCGTGTTTCCATTGATCTCGCAACTCTGCGCATAGGTAATCAGACCGTTTTTCGGCGACAAGTTCGCTACGCTTGCAGGAACCACCCGCTCCAGGCGGGCCGAATTGACCGGAACATCGGTCACACGCAGCGCATACGGCTCATGGTCCATGTGCGCGATAATCTCGTCGGTGAGGCTGTCATAGCTGGTCGACGCGTTGTACGTGTAGACGCCGAAAACCGCCGCCATCATGATCGCGGCCGCCGTCGCCAGCCACACGGGCGCGCGGGCGCGCCGGCGCTCTGCCAGGCTGACGACCTTGCTCGTCTCTATCTCCGGCAACTCAGGCATCCTGAGCTCCGGTACGTCGAGCATCATCGCGCGCTTCAGCGTCGCATCCAGTGCGGAAGTCTCGTCGAGATCTGCCGGGCTGTCCGCCGTGGACGAATCTCCGGTTACTTTATCTCTGAATTTTTTGCCGTCCATTTCTACTTACCCGCCGCTACTGCGGCGTCATCCTCAACCACTTCTTTCAATTTGTGCCTTGCGCGATGCAGTCGTGTCAGCACCGCGCCCTGCTTGAGCCCCATCAGTTCCGCAATCTCCGTGGTCGAATAACCCATCAGCACCTGCAGAACCAGCGGCTCGCGGTAATCGTCCTCGAGCCGGTAGATAGCCTCACGCACCTCGTTCAGCTGTTCGTCCTCGGTCTCGGCGATCAGCGCTTCCTGCGCCGGGCTGAGGTCGTCGACGTCTACCATGTCGAGCCGTTTCCGCTCGAAATACCTCGCGTTCTCTCGTCGAACAATCGTCAGCAACCAGTGCTTGGCAGCGGCATCGTCGCGGAGCGCGTCTAGCGACTTCCATGCCCGGAGCAACGCTTCCTGCACGACGTCCTCCGCAATACTGCGGTCGCGGCTCAGCCAGGCGCCGTACCGGTACATGTCCGGATAGTAGACGGCGACTAGCCGATCAAATCTTTGCCGCCTGGCAAGCTGGTCACTGCTGGTGTTCATTCAAGTTGACCGGTCCTTCCGGGAAATTATTACGATTGACTGCCGAAACTTTGAAATAAGCATGGCATCGAGCCATAAATACATGGAAAATCAGAAGTTATTGTCGTTATTTGTTTGAGATATGAGTATCAGCACTGCCGGTCGGTTCCCCCTGATTCGACTCCGTCGAACGCGGCGCACGGCCCCGTTGCGAAGTCTGGTCGCGGAGACGACGCTCTCTCCTGCGGACCTAATTTACCCGGTTTTCGTCCTCGAAGGCGAGGATAACGTTGAGGCGGTTCCGTCAATGCCCGGCATTTCGCGGAAGAGTGTCGACAAGCTGATGACCGAACTGGCCGACGTCGTTGCACTCGGCATTCCCGCTGTCGCGCTGTTCCCGGTCATAGGGGAATCG
>JAAUYH010136826.1_pt1 | contig 33855 bp, 25 predicted proteins | sample 7278061 | NCBI WGS metagenome assembly JAAUYH01 (sample SAMN14350203, study PRJNA611818) | marine sediment metagenome | isolation source: surface marine sediment (0.6m) | place: French Polynesia: Moorea | collected 2018-08 | reverse complement strand
CAGAACTCTTACATCGGTTCACTTAGCGTGGTTGCATTGCAATGTTTTCGTCACTGTCTAGTGTTTTGAGATAGTCTGATATCGAATCAACACGACTATTATCTCTATGAGAAAGTAATATTTCGTCAATTTGATTTCATTCTATGGAAGATGCTCACGGACTTCGCAATATCGTTTGGGCATCGCACATGCTGAAGATCATATAGTAATATCACAAATCAGTGCAGAAAAATTCGTATGTTTTTGCAATTTTGGACGCAGGAATTGAATTACGAAATATTTCCATAAGCTGTTTCACCTTGCTCACTAAAACAGAGTTCTTATTCTACAAGCGTGTACAGCGAGGTTGAATCTGTGACTCTCACTAACCACGAGCCCACATTCTACCATAGTAGCTAAAGAATGATTGGTAGCACAATTGTCTTTTATCAGTGCGACCACATTACTCCATGACGTGCCATATACGCTGACAACAAATCCAATCAATTCGAATTGATTTTGAAAATTTTGAGTGGCTTCATCATCAAATAGGCTAAACGCCTACAGACAGCTCTGGAAACCACTCGCTGCATAACATTGAGAAAAAGCAAGCAAAAACAGCAATGTTGTGGGGCACACTAACAGGTCCCCATCAAATATTACAAGAAACCTTGCTGGTAACAGATTATCAATGTTCTTCTCCATACATTGAGTGAATTCATCAACATGCTTGTGTAAATAATTGGTACTGATCGGTTCATACCGAACATTTCCGAGACATGCCGCGCTTGTAACGAATGAAAACGACTGCAAGCCTACAATCACCATGTCGAACCAACAGAATACTTGACACGCTTTCATTCAGTAGAACCAGTTAGTGGAATTAGATGGAGTGGAATCAGAACATGTATGGCCGTTTGCAATGTCTTCCATCAGAGCATGGTATGGAGTAGAATGTTGTGCTATCACATAATGGACGAAGTTTGTGTACCCATTACCTTCTAGAACGGTCCTCGACTTGCCACACTTACAAATCCACTTGGACTCATCATCGGGGGATTTCTTGAAAACGGTATCGCCTGCAATCTTCCCTCGTCCTGCCCGAGGCTTGCTTCCTTCAGTGCTATGGCATCGATCTATTTCTACATGCCATGTGTGTACAGCAACTTCAAACTGCCGATTGATTAACCTTGAAGGTTTCTGAAAATCTGAGTCAATAACTCACCTGGACTCAAATAAGTAATTGCTTGAATAGAGCTAAGCTCAGTAGTAAAATCAATATCCCTTGATCTTGAAGTAAATAATCTAAACCAATAATTGGATTTATCGAAAGTTCAATTTATTGTTGATAATCACTGGTGATGAGAATCTAAGGTAATTCTGACTGTGAAACCATGGCGTGCGACACTCAAAACCTGTTTTTCACAGCATAATGTTATTCTGTTTCATTTTTATTAATGTGCACTGATAAAGCGTCTTACGAACTGATTATCAACCTAGTCAGGGATGCAGCCCATGTACATAACCGGTACCCGTGAATGCTCCGACATAACGTCACAGAAAGAACACATCACCCTTCATCTTCTCCAATTCCATCTGTTTGAATCAATGACCCATTAACCCTTAGTCTATCTGCCTCAGTATTTCGTTCGAGTATAGCCAACGTTTCTTCCAGACCTCCTTGGCTTTCGTATACGTCTGCCAACTCACTCTGTACTGCCATGATTTGTGGATGTAATGAATTCTGACCATGCACAATTCGTAGCATCTCAATACTCTGCTCTAGAAAGTCGCCTGCGTAATTCAGTTTTTTGCTTCTGATACACCGATCCAATACACTGAAGTGCGTTCGCAGTATCAGGATGCGGCTTATCGCTTCCATGGATCGCTCGATGCATTTCCAGGCCTTGCTGACTCATCTCCAGCGCATTCTCGATTTCACCTATTGCTTCATACACAATTCCCAGGTGGTTGAGAGACGATGCGATGTCAGGATGCGGCTTCCGGTGGCCGTGGATCACTAGTTCCATTTCAAGGCTCTGTTGATGTTTCTCCAGCGCGTTGTCCAGTTCACCTATGTCGTGATACACTAGTCCAAGGTTGTTGAGAGACCATGCGATGTCAGAGTGCGGCTTGCGGGGTCATGGATCGCTCGTTTCATTTCTACACTCTGATCAAGTTGTGAAGCTGCCCTGTTGAGATCTCCTGTGTCCATGAGTGCAGTCCCCAGAGAATGGTACGTGTGTGCGATACGAAGGTTCACATCTTTTCCACGATTTTGACGATACCACACCTCCTGCAAACGTTCAATAAAGTTTCTCTTTCGGTTCTCCGCTTGTTCACGTTCCAGAATGGCAAGCAACCTTCCCACACTTCAAATTCCTCCTCAGACTTCCCCATGAACTCCATTACCATCACCGTATATATTCATGAATGTCTTCCACTTCAGAAACATTCTGCACCAAACTACCTCTCCCCAAATGCACATAGCGACATACTAGCGCTAGAGAGTGTGCCAAGAACTCGATATGGTTGTCATCGAACATATCGGGGAACTCATAGAATGAATTCCTCATCTTCCAGTTCAATTTCCACCTCTTGATGGGCGGCAAGCAACGGGAGCATATGCACGTCATTCTACATTGTCGTCCCTCGTCCCACATCGTTTAGAATGAATAGCTGCACAAGACTATGCATGTGATACATCCTCCTTGCTTCTCCTTCATCGCACCAAATCAGTGACGAACCATGCATTAACTCTTTCACGATAACATCCCGAAACATTCCCTCGACACTACCACCTCCACCTTCTATGGCTGCTTCTAATATTCCCTTCACTATCCCTTCCGCAATGCCTCCCTGCCCTAGCATTGCCATTGCTTGCAATACCGTATACACTTTCCCTGATAATTGATGCACGCTAATTTTCCACGTCGTCGTCCAGATCGACCTCTGCCAATCTTGAATTGGTTTCATCTCCTCCGTTTTCTTCATGATATCTTGAAAGTCCTCTTTTCTGCTTGCCCTCTTGAACATGTTCAGGTACTCAACGAAGGAACATTCGAACCAATCGATATACGTCCCCGCATGTACTAGAGCAAGTGGCAGACCTTCAAGACTATTGTACGCTCCGTCATCTCCGCAGAGCTCATTCAGTGCGCGATACTCATCCTCGTCGTCGCCCTTCAGTTTCTTGATCTCGTTCATTACCCCGTCATCCTCCAAATCATCGGTCTTTGCCATTCGACTTCGTCGCCACAACGCGACCGTTGCATCATCCATACACAATGGTTCTAAAACCAATTTCTGATCGCTCTTCATTTCTGCCCACACCCGAGGGTGACCTTGTCGCGTTGTTACCACAACCCACCCGTTCCTCCGCGATGGTGCCGCTGTCCCGCACACTTCATTCAGTATACCTCTCACTTTGCTATCGTCCGCGTTATCCAAGCACAATAGTCACCTTCCTTGTCTCTCACTTTGTCCTTGTTTCAATGTCGTGATTACCAAGTTTGCATTTCGACGTTCGTCCTCACTCATTTTTCTCTTCGTGAGTTCCTCCCCGAGCCCTGCGAGCGAAACAATCACATCCCGCGCATCTCCGTCTACCGCCACCCAGAATATTCCTCCTGGTACTAGCTTGTCCCGCTCGGCTCGATCCGCGAACATGACCGTTGATTCAGTCTTCCCCATACCTCCGTATTGGGTGACAACCGCTCTCCCCCTCTTCTCCAACTTGTCTTTCAGAGCCTTCATCTCCTCCTTAAGTCCCGAGAAGAACGCTGAAACTGACGGCGGCACGTGATGCGGACCATCACTCCAGATTTCCCGTCCTTCCTCTAATAAGTTCACCTTTGCATCCACAGCACAAATCATAGAAGTGTTATCTGCTATTCTCACAGTGTTTCCCGCTATCCCCGCAGTGTTATCTGCTGTAACGGCGATGTGCCTCAATTCTTCAATTTTCTCCTCCACCTTCTTAACATCTTCTCCATTCACGATTTGAGCGCCTCTTCCCCCCAATAACTGTGTCTCCGCCAGATCCATTACATACACTGTTTCCTTCAGGGTATCAAACACAAAATTGACAGCTGTCTCGTTCACGATACGCGAGTGCATCAGGATTTTTGGCAAACTTTCCATGACATACTGCAGTAAGATCATAATTTGACCAAGAGCAATTGGGAGAATTCTCCGCCCAAGACTCGCTCTCACGCACATTGACACTCCTTTTGCGCCTAGTGAAACCAGTTGAAAAATAGCGCTCACGCCTGCAATACCTGTCGAAACACTCACAATAAATTCGGCGGTTTCCGTCATACGCTCCGCACTTGCTGCCAACTTCGCAAATGCCGCAGCCGATGCCACTGCAGCTGCGGTTTGTGAAGTCAGCTGGTCCACGTTGGATAGCTTCTTCAATTGTTCGGGCAGCATGCTGAGTATATCTGTCCATTGCTCCTCCACTTCGTCGGGCAACATCGAAAACGGCTCAATACCAACGATATCAGTAGCCAGTCCACCAGTAGCATTTTCGGGCTCCTTCAATCTAGCTGAAGGTGCACGACTAACAGCATCCTTCATCTCTTGCTGCAACAGGTTCCAAGGCGCGATGCGCGCACGTAGTCTGCTCATCCAAACTTGATGTTGTTTAGGGGTGTCTGGAATTATTTCAAGTTTTACATCACGAAGAAAAGGTTTGTTTCGTCGTTTGCGGCCGTGTAGACAGCCACGTACCGTAATACGCATCTTCTCCTCGTACTTGTCCACTTTGACGATTCCATCAACATCTTCCGAACTTTCCTCGTTCAGTCGAACCAATTTCAGCGAATTGGCGTTCCGGAAATCAAGTAGAGACTGTGGCTGGTTGGTTCCATCTTCCTTCGCCTCCTTCCAATAGATTCGGCTAGACAAAACGATGTATGCCGACTTGAAGTTGGACTGCGTCCGTCGCCGAGGATGCAAAACGCGTATTTCGGTCTTTGAAAAGAACGTCGAGGGCAAGCCCGCAGAATTTTCCTCAGACAACAGTGTTGGGGTGTGCGAGGTGGGGTGCAGGTTTAGAGCAAACGGTTGAGATCTGTAGTCGCAGAGTTGGCGTCTCGCAATTTGTCTATGACTGTAAATTTAGCCGTTCTGATAACACTTACCATTGACCGAATGATATGTTATCGTTTAGGGTGGCTGTATTGTCTAATACTCAAAAACCTACTCCGTAAAATTGACTGTGAATACAGTTAATGCAAATTTATTTGTGGAATTTAGACTGGACAAATCCACCAAGATGTGAGATACAGATTTCGTACTACGCGAAGAGGTGCACTTTATCGCCGCTTTATGACCCAGTTTACTTGCTTATTTCTGAGCTTTCTCTCTTTCGTTCTGTTTACAAACGACACTACTCTAAAAATTCAGTGCAAAAATCCTCTAGTTTTAGGCTAGACGCAGCAGCGGTAAGTTCGTCTACGTCAGAAATCGAGCACCATACTGTTCAGTACACATACATTAACCTTTTATTGTACGATACAGCCTTACGAAATGCAGTACCCGTTGTATCGTACCGTACAGTACTATCCGAGTACTTGGGGTAACGTCGCAACATGAATTGAGCGTGAATTGACTCAAGTACACGTGTATTCATTCCACCTCCACACTCCTACTTTGCCTTTCGCTCCTTTCACACTTACCTCATTCGATGGGTGGCTATGAACAACGGTACGGAAACCTTTCTGTACTGTACAAATTTCACCAAGTGCCAGTCAACCCTTGGGCTCACAATTGCTGAGGCCGAACCATTATGTTACGGAGAATCACTTGCTGAAGAACGGTTAGGTCTGATAACCACAGTTTTCTATGGTACTGTATTGGAATAATCAAATTCTTAAACTAATGATTCTCTTCGCCAAACGCTCTGGTAACAAATTATTCATGACTGCATCATTCTATTTCTGCGTTGGTGGTGTTGTGCTTCACCACCGATTCTTATACTGGCTTCGACACAAGGTCATCGACATCCTCCACATCGTACGCGGATAAGGCGAACGAGCTCATCAGAAATGATGACCCACTCATTGCTATACGCGCCTGTAGGTGAAGGAATTGTCGTCGAACTTTACTCACACAAAAAGCAGATGCATCAATATGATTTGTGTAAAAGCTTATTCCATTTCTGAAAGATATGGTTACTCCCAAGATTCCAAAAGATGAGACGTGTAAACTTTTAATTGGTTTTGTATGTCATATACAGCCATCCTGTTGATCACAATAAAATGTAACAAGAATTGCTAAAAATTGTGCGAGAGTACTTTACGAGACGGCTCCATTTTATTGAAAAATTGATTAATGAGCTCAGCGCTGCACCTAGTATTCTTAAATAATTAAATTATCAAATTACGAAAGAGGCAGAATCCATTCAGGAAATAAATAAATGAGCTCTCCAGCTGCCTTGTGTACATATTTAGCCGCGTTTTCAAAATTGTGTTTGTAAATAATAAAATTGTGAAAACGATACTGAGAATTTTGAATTCAACGTCTACAAATAATCAACGTTCTACTGCTCAGCAGTTCAATAGGACAAGAAAATGATTTTTTTACTACCTGTAACCGAACGAATTTCCGTCATATCTCACCTCAGGTTTGAAAATGGCTACTGAAAAAGAAATTCACACAATGAATATCTACACAACAAATGCATACTACTCGGAATAACAAAACATAATCTGCAAAAGATGAAGAGAAATTTAAGTAAAAGTAAAAGTTAAGTAATGAAGCTTACTGAATCTAATAGAAACGCAAGGAAAAGCAAAAAATTACAAAAAGATGTATCTTAAAGAAGTTGTATCGAGATCTCCATATATATAGACCGAATTTGATTTATCAGAATTTGATGAAATGTAAGATTCCCCGAAAATAAGTAGCAAGACTTGTATAGAAGTACACGAAAAGTACAGGAAGAAAATATGGGTGTCGAATTCAATTTAAAGATATGTGCAGTACGTGACAGATTGGTATTTGAGTGTGAAACACAAATGGTAGAACTCGCAGACAATTTCGCATCTATTTGTAAATAGAGATTGAGAAACAGCGAACTGACTATCGACAAAAATTTGCTTGATTATCATGATATTTCAGATTTAGAAAAAAACTAAACAGTGTTTTGCTTCCTCCTCGATCAGCTCTGAAGATGAAATAGAACGGGTTAAATTCTAGATTGAGTGCGGGCGTTGTTCCGAAAAGGTGCGGCTGATGGGTAACGCAAGGGTCGTACCACACGGTTTTTGGAAGGGCCATTCATACGCTAGAGCGAAGCTTGCGGAGGGTCTTGCGTATACACTGCTCGCGCTTGGGGAAGAGCTGGCCAAACCTGCAGGGCGGTCGCGAATGAATTGGAACTATCGACTCAACTGCACTGCATGCGTGTAGTGGGAGATGTGCAGAATCGTTTGGTGGAGAAGGACGACGAGGAGTTATAACATCAGATGAAATTGACGTTGGCCTTCGGGAGAATACCACCCAGTCGACCAAGTCATTGCAACGAGATCCTGGATGTTTGTTTGAATTGCTATTTTCGTGGTTCTTGCTTTCACACCCACTGTAACGTTTTGAACCTAAGTCGCCGCATGCGATTGCATTCAAACTGAGTCATTTCTATGCGTATTGCCCTAGTTCTTGCACTGTATTTTGGGCTCATGGAGAGAGAGAAAGAGAAATAAAAACAAACCTCGCGGATATTGCTGTGCGCGAAGGAAATTTGTCAAGTTCGTCCATTTCATCTCATGTTCCTCGTGAAACGGCAATTTCCGCACTGCATGTCCAATTCACTTTGCAATTCGTTTCTGTTTGCTTGCAGTGGACTTGGGTATAGGTCCTACAAAGATTGTGATTCTACATTCGCTTCTAATGTAGCGGGGAAGCCGTGCATTGTGTCCGCATTCCGTGATTTGTACTGGAACTTGCGACTTGGCAGCAACTAAATCACGTCCCATAACCAGACACGCTGTCCAATTCAAGCAACTCTCGCAGAAGCTCGTTATCACCAGGAAAACGGACGCGGAACTTTGTCAGGCATCGACTTTTCGCTTCTGCTATTACCTCGTTCCGTTGCGCTATCTCCTTCTCAATCGATTCTGGTCAGTGTCGGATATAATTGGAACCAGTGTGCATCAAGTAACGTCGTCGAAAAATGTCTTCCATGCTAAGAAATGGATGCAATTCACCGCCGAATTGCAAGTCGAATATTGATATCTTCCACATTTCGCGTTCGCTGTCGCCCAGATTTGTACGTGTGAGTGTCGTGCACCCATGAGAACAACAGTTGAGGTAGAAGTCAATGAAGAGCTAACCACACTGGCGTCAGTAAGATGAGTCACCGGCAACGAGATGCCCATAGTCTTTGAGAGTGGTAGAGGTAGATGAAACAAGCACATTAGGTCAGTAGCTTGAGCTACCGACGGCAAGATGCACTAGTTCAGTAGGTTGTTCAAATCTGTATCGGGGGTTTGGGGGTTCCGAGCAGCTTTTATAGATTAGAGCATGACAGTGTACGACAAATGTAGAAAATAGTGTGCTCTATCCTTATTACTGACACTAGTGCAGGAATTCTAAATTACTTGAATTATGAAAGCTAGACTAGAAGGAACAAAAACATTACTGCTGAATAGTCTAAACTTACAATTGATGCATTGAAAATAGCGTAGGAAATTGGAAAGAAACAGCAAGGCATAAAACAAATTACTAAAAATCTATAGTATCGAATTAAAGTCATGACAGTGAGAACTGCATTGCGTGGTGCGAGTCACTGGTATAGGTGACTATTGCAGTCGTTCGACTAGAGTATATCGGGTTTTTCGCGCGTCAACAGGTCGTCAACCTTGTCTAGAGAGTCGATCTGTGTCGAGAAACAGATCTAATGGATTCCGTACTCATCGAACTGTCATAGCAAGGCCAGACTCGAACTTGGTGGATACTACTGAATCATTGCCTTACATGCAGTAGAGTCTTACTTACCATGACCCTTACAACATTTCATAACCTTGAACATTTAGCCATCACGGATACTATTACGAGAAGGCATTCCTAACCAATGATTCTAGTTTATTACCACAATGGATCTCGGTAACTGGTACCAGTTTCCTGGATCATCGCATTCATTACACTAAGTGATTACTTGGACTTAGATGATAGAACTCTATAAAGGTATGTTCTCTGCCTCGGTAGAGAATCAAGTCTTGGGAGTATCATCAGCATTGTCTTGTGTCTCGAGCCACGATCGCTCCGAGACCTGGGACCGCCGAGAACCTTCCCAAGCAGAGCAACTCAACTTCTACACGAGGTTTCTCGGTGAACTGTACGCCGGCAATTGTTTCCAATCGTTCGGGCCTACTTTCTTGGTACGTCGATTTCAGTTGTGCAATTTCTTTCCAGGTGACAAACACCCGAGTTCTTCACTTACCGCTTTCAATCGCAGAATCAAATTTGGAATTCGGTCATCGCGAGTCAACGAGGTTTGAGGGAACGCTTTTTCCATAGACGGGGTACAGTTTTTTAAAACGCGCCACTGCCGATGCGAAACATCAACCGTGAACGATACCCCGCTTTATCTTCAGTATGGTTTCGCATTGGTCGGACTAAGTATGCGCTGGCCCATTTGAACGGTCTGTAAAAGATATACTCACTGAGGTCGGCGTGGCAGTAAACGACCATCAACGAGGATAAATTAGATATTTCCGGTGTTCCGGTTGGGACGCGGCGGAAATAACCAGAACCAACCGAAATTGTCACACTTGCTCCGTGAACGACGAATATCGACGAATATTTGAATTGAATCTTCGTACAATCGTCAGGTGATGCTATTGTCGGCATTGTGCGTGAATAACACTCGACGACAATCTTTGGATAGTACGGCGCATGTGCACATGTCCGCTATTTGATTCATGTGGACAGATTTCTTGTAAAGGGCATTTGTTCGAATGCCACTTACTTGGGCTGGAACATTCCCTCAAAGATGTCGTTTGTCATTTTGTTCAGTGGAAAAGGAATGCTAAGGAAGTTGGCTCATAACGCAGACTCTTATCTAGCTGAGTTTGAAGGAGTTAGAGTAAGAATAGAAAATGCAACACGGCAAGACGAGAAATCAGCAGTGATACAAGGCTAGTTCTCGAAAACAGTGGTTTTACTTTCGGCTAGGGTCGCACTATTCGTCATATCTGTGCTACTGTACTGTTTCACTATTTTGGTCAAGTTTCATCGGTGATGAAGGAATTACAAGAGCTACTTTCTCGACTGAGAATGCCAATTGGTAAGCACTGCTTATCAAAAATTGAGCTGCAATATTATCGGATAATTGTTCCCGGTTATTTATTTTTCCATGACGTTCCAATCAATTATCTTCTTGAGACACTGAAGTCCGAACAATTAGTCCTGCACCTTTACTTTCAAATTTGATCTGAAATAATGTCCGTTATAATTATCACAGTGTTGAAGCTATGTATACATCTTGAATGTTAGGAAGTCTGATAAAATGCACCTCTTGACTCAGTTCGGATTTGATTAGCCAATCAAGATTCATTGTTTACATAGCTGGATTAAAAACTTATAGTTTTGGGAAGAATCTTACGATAATCAGAATTTGATAAGCGTTCAATAATGCGGTAACGAATAAAAGCAATCAATTAAGTTTGCGTGATAGTGCCGGTATCAAATTTAGTCAGACATCTATGGAGTGAACTGTGTTTCGATAACCGCCCATACAAAAATATGATTCAGTTAGTTTAAACTATTTTTATGATTGTGAATTGGATACTCTGCTAAGTGTACGGGCAGAAATCATTACTGAATATTATGAATAGATGATTTTGTGCATAATATTATTATCGTTGCTGACACGGAGATGCACTACGTTGTCTTACTATTTTGGCTGCTATCGAAATAATTACTTGGATGAAAGTGGAAATGGTTTCAAGACAATTAAATTTAGTGTAAGATTGTATACAGAATTTATTTGAATTCCTTGAATTGGCATCAAAGCAGATACCACGCAGCGAGATACTTAAGGTAATTTTGGAAACTCTCCATATGGAATAGAATACAGACTTGAATTATGGAGCTTAAATTGACTAGGATGCCCACCAACCTAATACCTAAAAAGCTGCTTCTGAAAGAGTTGGCGTACGGAACATGTATAAGAATGGTTGCTACATTAAAACAAAATTTTGCACGGAATATCATTACTTATCTGGCTAAATTAGAGTAGAGCCTAGTGATATATGAACGTACGGGCATCGTTCCGATAAGGGTCAAGTTATTCGGCTACAATTTTGTAGGCACGGAGAGATTCATGAATTTTTAAGCCTAAAAGTCGATCTGACAGAGTGCAATGACAAGCATGAATTAGGCCCAGTTGTAAAATAAGTAGAAGATTACGATGTCCCTTTACAGTATGACTGTGAATTTCGTATTGAAATGAACTGCAGTCAAAGTCTAGTGAAAACCAGATCATGAGTCTACAGCTTTTCATTCAAGCGATGCGAACTTCTAGCAATTTTCAAGCATCTACGAATTGTTCAGATTGGAATTGAATTGCAATCATTGTGATTGCTGCTTTTTAGAATAAAAATCGTAAGGATTATGGACATGTAAATCGAACACTATTAAAATGGAGCAATAAAAAATAGGAAAAGCCCATTAATTTGTGAATACCTCCAAGTATCCTTAATGACTTCGATATTTCTTGTCTCTAATATTATGAAGTTCTTACTGCTATCAAGACCACAGCACGATCGATTCTTTGATCCCGGATATTTTTACATTGTAAAGAGGCTATGATATTTAATTCCTTCAATACCGACTTGAGTAAAACAAGCAGATATTCAAAGTAATCTATCCTACGTCAAACACATAACTCAAAAAAGTTCTTCAGTAGGGTTGCAAAACGGATAAGAATCTGATATCGCAATGCCAGAGTAATTGTATTATCTGTTTTTCAAGCAAAAAGAAAAAACTTCTAAAAGCAAAAGGTTGAAATTTTACTCAGAATGAACCTGCGAAAGAATGCTACTCTATCTCTATCATTCCCTTTTTTCTTCTACGAGATCAATTAAAATAGCGAACCTAAACAGGCACTAATAGAGCTTTACTGAACTTAGAATTATTCTCATCAAGTCAATCTGGATGGGAAATTATGTTTTCTTATTTTTTTATTAAAAAATTTACGTTAACATAGCCCAAACATGCTAAAATAAAGGACCGTCTTCTTCAAATTCCTTTTCTTAAATTTGCTGACAAATCATGATTAGTGCATGTAAGTAGAACAAAATATGTATTTTAATAGCCTAGAGTTTTTCTGGGAGTTACTTTTTTCTTAATCCATGTGAAGATTAATTACGCATTGATTGTGATTTCGAAAAAGGAATTAATTACTAATATTGTTTTGTATCCTGGAACTTCAATTGGCCAGACAATGAAAAGCATAGTCGTACGATTCCAAAGATGTGATTTTTTTCATCAAAAAACATATAAAATTTTTTAGGTACAGACGACGCAATGGATGTTTTCGAAGGTGTGGAAACATCTCGAATCTTCCAGAATTTTCTATAAACCATGCGAAAAAACAAATTTGAATTGAAATCTAGCACCAATCATCATTGGAAATTGGGCGTACAGTATTGCAGGTAATCAGAACAGGGGATCAGCATTAGAAAAGTGCAGCTGTACTTAGTGTCGACTCTGTAGCAGCACTGTGTCAACGGGAACGATTCCACAGCATTCACGAAAGGTCTGCTGCTGAGCTCTGGGCATAAGGTAATGAATGCACAGACGAGTGTACCTGTGAAATCTTTCCTCTCCTACTCTCTAACACCTTCGCATATGCAATTAAACTGATGGAGAATGAATTAGAATATTAAGACAGGAAAATTGCAGTAACGCTTTCTACGGTTCCGTTCAACGTAAAAATAGTGTAGCGTATCAGAATACATAAACAACACGGGCAGATCATAGTTAAGATCGAGAATCGTTGCGAATATAACACATAGCTAGTTACAACTGAATGCAATAAATCAGATTCAATCACAAAACGATAGTAACGTATTCTGTGCTACAGAAATACCTGTTAGTCGACTTTCAGCACATTAATTGACTTCTGGGACCATTAATAATTTTTCGAAGGTACTTTGCATCGCACCTACTGCGAATACGAATGTACAATTTTCCATTAGCGGTCAGCAAAAAAATCGTTTCGACTTGCTCAAGTTGCATTCGAGTTACAATCTTGTGTTCTGAATTACCATTGTCAGATGGAAAAGGGTGCATTTTATTTATCTATTATGATACGCCACACATATTTCACGGTACACGGTACCTTTCAGCACTGGAATATTAAATTTAGGGTCTTCAAGGAAGGATTCACCTGACGATACTCTCCAATAACACATGATTCAATGCTGCATCATTCTATTTCATGCACTTTTGAGCTTGACTTTGGAGTTCCTATTTGCTACGGTGGCGGATAGAGTTTATTAGAATTTGGAATTACTAAACGTGGTGTACGCAACTCAAAACCTGGATTGCAATACAATAGTATGGGAGATTACGGTTGTTAACGACCAGTTCAGCCTTACGCAAGAAAGGAAATCGTAGACACCAGTCAACGCCAGATGCTGGAAGCTATGGGCACTTCTCTTACTTGCTTCCATCTATCTTAAGTGAACTCGAGACCTAAGATAATTGCACACTCGATTATCAAAAACCGTGTTTAATAATTTCTCAGCTACAGTAGTTACAATGGTGGTGGTGTGTGCTTCAACACCAATTGCTCTATCGGCTTAGGCGAGAGGTCAAAATATTTCTCACGTCGCCCGCCAGAACTGCTAGCGAGTTCATCTGTGACGAGAACGCACTCGCTGCTCCAGATGTATGTATGTGTAGGAATTTTGTCTTGGTATCCGCTACAAGCAAACTACCGTAGATAATGCAATGAAATTTTTGAGAACGCTGTTTACGTCGACGGCGTACAGTGCTATTGCACAGTCATTGCCCATGCCCAACGCCAACCCTGAAAGATGCCCAACAATATTATAGGCTCACAATAGTGGTATCATAATACTGAAAACAGTGCGGACTTTGGAAAAATCTAATTTGGAAGAGAAATTTGGGGGTGCAGGAGGAAACTAATACTGCAGTGCCCTTTTCCGGCGTCAAGTAGTAGGGAAAAACACAATTCCACTACATGAATGATCCTTCCGGGCAAGAGGTTGAATAGAGCCTCTTCTACAGGAAAAGCACGCTTCTAGCTTTATGTAACTGTAGGCGCGCGTACAAAGCTCGCGCGATCGCACTACAAGAACAAGTCTCGTGCATTCTGCGCGGAATGGAGTCAAGAAAATTCGAGATGGAAGAAGAAAAGAAGATAGCGAGATAAAGTCGTCACTGCACAGCTCAATTTGGTCGAGTTCTTGGTCGAGAGCGAAGGGAAAGAAGAGTCTGGAGCCCGCGCGCGTTTGTTACGATGGTTTTGGCGGTGTACGGCGCGGCGTCGGCATGCCGGCTAGATACTACTGGTCGACCTGGAGACGCTACATGATAGTAAGTACTTCGTCAAACCCAAGGTGTCATCATCTAGCTGCGCAGTGTTCAGGTGAGATTAGCGCTGAGGTAGCAATTTCATCCCACGCCTTTTTTGTCACATCCGTCTTTAAGCGACGATGGTATGTAAGATGCACCGTCGCCTGAAAGAGATTTTGTGTAACCTGAATAAGAGTTAGAGCAGTTCAGTAAACAAATATACAAAAGAGTTAACCATCAACCACCAACCGCCAAGCGATTCTCGGTTCTGCGCTTGATTCCACAATCCCAAGTTGTTCAAAATTACCTCGTTTTGGATGTCGTAGCTTTGATGTCTGATGTGAGACTGTTCACGAATTTTGTCATGAATCCAGATTGTGTCGAAAGTAGTTGTTGAAAATGAAAAGTTGTTGGCGACAGCATTGTGTACGTTCTTTATGAGCCTCTTCTCTCACTTTCTTTCGGAACGAAACAAGTGGAATGATAGCTAATAGTATTCCAATCAGTTGTAGGTTCTTCCCCATCAAAGTATTCAAGGTTGTTTTGAACTATAGCCTGTAGTTTTTATGTGAACTACCCTATTTCGTAAGTCTCGAAGTGTTCGGTATCAATCCGCACTCAATCATAGACTTGCAGGGAATGCTAAAGTCCCCAATACTTTTACAGTTCCGTTCATCCACGATGTCTTTTCAAGTTTGAGCTAGAAGTGTTTGGGTTGACTACTCTTCCTAAATTCTTAAACTGTTGTTCTAAAACTAGTTCATTCCATTTCGCAGCCCATCTTCTCCTCGACTCGTCTTTGAATGACCTTGGCAATATTTGATCCAATGGTTGTTTGAGAGGGGTGAAATTTGTATGTAACCTTCTGATTTCAGTACGACAATGTTGTAACGAATCTATGAGTGCCGAAGTGATCTTATGAATACTGCATGAGTCTATTCACAATTCCTCGTCCGTCTCCCATCAAGCAGCTCTATGACCTGTTCGTTAAAAAAAGTATCTGCAGAACAATTCCGCGGGATAAAACCCTTCTGTGATGACCTATAAGTCACACCTTCGAAGACATCCGGTATTCCTGAAATTGGATAGTTGCCACTTGGATTCTGGAATATTGCCACTGGATATTCAATCTTGCGTTGAAGAGTACCCGGAATTTTTGTACATACCGTGAAACAATCACGATCGCTAGGAACATCCGCATAGGTGATATGTTGTATACCTTAGAAATAATTCACAAGTCCGTTTTCCATGTATTTGACTAGATAGGTCTCGTCAAAATTTTCAACAGTAACCTCGTCCAGTCGCTCATCGTATTCTCTCTAGATGCATTCAAAGTGATACGTAAGGATTATCATCCGGAAAATTGTAGAGCACGCCGAAATATTCTATACGTCATAGATACCTGAAAACAAACATCAAACTATAGTACTGAAAATTTTACTTCCATATACTAAATAACTCACGCAAACTGTTCTACCCCCGCCAATAGCATCGAAATTTCTGAGTAAGGAGCTCAATTTCCATATTCCTAAATTTTTTAATATTTTTTCACCATGATTGGTATTCTTTTCAATATTATGTATTTTCCTGATAACACCTGACAAATCCTGCAGTACACTATATTGTATTGATTTATGCTATTAGTCAAACTAAAATAAAATTTAGGAAGATTTCTATAACTAGAGTAGTTTAAATTCTATCAAGCGTACTGTGATCAAGGATTATTGGCTTATGACTCTTAACGTTTTAGATAGCTTATAAGGTATGATGGCTTAACGAAAAAAGATTTATTTCTTACATCTCAACTCGACATTCATCTGATTTCGAAGCAAAAGAGCTACTTAAATGTTCTATTGCGCAGAGCATTTATGCTTTCGCAAAGCGTTTGACGATTCATTCTCCATTAAAGTTTTCTCAAAATCAAAAATATGTAAAGCTTCTAGTTCACTCAAAATAAGAAGCTTCAAATCTGAATAAAATTAACTGCAATTCTATTCATATGTCCTTTTTGGAATGCTTTCTCGAATTAAGAAATGTGAAATTAAATGAAATGAATGTTGTGACGGCAAAATTGCCATGTTTAGTTCTATAACCAAATCACCCGGAGAAATTACACAACATATTTTCGAAAGCTTGTCACAGAAATGTGGTAACGTAGATGCTGTATATATTCATCAATTCATCCAGAGAGTATTGATAGCCTTCAAGCGAGAAAATGTTTGATGGGGAAGATACTCTAGCTTTCTGGTCATGTTTTATTGGCGATTTCGTCATTTAGGTCATCTCGATGATCAAAAGAAATCTGGAGTAAACATCAAAAGAGATTTTAAAATTTAAAGAGAAAAGGTTCTGCATCGACTGATTGCTTGAATTGGATGGAAAAAGTGGATTAACTATGCTTCTCTCAAATGTTTGACCGAAAGAAATAGTGATTAATGAAACTATGACAATGGTATTTCTAACTGCATTCTTTGGAATAGTTAAATGAAGTAGAACAGTACATCGTCGATCCAACAGTCTTTATGCAACAATGTAATATATTGTCTCAGGAATTAGAAGAGGCCGGATCTCAGTTTGACTCTGCCAGCACAATTCACAATGCGCGGAAAGTATTCTTTCTCGACAAGTTGGGACTCATCCCACCTCAGCATGTTTTTCTCATTGAAAACTCAAAGTAGCACTCTCACAAGCGGCAAATGCTCGAATCGCGGCAAAAGAACCTGTATCTAGCACGACTTGGTCAAAAATTCCAGCATACCCGGAAGGATTGACTCTTTAAGACAAGAAATCTGCCCAATATGTGCTTTACGCACATAAAAAAGTGACTATGGAACTTCTGTATACACCTTAGATAAAGATAAGACACCAAAATAGCATTCTAAATACTTCGCGAAAAACGAGACCTATCTAGTATAATTCAAAAATATGAAGTCTCAATAAAAGAACGAGTACGAGAAATCTACAGCCTGATCTGCAGAAATAGTTTTATATTTTGGCACTGCAATAAGCAAATTTTACGTGAATATCCTTTTAATGTCGCTTACTCGGTTAAGTGATAGTCTAATTAGTTCATTTTAGCCTATTTGACTCCAAAGATGTTTCCGTTCGACCCATATATTGAGATTTTTCTTCATTCAGAGTTTTGCGTGCATGAAATGATGGATTTCAATAAATCCCTGTAACAAAAATTGCACGGATTTTCGCCAACGATATTTAATTCATCTTGCTAATGGAGCTTGTTGTTGCTAGTAATGCATAATAGCAATTACATGTCACTCAACATTAACAATCTTTTCTGCGTACTTCAAATTCTGAATCTTGGTCCAGGGTTTTCAACAAATAGAGTTTGCAATATCTCTCTCTCACTTTATAACGCAAAATGAAAAAGCTGCATTGGAAACCAATTTCGTCTATTCGTAGTAATTGTATCGAATTTGCGCAAATATCGTACTATGTTAGTATGAATTGTATCTATATGACACACTGAAAACCGGATTATAAATGAATGAGTTTCACATTTATGTTTTAAAGAATTCTAATTTACTGACATTCGTATACTATTTCTCTGACAATCCTACCAATTAGACAATTATTCAGTACAGACCTGAGAGGAAAGTTGAATGAGACGACGATCTTTGTATTGTGACAGATCAAAACCTCTAATTAATCGAAGAGGACGAACCTATTTGATCGTGTTATTCTACTGTACTTCGGGGTTTCCTTTGCCCTGCTCTGAAATTAGTTTGCTGAACACGTGTCCTACATTGCTTCAATTCCAACTGAACCAGCTGTTCAATTGTAAACTGTTGTACATCAAATACAATCGTATTTATATCAAATGGAAAGCAATACATCAACTTGATTACGAGGGATCCGCTCATTAGAAAGCTCGTAGATAATTTAAATCGAAATTTCTAAACAAGCTACACATGCTTCGAGCCTTCAAACTGGATGTATAGTACTGTACTGTACTGTACTGTACTGTATCTAATTGGTACTGCGACGTAATCTGAATATGGCCAGAGCTTAGTACCATAATCTACGGCACATTGGAGGGAATCGTAAGAAATATTGCTTGCAATCCCACTAATATTGCAATGCTTCACTCTACTGACTACAACAGTTTGTTTATAGAGACCCATTAAATAGGCGGTAACTAGAAGGTGCATTCTCGCCAATATAAAGAAGAGACAAAACTTTTGCACCGACTATATAGAATTCTCTTTTAATTGAATTCACATAACAAATCGATATCATACTAGTTGGCTGAAACTGTATATTTCTCTATTTACTCCACAGACAAAATTGTCCGTAATCACAAGAATGTATCGTACTGGACCACATGCGTACCGCAAGTCTGAACTATTTTTGTCATGCAGTTCTTCAAGCAAAGACGCGTCTAATGAGCTACTGCTTGCAGCTCAGGCCTTTTTTTGTGGGCTTCTGGCCCCAAAATTTAGAGTACCCTGTATGTGTTCCTAATTATGTGGCGTGGGGTTTATCTGAGGAATGCGCGAAGAATGCTGAGCACACCAGAATGTACATTAGTGCAAAAGTGTAGAAACTTGAATGACGATACTTACATAATTGCTTCGACTAAGCTACTTATGTTGCACTGGATGCGCTTTTCCTTGCATTTGTTACAAAATTAATTGAATCTGTAACGATAATCTGATAAGAAGTTCGATCATTCCGACTTCAGAAACAACGGTCTACTCTGAAGTACTGTCTAGCTGCTTCACAATTTTTGATACTTGCCATGACAAATTTTCAAAGCAGTGGGATATTAAACATACACATCATTACCTGCGAGCCTAGAATTGGAGTCAGTAAGGATCGAACCCCGGCCCACCTACAGAACAACATACCCGGCCTCTTCCTCGGCTTCAATTTGTAGGATTAGATAACTCACTATCGCTTGTTTCGTCTGCATTACTATTCCATTCGGATCTTCCTTGGTCGCCATTTATCTCGGCCAATGTTGAAAGTACTGCCGCGATGTGTGGATGTAGTGAGGTTTGACCATGAACAATTAGTAGCATTTCAAGACTCCGCTCTAGAAATTTGGCTGCCTGGTTCCGATTCCGTTGCGAATAATGAACCAACCCAAAACTCCAAAGTGACATTGGAGTATCAGGATGCGGCTCACGATGTCCATGAACCGCCACTTTCACGTCCAGGCTATGTTCGTGATTCTCTAGGCCTTCATCCAGTTTACCCATTTCTTGATACACAAGCCCGATGTTGTACAGAGACGATCCGATGTCAGGATGCGACTTGCCGTATCCATGAATTGCTTGGTCTATTTCCAGGCTTTCTTTGTACTTCTTCAGTGCCAGGTCCAGTTTACTCATTTCCTGATGCACATTTCCTAGGTTGTTGAGAGACGATGAGATGTCAGGATGTAGCTTTCCATGTCCATGGATTGTTCGTCTCATTTCCAGCCTCTGATTGTGCTTCTCCAGGGCTTTTTCCAGTTTACCAAGCTTCTGATACAAAAGTCCGAGGTTATTTAGGGACAACGCGATGTCAGGGTGTGGTTTGTCTTTTCCGTGGATTGCTCGATCGATTTTCAGGCTCAGCTCATAATGTTTCAGGGCTTTGTCTAGCTTTCCTACCGCCTCGTACACAAGTCCGAGGTTGTTAAGAGACGATGCGATGTCAGGATGTGGTGTATTGTGTCCATGGATCGCTTGATACATTTTCAGGCTCTGTTTGTGCTTCCTAAGCGCTTTGTCCGGCTTGCCTATCGTCTCGTACAACCCTCCGAGGTTGTTTAGGAACGATGCAATGTCAAGATGCGGCTTACTGTGGCCGTGAATCGCTCTTCGCATTTCTAGGCTCTGTTCGAACTTCTCCAGTGCTCTGTCTAGTTTGCCCATTGCCTCGTACAAAAGTCCTAGGTTGGCAAGAGTGGATATCAGGATGCGACTTTCTGTCACCATGAATTTCTTTTCTAATTTCTAGGCTCAGTTCGAGTTTTGAAGCTGCGCTTCTGAACTCACCAGGTCTCATCGGAGCACGCCCGTGTAAGTCATGTACATCGGCGATACGATTTTTGAGCTCTTCACTCCGATTTCGACAATACCACATATCCAAAAACCGCTTATCAAGGCTTCTCTTCTGGTTCAGTGCTTGTGGATGGTGCAAAACTTTCAGCAATTGCTTCCACACCTGACATTCTTCATTGGACTTCCCCGCGAACCGTATAACTATCCCACTAAACCGATGTATGTCTTCTACTTCTGGCACATGCTGTATCTCGCTGCCCTCCAACTGGGGCGTGTGACGACCTACTAGAGCCAAAGAATCTGCTGCGAATTCACGAAAATTGCTTTCAAATACATCCGGAAATTCACAAATATGTTTCCCTGTCTTTCAAGTTCAGTTCTCACTCCTTCGTGTATGGCATTCAACGCGAGAGTATACTCGGCCTTCCACCTTGCTGAACCTGCTACCATGTCGCTCAGAACAAATCCCCGTACAAGCCGATGCCTGCTGTATGTGCGCTCTTCATCTTCTTGCCTTTCACTCCGACAAATCAGTGAGGAACCGTGAATCAATTTTTCGACGAATACTTCTCGATATAAATCTTCATTCTTACGCGCTTCATCAGCTGCTACTGTATTCAATATCCACTGCATAATCCCCTCTCCGATACCTCCTGTCATTCCACGTAAGTTGAGTAATCTTGACTCAAGAGGTGACGACATGACACCCAGCAGAATGGCTGTCCAAGGATTACCTTGACTACCCAAATAATTTAGGATAGTGTTACGTAGGCTGAGAGCCATCTAGAAGTTCTGTAAAGGTCAAGTCTCTCTCACCTTCGAGGTCAGGCCAAATCCAGAACCAAAAGGCATCCCAAACGTGAGGTGCCAACGGTTGTGGTGGTTCGGTCTAAAACGACATTCGCGAAATAGTTTAGGCCGGCTACTTGGATTGAAGTTACTGAAGGAGGAGAACGAAGGATCACCGCATTGCGGCGGCTGGGAAGAAGTTCACGGTGGGCGACGAGATTATTGTCAAACTAACGAGTACGTTATTGTTGCACTTGTGTGCGTCTGATCTTTTGGGATCGGGCACACATAAATCTTTACTCCTCTTCGTCCTACTCTTCGTTGTATCTCCGATCGATATCTATCGTGAGGCTTACACACGCACAATATAAGTTTCTAACGTTTTGTGTCTCGAGTAGTGGCAGGGGGCAGTGCGGGTTCACTATACACTTTTGTTCGGCCTGAAGAATCAGTTTCTGCAAGTGAAGCTAGCTCGGTGTTGGCTAGTGTTGGCCCTATCGGCCCAATTCTGGCAAGTGAACCAAGTTCAAGTGTACCATTTGTAGGTCATGTTGTGGCAAGTGAATATCGATCGGCATTGGCAAGTGCTGTTCCAGACGATCAAGTTTCGGCAAGTGGAAGAAGTTCTCAATTTACTACCGTTGCTCCAGTGAATATCGATCTTAATCCTACTACATTAAGTGAATCGATTATTGACTTGGTTAATAATTCTGAAATTCGAAACGGATCGAAAACTAACACAGAAACCAATCCAATGTCTAAATCAGCTATTATCACTGTTGATTTCGGAGCAAATACTATTGTGATATAACAACTACTTCGAAGCGCAATTCCACACTTGATTCCGACAAAAAGTCCACTCGAAATTCTACACGTTCCGTAACGAATTTTAACCATAGTTTTCGTATTCCTAAAATTAAGGAAAACTGCGTTAACACGGAACTCGAGGACGTGAAATTAGATAAAATCCTAAAAATTCAGTTGTATATTTTCGACGTTGTCCTCCCCGCTTTTTGGCACTAAAGGAAATCTGGATTATCATAATCGTCTTTCTAATAATTTTAACAAAGCTTCGTTAATTAATTTTAAACCGATTTGGAATCCGAATGACCTCAAGTGCCACCTGTGTTTAATCAATTGCAGTAGTTTTCGCAATTAGAACAGCATTTTTCAACCACGAAACACAAGTTAAGTGTTTGGAACTGCACACCGAAATATTGTGCTCCCTGCGGGATTTATTGGGGATTTCGCACTCCTCAATTGTGGGAGCACACATTTCTTCGCGTAAGCACAACAAGAAAATCGGAAGCAAAAAGGCTACTCCCTTCGGCTTCACGAATTAAACTTTAATTTTTAATTTCTGCTTCAAGAATTAAAATTAAGTTTTAAATCTTCATGTCCAAATTCGTTTAGCATCGCAAAATTTCTTGGTCGGTTAACACTGAACAACAAACTGCTTTGCACACCTGATTGAAGGCAAAGGCAGAATGATTCAAAGCAGTAACTGACCTTGGAGAAATTTCACATCGTACTGCTGAAATTATATTACAACTGCACGTTCTAAATCTTTCAGCTGACAAGTCTGAAATTGTCAAAATTGTTGGAGAATCTTTTCCACCGCTGAACCAAATTTTTAATGATTAATTGATAAGCAATCCATTATTGCCAATCTCATTATTAAAGGATGTACTTGAATTCTATGATTCATCACCAATCATTCCGAACTTTTTAGCAAAAGTTGGAATTCAAGATTTAAATAGATTAATGCGAATGTTGCTATTTTACTCTAGCTATCGGGACTATATGGTCTCCGAGAAGACACAGTCAAACCTTTGAGCAGTACATACTTAAAGTTATACGATGTTGACAGATCGAATTGGATGAAGGGAACTGTTGAAATTAATGTTTCCCGAAACAATAATGAAAATTCTCTAATATCGAATCAGGCAACAGATGCTTTAAATTCAGCAAATTAACACTTACTCCGTAATCCCAATCGAGAAATGGGAATTACAAAAATAATTCTACTCCCGAACAATTCAACTCGGGTTTCTTTTCGTATTCTAGTATTGGAGCTATACCACGGTTACCAATTAACAGATCCCCTCACCAAACTTCAACTGCTAATGTTAACGGCCTGTTTTGGGCATTTACGCATCCAACGTCCAAGTTTAGCGGCTCAGGATACATGCATAAAAATCTTGGCACTTTCCACTAGTCATACATTAATACTTGTAAGACGTTTAACTTTACAGAAAGAGAGGCAAACGATAATCTGTACGTTTTGTTTCCAACCAAAAGTGAGGCTGGAAGATTTTATCACAAAAACGTCTTGAATCGAGCAAAAACAATTAATGAAGCATTTAATATGCTCTATGCTCGGTTTATGTCGAGTAAACGGCGTTACAGAATACTGCAGAAATGGAATAATCTGAAATGCTCTGATTTTACTGCAAAGCCAGGTGTATCTCGTCACACTGCCTTGCGGGATATGTGCTCTCTGGCTTCGTCAATTCAACTACAATTTGGAACATCCTATCAAGGTGATCAGCATCTACGAGATACTTTGATGAATGCTTGTAAAAACGAACTATGGTCTCAGAGGCTAGCAACAATGCCTACAAACAGACTTCTTGACATCAAAGAGTCCCCAGCGCGAGCTGTAACAGCCAAAGAAAAGCTCGAAAGCAGTAAAAGAAAAGTTGTTCCAGCATTTGCAAATGAAGTTAGCCTCACCGATTACTTGGATCATGTTAATTTTAACAAGAACAGATCTCGACTTCCATACAGAAAATATGGAAGCGGGAAGTTATTTGCATCAAAATTTTCCACCCCTACAAGAAAGGCGATATCCGAGACTACATGTGACTCCTCTGTAGACTCTGTTTGTCAGATGAACACTTGTCACGAGAATGTCCCAAACTTTTTCCAACGAAACGTGTGCAACTAGCTCGTAAAGATTTCTCTCTACAGACCATTTCAAGTGAAATTGAACAGTGCTGTGAAGCTCTAGATAAAATTCAGCAATTAAACGATGAATAATGGGAGGAATGTGCCAAATTAGTCAGTGAAGACAAGGAAACAATGAATTACTACATTAATTGGACTTGCTCAGTTGAAAATGCATCTTTATCTGTTCCTGACAGTACTTATGATTCAACACTCAATCAAATGGCAGACAGAGCCTTCGTTCATTCAATATTGTGGAATTCGAGCGATGGGACTTATGAACACCAGCAAAAACTAATTAATTCTAGGTCTTCTTCTCTTGAGTTTGATGGAGTTGGCATGGATGATGGAGCTCGAAAATTGTTGCTAGGCTCGAATCTTACGTGAAATATTACACACACACAAGCAGCTCTTTTGATCTTTTACCTAGCAAGGAATCATTCAAACTGGGATCTTGAGTTTACCCGAGTTTGGGATCAACTTTCATCAGATTTCCGATTGACTCTTATGGAAACTTTCTCGAGTGGGAAACAGATGTGATTGATTGTGACACCCCTATCTTATCCGGATTGGATAAAATGAAGCAACATCGGTGGTATGTGAACGAAGTAACGAATGAGCTTTGTAATTTCGATGTTCCGGGTTTGAAAGTTAAGTTAACCTACAAGAAAGAACATCTGTATCTGGAATGGACTAATGCTATAATTTTTTTCAGTCGACCTGAATTGTTGAAAATACATCGTCATTTTGCTCATCCTACTCCAAACAAGCTTGCTAATTTGTTGAAAAAGCTGCTCCCTAACAGTACAACAGTCACACTAGACAGATACTGGATGACATAGCAGCAAATTGTCAGTCTTGGCAAAGAATGGCCCCAAAGCCATTCTTATTTCAAGTATCCATGCCTGACAGCATTCAATTCAATCATGAAATCATTCTCGATCTCACTTGGATTGAACTTTGACCACATAAGCCTGTTTTGCATAATGGGGATCGTAGGGCACATCTTTCAGGCGCTGAATTTTTGAAAGGTGAAAGCTCGGAAGATGTCTGGAACACATCCACATCATGCTGGGTCTCCGAGTATGTTGGATTTTCAAACAAATTATCGAATGATTTCGGATCTGCCTTCAGTTCGGATTTTTTTCCAAAAAACCTATGCTGAATTTGGAATAATCACTAAAGAGATTCCATGCGAATCTCATAACTCGCTGGGCCCTGGAGAACTATACCATGCACCGCTGAAATCAATTTACAATAATTGAAAGATGAACAGCCAAACATGAAAAATAACCTGAGGCGTTCGATTGCTGTACATGCCTTAAACAATACTGCAAATTCAGAAAGACTAATACCCACCTTCCTTGTGTTTAGATCGGTCCCAAAAATTACATTAGGAAACATTTCTCATCTGAGTCCTCATCAGAAAGAAAGATTTCAAGCAATGGAGTCTGCTAGGAAGCAAATGGAAACCATCGTCGCGAGTAAAAGATTAAAAGTAGCTTCTAAGTCGAGAACTAAGAGCATTGAAATTTTTGACATCCCTCCTGGATCAAAAGTACTTGCTTACAAGGAGAGGAAAAAGGTCTGGACGGCTCCCTTCATTTGGAAGAGCTACGATGGGAGAAAAACTGCTTTTGTTGACATCGATAAATTCATCGAACCGTTCTCTATCGTCAATGTTAAAAAATTCAGGCATGAATCTACGTCTGCTGGGACAGAATTGAAGTGTATTGGCCAGATGACCAAAAGTATTACGCGGGAACAATCGAATCTGTCGACGATGAAATAATGAACATTACGTGAAGTTTGGTGATGGATACGAAGAGAGCTTAGTACTTGCTAAAAAACTTTGGAGACATTATTTGGATCAATCGAATTCTATTAGAATGATCGATTCATTGAATGAAGAAGTTTTGAATGCAAGAACTCAATGCTGTCATCTGCTAAAGACTTTACGAAATCATTTACCAACCACATACTAAGAACTGTATGCTCGGCCGATGATCCTAGATTCTTAGAACCTGCTCAAGATGAAATCAAAGGTCTTCTGAACCGCGGCTCTTACATGATTGTTCTAAAAAAAGATATACCGAGTGAAGCTGTTGTTTTTGAAATCAGGCATTCACTACGAAATCAAGAACGGCGAATACGGAAATATTAAGTTCAAACCTCGATTGATCATTCAAGGACACAAGGATCCTATGAGAAAAGAGATAGTTGCAGAAGCTCCAACCATTCTTCGATCTTCTACTCGACTGATTCTTTCCTTAAGCAGGGCATAACAATATCCTATCTGGACTAGAGATCTAAAGCACGATTTTATTCAATCAGCATATCCTCTTGGTAGACCATTGTTCATCAAGCCACCCTCAGTCTCTAACTTAATGTCTATAGTAGAGCATCCAGAAAATAGTTATCTTAAGGCCCTTAAGCCGATTTACGGATTGAAAGAATCCCAGGGATACTGGTAGCAAACCTACAAGGATTATCACATCACTGACTTGGAAATGAAGCAATAGTCTTAAGATCCTTCTCTTTTTACCAATAGAAAATGGACGACTCGGTGGTCTGGTAGGAAGTCTTGTTGATGATTCCTTAGTCACAGGAAATAATGGTAATGCCAAAGTTTCGACGTGAAGGCAAAAGTAGAACATTTTTCCATGAAATTCGGGGTGTAACTATCTCAGAGGACGGCGATAGTCAACAAGAATATGCGGACTCACTCGAAATGATAAGCGTCAATAACTTTAGTAAGAATGATTTCGCCCATCTGCGCGGTCAGCTACGCTACATTGCTTCAAGTACGAGGCCGGATGTCGTGTACAGAGCTTCCGAATCAAGTTCTGAGCAGGTGAAGATTCTGAATAGCTCAATTGACCATTTGAAAAAAAACAATTTAGCATAAAGATTCCGCATTTGGACTTCAACAGCTTGTCTATTCGAGGGTATTCAGATTCAGGATTTGCAAATAACCCGGGCCTCAAATCTCAGCTTGATATGATGATTCGAATGATGGACAAGTACGATAACGAGTGCCTAATCCATTATGCCTCTTGGAAAAGTCGCAGTGTGATCCGATCTGTCTTAGCTACTGAACTTTATGCATTTGTTGCATGCGAAAATTCTTGTCAGATTTTAGCTCATGATTTAGAAAGATAATAGGTAGAAAATTTTCAATTTTTCTGATGACCGACTGAAAGTCGATTTTCGATACCATAACAAAACTTTCAAGTGTATCTGAAAAGGCTGATGATAGATATCTCTGCACTTCGAGAATCATACACTTCTGGGCAATTTACGAGGCATGTTTCTTCTGAATATAACCTAGCCGATCCTTTAACAAAAAAGACTACAGCTGCAGTACTCGACAAGTTACTGTCATCGGGAAAAGTGAATCCTTCTGTTAACTTTGGATCGTTCACGAAGAAAATATTTAAAAACAGCCAGAAAAACCTTTTCTGATGCGAAACAGAATTAGTGACTTTCACAAATTAATTGGATGTTTGGAAAAAAAAGAAAAAAGAGAAGTTGGTGAGTGTCATTCTACGTAAGTTGAGTAATCTCGGCTCAACAGGTCACGACATGACACCCAGCAGAATGGCTGTGCAAGGAATACCTTGACTACCCAAGTAATTTAGGATAGTGTTTCGTAGGCTGAGAGCCATCTAGAATTTCTATAAAGCTCGAGTCTCCCTCACCTTCGAGGGCAGACCAAATCCAGAACCATAGGGCATCCCAAACGTGAGGTGCCAACGGTTGTGCTGGTTCGGTCTAAAACGTCACCTTCCACTAGCATCGAGATGACTCTCAATACTGTGCATGCTTTATCCGACAATTGTTGCACGTTTATTTTCCACGTTGTCCAGATTGACTTCTGAGATTCGCGAATTGCTGTTAGGGCTTGTGTGCTCTTCATAATAAATTGCAAATCTTCTTTTTCTGTTCGTTCTCTTGAACATTTTCAAATAATGTACGAATGAACACTCTAATCGAGCGATGTAGATACCAGCTTGTATTAATGCAAGTGGCAGAGCTCCAAGACTCCACGTCCCGTCATGGCCACACAGCTCCTTCAGTGCAGAATACTCAACAAAGTCAGAGCTCTCAAGGTTCCGGATTTCCCTCATTACCACGTTATCATCCGCATCAATCGTCTCCACCGCCCGACTTCTTCGCCAAAGCGCCACCATCCATCCTCTGTGCCCGGGGTCCTAGAACCAATTTCTGGTCTCCATTCTCTCCCATGTTTGAGGCTGACCTTGTCGGGATTTTACCACTACCCATCCATTCCCTCGCGAAGACATTTCTAGTCCGCATACATCGTTCAGTATTCCGCTGACGTTCCTATCGTCTGCATTATCCAAGCACAACAGCCCCCTGCCTTCCCTCTCATTTAGTCCTTGTTTCAACGCTGCGATCACCAGGTTTGCATTCCAACGTTCCTCATCGCTCATTTTCTCACCTGTCAGTTTCTCTGCCACTCTTGCTAGAGAACCAAGCACATCCTTCTCATCTCCATCTATTTTTACCCAGAATACTTCTCCTAGAACCTGCTCATCCCGCTCTACTCGATCCGCAAATGCGATCATTAGTTCTGTTTTGCCTACCCCTCCGTACTGTATGATTAACGCACTCCCTCGCTTCCCCAACATCTCCGTAAGAGTATTAAACTCTTTCGTACGTCCCGAAAAGAACGGTGAAAGTGATGGCCGCACACGATGGGGTCTATCGCAAGATATTCCCTGGTCCTTCTTCAACTCGGTGAACTCTTCACCGACCACAAATATTCTTGATGTGTTCCTTACAGTGAGCACTGGCGGTTCTAGTTCTTTGATTCTTCTCTCTACTTCCTTGGCATGGTCTGCATTCATGACTTGACTACCGCGTCCACGCAACAGCTGAGTCTCTGTGATATCCATTGCATATACCCCTTGTCTCAATACATTTAACACGAACTCCTGGCCCAATTGATTGACTCTTCGCGAAGTTTTCATGATATCTGCCAAGCTCAGCAGTACAAAACGCGACAGAATCACAATTCGACCAAGAGCAACGGGGAGCACCCTCTTTCCACCATTAGCTTCTGCACACATTGATGCCCTTTGAGCGCAAAGTGCAACAAGATGAAAAACTGTACTCATCCCAGCGATACACTTCGAGAGATTAGCTACAGACTCAGTGGCATCTGCAACACTACCCACACCGGCCACCAACCTCGTCAATTCAGCACCTGTTTCCACTGCTGGAGTATCGTACGAAGTCAGCTCATCCACAGCGTTTAGTTTCTGCATCTGTTCGGGAAGATACACAAAATTAACACCCCATTCTTCTAGTACTTTCGTTGACATTTTTAGCGGGTACCAGTAGTGACCGCAACCCACCGAGAAGCGAGGTGTCGCCACAAGGCCCGAGGAACAACGACGTATACCAAGAAAGGGTAGATAGAAGTTGGGCTGTGTCCACTATCGCCGAGTTGATGCGATGAGGGTACAACTACGAGGCTGGTCGTTGAGTTTTCACGAATGCCTTTCTCTCAACAGAGGCTGCGATTGTACTTATTGGAGATCGAGCCTTACATCTGTAATGACTGAAGAACTGTGAATAAGACGCTCTGAACATACTAGAAAGGGGTATAGAAGGAATTGAGTAAGACCTATCTCAGGAAGTGCAGAGGAATGTGTCAAACACGGCATAACTATAGAAAGTTAATGCACTCGCATCTTGCGAATTATTGATAGATTGAGGAACAAAGCAATAGCGGTTGGATTATTCAGCGAACGCGACATGTTCAGGCATGCACCACGTGACACTACCGAGCGTAGGCGACAGTCGAGCGTACGCAACAATAAGGCGTACGCGACAACACAGCAGCGTCGTAGAACTGCTGATTGAGTTGAAATTCAGCAAATTCAAGCGGATCATGCGCAGCATAGTCCAACAGACATCGAAGATGTGTTAGTGCGGTCTCTGTTAGAAATGAATTTATCATATTCTCCAAGTAGTTCCACTACATCTGATGTTCTACGACAGGCCGCATCCTTCACATGCCGTTCCAACAAGTTCCATGCTGCGATTCAGGCACGTATACACTGTACTCAGACTTCATGCTGCTCAAATGTGTCTGGAATGATTTAGATTCGTACATTATGAACGAGAAAAAGGTTTTCAGCCTTGCGCGTCCATGTAGATGACCGCGTACTGTAATACGTGGTCTTCTAGCGTGATTGTCCACCATGACCATTTCACGAACATCTTCTCAACGTCCATCGTTGAGTCGAACTAATTCCAGAGAATTGGTCTTCTGAAAATCGACTAGTGATTTAGGCTTGTTGTTTGTATCATTCTTCGCCTCCTTCCAATAGATACGACTTGAAACTAGAATGTGTGCAGACTTGCAGTTTGGTGACGACTTTCTCCAAGGATACACAATGCGTTTTTCGGCAACTGGACAGAATGTTGGCAGTGAGCGAGGACGACTTGCCGGATACAGCATGGTTGAGATGTGCAAGGCGATCTGCTGGTTGAGCGCAACCAGTCAAGATTTATTGAAAAGATTTACAGTCATCAGCACTACCCAGCAAACCTTAGATGCAGATAAACAATTCAACTGTTGATAAGTAAATTTCTTTTAAGCATCTATAGAAAATATATGGCGCTTCGTTCTCGACGGTCTTCGCAGACGAATTGCTGAATCTTACAGTATTGGTGAATACTATTCACGTTCGAAAAGCTTATTGCGAGTCCTCAAGTCTGTAGATAGTTCTATGAAATGGAATTCGATGAATCTGAATATTGGCTGGATTCGACTGTGAGCGATACTGCAGTAAATTCTCAGAAAGCAGTCGTGTCAGTACGAGCTCCTCCGACAGCGAATTAATTAGGTATAGGGCTATAGTTTTCGGATTTGCTTCTTATGTATTGTTGCTCACGACGAAACAGATTGTGCTTCAATAACTTTCATTGTGTTATTAATCACTGTTTGTATTTCAACACCGCCCTGATGGGGTCTTTCGGATCCCGGTGGACTAGCCAACGGCTGCATTGCTGTTAACGATCATTTCCACTTGGACAATTATTAGTATATTTAGTTAGAGAACATTTCTATTTTTCGGATTAGTATTGTTTTAGTATTTACAGTATCACTACTATTTAGGATAGTGATCCCGGACATTAAAACTCAGGGAACCTCGGGTATACGAGATCACCTCTGTGTTTGGAACAAGAGTGACTGACCAACGGTCCTAATTTGCGGAGCGTACTTGCAACCCTCGGTTACATATTTCGACCACTCCATACCGAGTTGCCTACCTACCATTTCCCTGCCAACTTGGAGAGAACCCACTAGCGACACACCTGTAAGTAGTCCTTAGGGACGACCGCTAACTACGAAGTACTGAGATAGGCTACAGTCAAGATCCTAACAGACAACTAGCGCACCCCTTGGTGGGTTGTGGGTTGGTTCGGCCACTAGGATATCATTAGCGCATACCCACAATTGTGGATTGCACTACACTGTTATTAGCATTCTGTATTTTTCAGATGTGAGTAGGAAATCCTTACAAATACACATCAACAGCGTGTTCTCAATTGCAGTACTGTAATTCTCGCAGGTGGTTCGCATTGGTGACAGTGTGTGTACATTGTCTTTTGGTGTGAATCATAATGAGTTCGGTATCGATCATCATCGAAGATTTGACATAGATTACATATCTCTCATAAATATGAAAATAATCACACAGATTCATATAAATTGTGTGATAGCAATCGCAGAACTGTCATTTAGGCTGCATTTAAGACATGCAGTCATTCTTACTTTCGACTCAGTATCGCCATTGTTGAGGACAACAATTTCATAGTATTAACTCCAAATCTGTTATCTCCTATCGGCGAAGCGTAAAGGAAGCTCAGTTGAGCGTCTCCGATGTCAATTGATGGCGAACTGTTGCGCGCACATATCAAATCCTTACAGTTCCAGAGTCCTTTCATTTACATTTCACACTTTCGATCCTATTTTATTTACAATTTTTTTGTCATTTCAGCTGGACCTCGATCACAAAACTTCTCTCTGTTCTCATTCAATTCGGCATAACGTACAATATGATTGGATCTACCGGTCTACTTTGCAGTTTGAAGTACAGTAGCTACAATATATTCGACATAAAGTGGAGCCAGCAAGCCGTAAGATGCAAGTACAGTACTGTTTTTAAAGTCACTATTTTTGTTGTCATTGTTGTCTACAAGAATGCTTCTCCTCGACCTTACACCTCTCGACTTGACGTTTCGATCAAGATTAATTCTCGAGTTATCATTTCGAGGAGACCACGCAGCCAAGAATATTGCAAGCCACTACAGCATTTTTTTGAGTTAGCTAAGAGTTTCGGTAAAATCTAATTTTCTACCAAGTGAAACTACAACCGAGAAGATAGGGAATCCGAAAACAAATCTTTCCAGAAATCGGCATTCGAAGCAAGTATTTGAAATGAAATTGGTAAGAAAAATTGGATAGCGAGCTTACAGTTCAGCCGCATAGTGAATCAGAGATCTAAAAAATGATATTTGTTACTTATTTAGACAAAAAAGATTTTTAGACTAAATCAAGCAAAAGTGTTTATCGAGGAAATTAATAATTTTGGATTAAGGTTTAGAGAACAAGTAACTTACTTTAAGCAAGGTGCTAAACAAATAGATGTAGTGGATTATCGAAGTATTTTCTGATCCTGAGACTCACAAAACCTGTATTCTGTGAAACAGTTGTCGAAGTGTAGTTTGAGATTATATCCAAGCGTATCGCATGAGCAATGTGTAGTTAGAATTAGAAAACAGGAAATAATGTAATGGGGTACAGTTCTGCTGCAATGGAATAAATAATTCAGCGTAAAAGCAAGGTCGAACGAATAAATCAATATCAAGCAACCTCCAAACAAAATAAAATAATTTAAATTTTTACAAGTCAGTTACCAATATATGTATAGCGTTCTACAAAAGAAATGTACAAGAAATAATGTTGCGTTTCGGACAGAAACTTAAGAGAGAATTAGAGCACAGTATCGCGGTACATGAAAATACGTAATTCTTGGTCAAAACTCGAGAATAATTAACTCAGCTTAAGAATACAGCATATAAAATAAATACAATAGTTATTTGACACTAAGATGTACAAAGAGCTAATTTTGCGAGAAGCTGCTGCGGTATAGCGTTTAAAGGTCGATTTCCAGCGAGTCATGAGCTTCTTCTAGTTCGAAAGAAAGAATATATGGTAATGTAGATACGAGCAGTTCTGCTCCAACAGAATGTAACGATTCACTGAAATCAAAGTGGAACAAAAGCATTTGTATCGTAGAGATACAAGAGTTAAGTATGGAAAAATTCAGATTATAAAAATTAGATTATTCATTTTCCCAAAACTCCTGTGAAAGTTAACTTGCATTAAACGATGCGTACAATAATCAGGATAGTAAATAAGTGTTGTTTCATTCATAATTACCTCATTCAACAGCTATCAGTAGCTATGATAACCCTGAGAATCCAAACGAATCATCGTCCGAGCTCTATTCGTTCGGTAAAACTT
>JAAUYH010008058.1_pt1 | contig 33871 bp, 31 predicted proteins | sample 7278061 | NCBI WGS metagenome assembly JAAUYH01 (sample SAMN14350203, study PRJNA611818) | marine sediment metagenome | isolation source: surface marine sediment (0.6m) | place: French Polynesia: Moorea | collected 2018-08 | reverse complement strand
CGCCAGCGAAGAACCCAAGAGCTGGGGCACTGCCTGCAAATCGCTAGACATTGGATCACCTCCTTTCCGTTGTTGAAGCCGAATTCCGGGACGGCACCGAGTCGATGCCATAGATGACCCACCTATATAACGCGCAACCGACACCGGTCAACGCCCCGCTTCGCTGCAACCAAGACGAAGCTTGCACACCGTCATCGCGAGCGAAGCGCGGCGATCCACTCCCTGGGCTCGCGGTGGATTGCCGCGTCGCCTGCGGCTCCTCGCAATGACACGGCGAGTTCGCCTCACTCAGCTTTCGTCAGCTGACGCTCCAGCGGCGATAGCTCTCCTTCATCGCCTCCAGGGCGGTGAGGGTGTTGGTGTGGTCGGGCTTTTCGTCGCACAGCTTGCGGTAGCGGTCGCGAGCCTCCACGAAGGCGACCCAGAGTTCGGCCTGGCTCAGGGCGTCGGAGCGCCGGCGCTCCTTGCCGTTGTACTGGCGGCCGTCCAGCTCCTGAAGCAGCCCGTGCAGGGTCTCGGCGATGTCCCGCTCCCCGACCGCGTAGGCATGGTTGAACGCCGCCAGCAGGATATCCGTGAGGCGCCGGTTGTGCTTTGTCAGGAAGCCGGACATGGGGACCCAGGAACAGCTGAACGCGGCCGATCCGCGCAGGATGGTTCAGTCTGCCCAGCGGAGTCTTTCGACGCCGTTAACCGCACCGCGCCGGAAGCGCAATTCCCGGACCGCCGACGTTAAGACTAAAGCAACCATACCGAGGACTTTTTGACACCTAAGGGTAGAGCATTCAAAATATAAGCTCTCGCTTTGTGCCCATAAAGATGACATCTCTACTCAAGCGTCACTTGCTTAGGACAATTTTAATCCCGCCCCTCAGAGACTGGTTAACATCAATGACAGTCAACCAGTGGAAGTGTCATGCATTTCACCCGCCAAAGCTTGATCACGCTGATAGACCTTGTCGAGAACAAGTTGAGTTGCATGGAGGTCTGGGACCGGGACGATCGCCGCGAGGCGCAACTCCTGAAGAGTTGCCTGGAGGAACTCCAGGCCGCCCGGTCGGAAGGCGGAAACGTCGCCTTCTCCAACCCCGTCCCGCGCCGCGGCCGTCGCCGCAAGGTCGCCCTCGCCCACTGATCCCGCAACCGATCCCGGTCGTGTCTCGTAGAGCCTGATCGCCTCATGCCGAAACGGCATGAGGCGTGAATCCGTCTCTGACATGTTCAAATAGACCAAGAGTCACGATTGAGATCGACTCGATCTCAATTGGTCTTGATCTAGGGCACGTCCATGCCCTTGATCACCGCCGGTCGTGATCCGATCGCGCCGAGCCAGCGCCGGACATTGGCGAACGGCCCGAGATCGATCTCCATGGGCTCGGTGGCGAGGATCCACGGATAGGTGGCGATGTCGGCGATGGAGTAGTCGCCGGCCAGATAGTCCGCCTCCGCCAACCGGCGATCCATCACCCCCAGCAGCCGCAGCGTCTCGTCGGTGTAGCGCTTGATGCCGTAAGGCACCCTCTCGGGCGCGAAGCGGATGAAATGGCCGGCCTGCCCAAGCATCGGCCCGATCGAGGCCATCTGGAACATCAGCCATTCCAGGGTCCGGGTCCGGCCGCGCGGATCGGCCGGGAACAGCTGCCCGGTCTTCTCCGCCAGATAGATCAGGATCGCGCCGCTCTCGAACACGCTGATCGGTTCGCCGTCCGGCCCGTCCGGGTCGACGATCGCCGGGATCTTGTTGTTCGGGCTGATCTTCAGGAAGTCCGGCGCGAACTGCTCGTCCCGGCCGATGTGGATCGGATGCACCGAATAGGGCAGCCCGATCTCCTCGAGCATGATGGCGGGCTTGCGCCCGTTGGGCGTGGTGAAGGTGTACAGCTCGATCATCGGCGGGGGACTCCGGGCGGGGGACCGGCGCGGCTGAATGGCCGGCCACAGGCCATGATATGGGGCGTCCCCTACCCTGCCAATGCCTGCTCCAGATCGGCGATCAGGTCGTCGGCGGATTCCAGGCCGATCGACAGCCGCAGCAGGTCGTCGGGAACCTCGGTGTCCGGGCTCTCGATGGTGTGGCGGTGCTCGATCAGGCTCTCCACACCACCCAGCGAGGTGGCGCGCAGAAACACCCGCACCCGCTTGATCAGCGACAGCGCCGCCGGACCGCCGCCGGCGACCCGGAGCGACAGCATGCCGCCGAAGCCGCCGGACATCTGCCTGGCCGCCACCGCGTGCCCCGGAAACCCGGGCAGGCCCGGATAGCAGACCTCGGCGATGCCCGGATGACCGTCGAAATGCTCGGCGATGCGCTGGGCGCTGGCCGAGCACTGCCGCACCCGCACGAACAGGGTGCGCATGCCGCGCAGCAGCAGCCATGCCTCGAACGGCCCCAGAACCGCTCCGGCCAGGTAGCGGATCTGGCCGATCCGGTTCCAGAGCTCGGTGTCCTCGGCGGTGATGACGGCCCCGGCGATCACGTCGGAATGGCCGTTGAGATACTTGGTCGCGGAATGCACCACCAGGTCGGCGCCGTGCTCGATCGGGCGGCACAGCATCGGCGAGGCGGCGGTGCTGTCGACCGCCAGGATCGCGCCGGCGTCATGCGCGATCTCCGCCGCCGCGGCGATGTCGGTGACCGCCCAGGTCGGATTGGCCGGCGTCTCGACGTAGACCAGCTTGGTCCTGCCGGGTTCCACCGCGGCCCGCAGCGCGTCCGTGTCGGCGGTGTCGACGAAGCGCACGTCCTGACCGGCCGGCGCGGCCACGTCCCGCAGCCATTTCGGCGTGCCGAAATACATGGCCTTGGACACCACCGCCTGGCTGCCGGCCGGCATCGCCTGGAACACGGTGGCCGTCGCCGCCATGCCGGAGGCGAACAGCTTGGCCGCCGCGCCGCCCTCCAGCCGCGCCAGCACGTGCTCGACCTGATCGTAGGTCGGGTTGTCGTCGCGGCTGTAGCCACGCCCGCCGATCTTCTCGTAGGCGTCGTCGCGGGCGAAGGTGGTCGAGGGGTGCACCGGCGGGATGATCGCGCCGGTTTCCCGGTCGATGAACCCGCCGGCCTGGGCGACCAGGGTCTCGAGCGTCTCGGGCGGCTTGCGGTCGGTCATGGCGGCGGTTGTCGCTCTTATTGTGCGGCGCCACAGCATAGTGGATGTCGCCGACGCCGCAACCGGGGAGCGGGCGGCTCGGGCGCGCATTCCGGGCCGGCCAGTTCGGGCGCCGGCGTCCTCATCCTTCGACAGGCTCAGGATGAGGGTTTTGTCCGCACAGCCTCACCTCCAGCGCCCTCATCCTGAGCCTGTCGAAGGATGGGAACGGCCAAGCCGCCGCCGACACTCGATGGCGGAGCCCCTACTTCAGCTTCTCACGCAGGATCTTGTTCACCGCCCCCGGGTTGGCCTTGCCCTGGGTCGCCTTCATCACTTGGCCGACGAACCAGCCCAGCACCTTTTCGTTGCCGGATTTGAACTGCTCGACCTGGGTCGCCGCGCCGGCGATGACCTCGTCGATGATCTGTTCGATGGCGCCGGTGTCGGTGATCTGCTTCAGGCCCTTCTTCTCGACGATGGCGCCGGCGTCCTCGCCGGTCTCCAGCATCTCGGCGAAGACCTCCTTGGCGATGCGGCCGGAGATGGTGTTGTCGCCGATCAGGTCGATCAGGCCGCCGAGCTGGTGGGCGGAGATCGGGCTGTCGACGATGTCGTGGCCACCCTTGTTGAGGACGCCCAACAGCTCGGTGATCAGCCAGTTGGCGGCGATCTTCGGGTCGCGCTTGCCGTCGCCCTTGACCACCTCCTCGTAGAAATCGGCGCGGGCCCGCTCGGCCACCAGCACGCCGGCGTCATAGGGCGGCAGGCCGTAATGGTTGATGAAGCGCAGCTTCTTCTCGTCCGGCAGCTCCGGCAGGGTCTCGCGGATGCGCTCGATGAAGGCGTCGTCGAACTCCAGCGGCAGCAGGTCCGGGTCGGGGAAGTACCGGTAGTCGTGCGCCTCCTCCTTGCCCCGCATGGAGCGCGTCACGCCCTTGCCCGGGTCCCACAGCCGGGTCTCCTGGACCACCTCGCCGCCATCCTCCAGCAGTTCGACCTGGCGCGCCGCCTCGTAGTCGATGGCCTGCTGCACGGCGCGGATCGAGTTGACGTTCTTGACCTCGCAGCGGGTGCCGAACGTGTTGTCGCCGAGCCTGCGCACCGAGACGTTGACGTCGCAGCGCATGGAGCCTTCCTCCATGTTGCCGTCGCAGGTGCCCAGATAGCGCAGGATCGAGCGCAGCTTGCGCAGATACGCCCCGGCCTCCTCCGGGCTGCGCAGGTCGGGCTCCGACACGATCTCCATCAGCGCCACGCCGGAGCGGTTGAGGTCGACGTAGGTCTTGCTGGGGTGCTGGTCATGCAGGCTCTTGCCGGCGTCCTGCTCCAGATGCAGCCGGGTGATGCCGACCGTGCGCATCTCGCCGTCCGCCAGGTCGAGAATGATCTCGCCCTTGCCGACGATCGGCTGCAGGTACTGGCTGATCTGATAGCCCTGTGGCAGGTCGGCGTAGAAATAGTTCTTCCGGTCGAACACCGAGTGCTTGTTGATCTCGGCCATCAGCCCGAGCCCGGTGCGCACCGCCTGCTCCACGCAATACTCGTTGATCACCGGCAACATGCCGGGCATGGCCGCGTCGACCAAGCTGACCTGCTCGTTCGGGGGCGCACCGAAATCGGTGGCCGCACCCGAGAACAGCTTGGCCTTGGAGATGACCTGGGCATGGACCTCCAGCCCGATCACCATCTCCCACTCGCCGGTGGCGCCCTGCAGCACGGGATGCGTCGTCGTCATTTTTCAGCCTTGCCTTCGCGACCTCGGTCACGGTCGGTGTACACCAGTTCGAACCGTTCCAGCACAACCGGCTGGTTCTCGTCCATCACTTCCCCGCGCGCCTCGCACTGCCGGGAGAAGTAATCCCAATGCACCTTCCGCCACCAGGCGAGCGTCCGGTCACCCTCCCCTTCGTCATAGGCGAACGCCTCGTCGACCTCGCCAAAGGGCCGGACCTGCACGTCGGTCGTGCGGATGACAGCGACCGGACGGCCGGCGCCATCAAGAATGACGCTGTGATCGCCTGACTCTGGAAGCGCATTCCAGTCGGATATGTAGTCCACTACAAGCCCCGCCGTTGCACGCTTCGGCCCATCGGTCACCAAGGCGGCAAGCTCATCCGCCATTTCACCACCCTTCTCGAAGGCCCAGGCCTGGAACGGGTGATCCGGCGATAGCCCAACCGTTTCGCAATAGCGGCGCCAGAATTCCCGAACCGAGGCATCTTCAGTCATTCCGCTGCGCGCTCCGCCAAGATGCACACCATCAGATGCGCATCGACATAACGTCCGTCGACCTTCAGCGCCCGCGGCTCGGTGCCGTATCGGCTGAAGCCGCACCGCTCGTACAACGCGACCGCATCTGAGTTCTCGACCGCGACACTCAGATGGATCTGCTCCACGTGTTCGCGGGCGTGGTCCAGCACCGCCTCGACCAGCCTGATCCCGATCCCCCGGCGACGGGCCTGTTCGCGCACATACATGCCCCAGAGCACGCCGCGATGGCGCAGCTTACGGTCCGCTTCCCGGTAGAAGCCCGCGACGCCCAACAGCGCGCCGTCCTCCTCGTGGCCGAACATGGCGCTATTGGTCAGTCGGTCAGCGAACTGGTCAGCCTTCCAGGCGGATTCCTTCTCGGTGTCCGATCCGAAGGCCTCCGGGTGCCGCGCCAGGCCTTCCAGCCGGATCTCGGCGAAGGCCGCCGCATCCTCCGGGCCCAGGCGGCGGATCATCCCGCCATCAGCGCCGGCGTAGCATCGAAGCCGGCGGCGGCTTCCAGGACGTCGGCGACGCGGAACAGGGTCTCCTCGTCGAACGGCCGGGCGATGAGCTGCAGGCCGAGCGGCAGCCCGTCGGCGCCGAGCCCGGCCGGGACCGAGATGCCCGGCAGGCCGGCCAGCGAGGCGGGCACCGTGAACACGTCGTTCAGGTACATGGCGATCGGGTCGTCCTGCTTGTCGCCGATGGCAAAGGCGGTGGACGGCGTCGTCGGCGTCAGCACCACGTCGCAGCGCTCATAGGCCTGCTCGAAATCGCGGGCGATCAGCGTCCGCAGCTTCTGCGCCTTCAGGTAATAGGCGTCGTAATAGCCGGCCGACAGCACATAGGTGCCGATCATCACCCGTCGTTTCACCTCGGCGCCGAAGCCCGCGGCACGGGTGTTCTCGTACATCTCGATCAGCGAGTTGCCGGGCACCCTGAGCCCGTAGCGCACGCCGTCGTAGCGGGCAAGGTTGGACGACGCCTCCGCCGGAGCGACGATGTAGTAGGTCGGCAGGGCATATCTGGTGTGCGGCAGGCTGATCTCGACCGGCTCGGCACCGGCTGATTTCAGCCATTCGATACCCTGCTGCCACAGGGCCTCGATCTCCGCCGGCATGCCGTCGACCCGGTACTCGGCCGGAATGCCGACCTTCAGCCCCTTGACGTCGCCGGTCAGCGCCGCCTCGAAGTCGGGGACGTCGAGATCGACGCTGGTGGAGTCCTTCGGGTCGAACCCGGCCATGGAGCCCAGCAGGATCGCCGCGTCGCGCACCGTGCGGGTCATCGGCCCGGCCTGGTCGAGGGACGATGCGAAGGCGACGATGCCCCAGCGCGAGCAGCGGCCGTAGGTCGGCTTCATGCCGATGATGCCGGAGAAGCTGCCCGGCTGGCGGATCGAGCCGCCGGTGTCGGTCCCGGTGGCGCCCAGCGCCAGCCGCGCCGCCACCGCGCTGGCCGATCCGCCGGAGGAACCGCCGGGCACCAGCTTGGTCTCGCTGTCGCCGCTGCGCTGCCAGGGGTTCACCACGTCGCCGAAATACGACGTGGTGTTGGACGAGCCCATGGCGAACTCGTCAAGATTGGTCTTGCCCAGCAGCACCGCCCCGTCGCGCCAGAGATTGCCGGTGACGGTGCTCTCATAGGTCGGCGTGAAGCCTTCCAGGATATGGCTGCCGGCGGTGGTCTGGATGCCCTCGGTGCAGAACAGGTCCTTGATGGCGAGCGGGATGCCCTCCAGCGGCCCCGCCTCGCCCTTGGCGCGGCGCTCGTCCGAGGCCTTGGCCATCGCGCGGGCCGTCTCCGGCGTCTCGGTGATGAAGGCGTTGAGGCCGCGCGCCTGCTCCATCGCCGCGAGATGGGCGTCGGCGAGCTCGACCGCGCTCACATCGCCCCTGGCCAGGCGGTCGCGCGCCTCCGCCAGGGTCAGTTCAGTCAGCTCGCCCATCACTCGACCACCTTCGGCACCGCGTAGAATCCGCCGGTGGATTCCGGCGCATTGGCCAGCACCCGGTCCGGATAGTGCCCGTCGGCCACCTCATCGGTGCGGCGGCGCAGGCCCTGCTGGGCAACGCTGGTCATCGGCGGCACGCCCTCGGTGTCGACCTTGCCGAGCTGCTCGACCCAGCCGAGGATGTTGCTCAGCTCCTGCGCCAGCGCCGGGCGTTGCGACTCGTCCAGGCGGATTCGGGCCAGATGGGCGATCTTGGCGACGGTGGCCTCGTCGAGCGACATGGGACTGCCTGTACTGCTGGGTTGAAGATGCGCAGCGCAGATAGCACGCCGTTTCCGGAAGCGGCAAGGGGAACGGCCGGATCAACCGCACGCTTGGCAAGCGTCGCCGCGGGCGCCAGAGTGTCGCGCCTTTCCGCTACCCGTGGACCGTCCAGGTGAGCATCCATGACGACCTGCCGGGACTTGCCGCGGCGCTGTCGCCCGGACAGCGCCTGCTGGGCCTCGATCTCGGCGAAAAGACGATTGGCCTGGCGCTGTCGGATTCGGCGTTCACCATCGCCTCGCCGGTCGGCACCATCCGCCGCCGCAAGTTCACCCAGGACGCCGAGGCGCTCCTGAAGCTGGTGGATGAACGCGAGGTCGGCGGGCTGGTGATCGGCCTGCCGATCAATATGGACGGCACCGAGGGCCCGCGCTGCCAGTCCTCGCGGCAATTCGCCGCCAACCTGCTGGAACTGCGCGACCTGCCGGTGGCGTTCTGGGACGAGCGGCTGTCGACCAGCGCCGTGGAGCGGGCGATGGTGTCAGCGGATCTCAGCCGCAAGAAGCGGGCCAAGCGCGTCGATACCGCCGCCGCCGCCTACATCCTGCAGGGCGCGCTGGATGCGCTCCGGTACTCCCGAAACAACGCGCCTTCAGGGCGTTAGAAGCGGAAGTTCAGGCCGATGGACAGGACCGGGTAGAACTCGAGGAACTGAAGGTCGCCCTCGATGTTCTCCGCCTCGGCATCGAGGTCGGCCTGCGGGATCGCGGGGCCCGCCGTCTGCGTGAGCGTGACATCCGGGTCGCCTTGATAGAGCACACCGGCCCGGACCGTGAAGGTCCAGTTGCTGCGGCTGGTGAAGGTCGTGTCGTAGCCGAGCCCGAGATAGGGCGCGAACTCGTCGACCGATACGTCCCCGGATAGGCCGGCCGGCGCGGGCAACACGGTGCCGCCGATCGACGTGCCGGCCGGCGCAAACGCGTCCAGGCCGGCTTCATTACCGTTCCAGAGCGCACCGATCGTCACATGGAACCCGTTGCGCAGCGGGTGGTAGTCAATGAATCCGCCGGCGGACTGGAGATCCACATCGATGTCGTAGTCGACGCCGGCCAGCGTGTCGTCGTAGTCGAACGACAGGTAGTTGCCGACACCGCGTACGGTGAGTAATGGCGACACCGAGTAGGCGATATCAGGGCCGAAACCCAAGGTGCTGCCTTGAACGCCGACGGAGGCGGTGTCCCGGCCTTGCGCCATCGCCTGTGACGCGCTGGCCACCAGCGCTACGGCGAACATGCCGACAAGAGTGTTAACAGGCTTCATGAGGGGTTTTCCGCATTCAACCAATACCGTCGCTGCAATGCGACCGCCCCGCCGCGGCTTGCCAGGCTTCTGCAACGTTGGCCATGCTACGCCCCAGGCTTGTATAAAAGGTTAACGCCAGCACCCCGTTTGGCACGCCCCGCCCCGAGGGCATCTCAACAAGGCCAGGGACCAAAAATGCCCGATCCAGCCGGCGGACCGGCCCTCGCCGGACTGCGAATTCTCGACATGACCCGGGTGCTGGCCGGCCCCAGCGCGACCCAGATGCTGGGCGACCTCGGCGCCGACGTGGTCAAGATCGAGCGTCCCGGCGCCGGTGACGACACCCGCCGCTGGGGGCCGCCGTTCCTGCAGGATGCGGACGGCAAAGACTCGGCGGAGAGCGCCTATTACCTGAGCGCCAATCGCAACAAGCGCTCGCTGACCCTGGACTACACCCGGCCGGAGGGCCGGCGGATCGCAAAGGCCCTGGCCCTGCGGGCCGACGTGCTGGTGGAGAACTACAAGCCCGGAACCCTGGGACGCCACGGGTTGGGCTACGAGCAGCTCAAACCGGACTGCCCGGGGCTGGTCTATTGCTCGATTACCGGATTCGGGCTCACCGGCCCCTATTCCGACCGTCCTGGCTATGACTTCCTGATCCAGGCCATGGGCGGAATCATGAGCGTCACCGGCGAGCCCGAGGGCACCCCCATGAAGGTGGGGGTCGCGATCGCCGACCTCATGGCCGGCATGTACGCGACCATCGGCATCCTCGCCGCCCTGCGCCACCGGGATGCGACCGGTGCCGGCCAGCATGTCGACCTGTCGCTGCTGGATGCCCAGGTCGCCTGGCTATCGAACGCCGGGCAGTATTTCCTGACCTCCGGCGAGCGCACGCCGCGCCATGGCAACGCGCATCCGACGATCGTGCCCTACCAGGCCTTCGCCGCATCCGACGGGCACTTCATCCTGGCCGTCGGCAACGATGCCCAGTTCGCCCGCTTCTGCGACGTCGCCGGGCGGCCGGATCTGGCCGAGGACGGTCGCTTCGCGACCAATCCGGAACGGGTCCGGAACCGGGCGGCGCTGATCGCCATCCTGGAGCCGCTGATCGCCGGCCGAAGCTGCTCGGAGTGGCTGTCGGCGCTGGAGGCGAGTCAGGTTCCCTGCGGTCCGATCAACACCATCGACCAGGTGTTCGCCGACCCGCAGGTGCTGGCGCGGAAGATGAAGATCGCCATGGACCACCCGCTCACCGCCGATCCGATCGATCTGATCGGCAGCCCGTTCAAGCTGTCGGACACGCCGGTCGCCCATCGTCACCCGCCGCCCATGCTCGGACAGCACACCGATGCGGTGCTGAGGGACTGGCTGGACCTGTCGGCAGAGGAGATCGCGGAATTGCGGGCAGCAAAGGCAGTCTGAACGGCAAGATGTTCACACACACCTCAATCGTCATTCCCGCGTAGGCGGGAATCCAGTGTTCACAGAAGTAGATGCGGCACCATCGTGAAGCCTGGATTCCCGCCTTCGCGGGAATGACGATGGGAGATGGGTGTCCACGAGAGCGCCCGGCCTCACTTACAAATACGGCGTGAACAGCCGCGCCAGGCCGTCGCGGATCGCCACCGCGAGGCCCCGGCCTTCGAGCGCCGCCGGCGTCAGGCGGCGGGCGGCGTTGAGCTTGCCGGCGATGATCGCCTCGACCGAGTCCGCCAGACCGGTATCGTAGCATTCCAGGTTGAACTCGAAGTTTAGCCGCAGGCTGCGCGGGTCCCAATTGGTCGAGCCGAACATCGTCCAGACCCCGTCGACCACCATCAGCTTGGAATGGTCGAAGGGCGGCGGTGACAGCCAGATCCGGCAGCCGGAGGCGACGAGCTGCGACAGGCGGCTGGCCGAGGCCCAGGCGACCGGCGGCAGGTTGTTGCGTTCGGGCAGCACGATGTCGACCTCGACGCCGCCCATGGCCGCCATGCTGAGCGCCGTCATCAGCGGCTCGTCGGGCAGGAAGTACGGTGTCACGATCCGCACCGAGGCGCGCGCCTCCGCCACCGCGCCGAACAGCGCCCACTGCATCTTCTGGGCCTCCTCGTGCGGGCCGGTGGCGATTTCGCGACCGATCACCGGCCCGACCGGTGCGATCTGCGGGAACCAGGTCGGACCGATCAGCTCCTCGCCGGTGGTGAAGGACCAGTCATCGGCAAAGACCTCCATCATCCGCGCCACCACCGGCCCCTCGACGCGGAAATGGGTGTCCTGGACCGGGTCCGGCGGCGCCTCGCCCAGCACGTGCCGCCGTCGGATGTTCAGCCCGCCGGTGAAGCCGACGCGTCCGTCGACGACCAGGATCTTGCGGTGGTTGCGCAGGTTGAGGAACGGCATGCGCCAGGGGACCAGCGAGAACAGGAACCGCGCCGCCGGGATGCGACGGCGGCGCAGTTCGCCGGCGATCGGCTTCAGGGCGTAGAAGGCGCCGATGCCATCGACGATGACCCGCACCTGCACGCCGCGCTCAACGGCGGCTGCCAGCGCATCGAGGAACCGCAGCCCGACCGTGTCCTTGTTGAAGATGAAGCTGCTGAGCGCCACGCTGCGCTCGGCCCCCTCTATGGCCGCGATCATCTCCGGATAGGCGGCATCGCCGTTGATCAATGGCGAGACCGTGTTGCCGCCGACCAGCGGGCTCTGGGCGAATCGCTCGACCACGTTGGCGAGCATGGTGAGACCCTCCGCCTCCGGCGGCAGGACCACGGTCGACGCCTCGCGCCGCCGATTGTCGGAGCTCACCCGCTCGACGCGCAGGCGCCGCGCCCGGCGACGGATGCGGTTGATGCCCAGCATCACGTAGAGGATCGATCCCAGCAGTGGCGACAACCAGATCAGGCCGATCCAGGCCACCGCCGCCCGCTCGTCGGATTTGCGCACGAGGACATGCGCCGTCATGCCGATGGCCAGCAGCACGAGAACGATGCCGAGCAGGACGGAGAGCGGTTCCAAGGTGGCCTGTGCGGTCCGGTTGCGGAATACGGGAACGTTGCCGGCGGGATATTCGTGCACTGCGCGCCATCGGACAATGCGAGACGTCAATCCAGGATCGGATTTGCGGCATGCAAGGGCTTGTCTCGGACATCACAGGCGGCCAAGCCTGCTGTTCCCATACTGGTAAAGGTTTGCGTCGCGTCCGGGCGGTCCGATCCGCCAGGAAAGGGCCGCAGAGCGTAGCAGCGCTACGGTCAAGACCCTTGACGCCGCGGGCGGGCCGCCCGGGCGCGACCCGCAGGGCGGCGCTGTCCCGCCGACAGGGTGCGTCAGAGCGCTCGCCCGATGCGCTGCATCGCGCCGCGCGCCCTTCCTGCCCTGTCGGCGGGGCAGCACCGCGCAAACCATTACCAGTATGGGAATTGCAGGCTATAGTCGCGCCCCAATGAATCGCCCCTCGCGACCGGCGGCGCTTGACCGCAAGCACCTGCTTGGCATCGAAGACCTCGAGCCGGGCGAGATTGGGCTTTTGCTGGACACGGCCGAGGGCTACATCGCCGTCAACCGCCAGCAGGAGAAGAAATCGGCGCGCCTGCGCGGCCGCACGGTGATCAATCTTTTCTTCGAGAATTCAACGCGGACGCGGATGTCCTTCGAGCTCGCCGGCAAGCGGCTCGGCGCCGACACCATCAACATGTCGGTCGGTTCCAGCTCCATCAAGAAGGGCGAGACGCTGATCGACACGGCGATGACGCTCAACGCCATGCACCCGGATGTGCTGGTGGTGCGCCATCCGGAGTCCGGCGCCGTCAAGCTGCTGTCGGAGAAGGTCACCGCGTCGGTGATCAATGCCGGCGACGGCAGCCACGAGCACCCGACCCAGGCGCTTCTGGACGCGCTGACCATCCGCCGCCGGCGCGGCCGGATCGAGGGGCTGACCGTGGTCATCTGCGGCGACATCCTGCACAGCCGGGTGGCGCGCTCGAACATCCACCTGCTGAACATCATGGGCGCGCGGGTGCGGGTGGTGGCGCCGCCGACGCTGCTGCCGCCGGAGATCGGCCGGATGGGCGTGGAGGTGCATCACGACATGAAGACCGGCCTGGCCGGGGCCGACATCGTCATGATGCTGCGCCTGCAGCTGGAGCGCATGCAGGGCAGCTACGTGCCCTCGACCCGCGAGTATTTCCGCTTCTACGGGCTGGATTTGGACAAGCTGGCAGCGGCGAAGCCGGATGCGCTGATCATGCATCCGGGGCCGATGAACCGGGGCGTGGAGATCGACTCGGCCGTCGCCGACGACATCGACCGCAGCGTCATCCTCGACCAGGTCGAACTCGGCGTCGCCGTGCGTATGGCCTGCCTGGAATTGCTGACCGCGAGCGCGGAGGGTGGGGCGTGACCACCCGCCCAACCGCCTTCGTCAATGCACAGCTGATGGACCCGGCGACGGGGCTCGAGGCGCCGGGCGGGCTGCTGGTTCGCGACGGCAAGATCGCCGATGCCGGGGCCGGGCTGTTCGCCGATGGCGGCACGCCGGAGGACGCCGAGATCGTGGATTGCGGCGGCCATTGCCTGGCCCCCGGCCTGGTCGACATGCGGGTGACCCTCGGCGAGCCCGGCAACGAGCACAAGGAGACCATCGCCAGCGCGGCCGAGGCGGCGGCGGCGGGCGGCGTGACCTCGATGGTTTGCCTGCCGAACACCGATCCGCCGATCGACACCGTCGCGGGGCTGGAATTCGTCGCGCGCCGGGCGCGCGAGACCCGCGGCGTCAAGGTCTACGCCTATGCCTGCGCCACCCGTGGCGCCGCGGGCAAGGCGCTGACCGAGATGGGGCTGCTGGCCGAGGCCGGCGCCGTCGCCTTCACCGATGGCGACCGCGCCATCGCCGATCCGCTGGTCATGCAGCGGGCGCTGACCTATGCCGCCGGCTTCGACCTCTTAGTGGTGCAGCACCCGGAGGAGCCGCGCATCGCCGAGGGCGGCGCGATGAACGCCGGCGAGCTGGCGACCCGACTCGGCCTGCCGGGCATCCCGGCCCAGGCCGAAGTGATGATGATCGAGCGCGACCTGCGCCTGCTGGAGCTGTCGGGCGGCCGCTACCACGTGGCGCATGTCTCGACCGCCGCCGCCATCGAGGCCATCCGCGCCGCCCGCAAGCGAGGCCTGGCGGTCACCTGCGATGCCGCGCCGCCGCACTTCACCCTGACCGAGACCGATGTCGGCGACTACCGCACCTTCGCCAAGCTCTCCCCGCCCCTGCGCGGCGAGGCCGACCGCCGGGCGGTGGTCGAGGGGCTGGCCGACGGGACGATCGATATCATCGCCAGCGACCACGTCCCGCACGACCAGGAGTCGAAACGCCAGCCCTTCGCCCAGGCCGAGCCGGGCATCGTCGGGCTGGAAACCCTGTTGCCGCTGGCGCTGGAGCCTTATCACCAGGACCGGGTCTCGATGCTCGACCTGCTGGCCAAGCTGACCGTCAGGCCGGCCGAGCTGCTGCGCCTGCCCGCCGGACGACTCTCCAAGGGCGCCGCCGCCGACCTGGTGCTGTTCGAGGCGGACGTGCCCTGGCAGATCGACACCGGCAGCTTTCGCGGCAAGTCGAAGAACGCCCCCTATGACGGCCGCCCGGTCGCCGGCCAAGTGCTGCGGACCGTGGTCGACGGCCGCACGGTTTTCGAGCGGATCGCAGCGGGCTAGAGTCACGCCATGCCCGATGTCCTAGGCTCCCTGTCCTTCACCTGGCCGTTCTATGCCGCCGCCCTGCTCGGCTATCTGCTGGGGTCGATCCCGTTCGGGCTGGTGCTGGCCTGGATGGGCGGCTATGGCGACATCCGCAAGATCGGCTCCGGCAACATCGGCGCCACCAACGTGCTGCGCACCGGCAACAAGCCGCTGGCGCTGGCGACCCTGCTGCTGGACGGGGGCAAGGGGGCGATCGCGGTGCTGATCGGCGCCCGCTTCGGCCCCGACATGGCGGTGCTGGCCGGCGGCGGCGCCATGCTGGGCCACTGCTTTCCGGTCTGGCTGAAGTTCAAGGGCGGCAAGGCGGTGGCGACGGCGCTCGGCACCCTGCTGGCGATCGCCTGGCCGGTCAGCCTGGCCTCCGGCGCCACCTGGCTGCTGATCGCGGCCCTGTTCCGCTATTCGTCCCTGTCGGGCATCGTCGCGATCTCCATGGCGCCGGTCTACGCCTGGCTCCTGACACACGTCCCCATCGCCGGCATCTACTGGTCCGACCCGCAGCGCACCCAGCTCGCCATCTTCATCGCGGTGCTGGTCGTCCTGCGCCATCACCAGAACATTCGCCGCCTGCTCAAGGGCGAGGAACCGAAGATCGGGCAGAAGAAGCCGGGTTGACCCTATCGACCCGCCTGACCGATGGTTGCGCCATGGTTCAACCATCACGCGAATTGACCGACGGCGAACGCCTGGACTGGCTGCGGCTGGCGCGGAGCGAGTCGGTCGGGCCGATCAGCTTTCGCGGGCTGATCGAGCGGTTCGGCACGGCCCGGGCGGCGCTCGAGGCCCTGCCGGAGATGGCCCGACGGGGCGGCCGGGCGCGCGGGCTGACGCCGTCCAGCGCGGCCGATGCGGAGCGCGAAATGGCGGCGCTGGCGGCGCTCGGCGGGCGCATGGTGGCGTCGTGCGAGCCGGACTACCCGGAGCCGCTGGCGGCGATCGAGGATGCGCCGCCGGTGCTGTCGGTGCTGGGCCGGCGCGACCTGATGTCGCGGCGGTCGGTGGCGGTGGTCGGTGCGCGCAACGCGTCGGGCAACGGCCGGCGGATCGCGACCAGGCTGGCGCGGGAGCTGGGCGGAGCCGGACTGACCGTTGTGTCCGGGCTGGCCCGCGGCATCGACGCGGCGGCCCATGATGGCGCACTGGAGTCCGGCACCGTCGCCGTCGTCGCCGGCGGCATCGACGTGGTCTATCCGCGCGAGAACGAGGAGCTCTATCGGCGCATCGCCGAGGACGGCGTCGTGGTGGCGGAATGCGCCTTCGGCATCCAGCCGCAGGCGCGGCATTTTCCGCGCCGCAACCGCATCATCTCCGGGCTGTCGGTGGCGACCGTCGTGGTCGAAGCCGCGCCCCGCTCGGGCTCGCTGATCACCGCCCGCATGGCCAATGAGCAGGGGCGCGAGGTGTTCGCCGTGCCGGGCTCGCCGCTCGACCCGAGGGCCCAGGGATGCAACGCGCTGATCCGCAGGGGCGCCACCCTGATCCAGTCGGCCGAGGACGTGCTGGAGGGGCTGTCGCCGATGCTGCGGACGCTGCCTGCGCGACGGCGGGACGAATTCGCGGGACTTGACTCCGACGCCAAAGCGGCGGAAATCAACGGCCCCGAGGCGCAGTCTCGGGTGCTGGAATGTCTGTCTCCGACTCCGACACCGGTTGACGAAGTGCTGCGCGATTGCCAATTGTCAGCTTCAACGGTCTTCGCGATTCTGCTGGAGCTCGAGCTTGCCGGCCGCATCGAGCGCCATCCCGGCAATCGCGTCACGTTGATTTAACCCGTCCGCCATAGGGTACCGACAGAGGCGGGCAAGCCCTGACTCCAGGTCCACGAGAGAGCGAGTTCATCTGTGCCTGAGCGCAACCTGGTCATTGTCGAATCCCCGGCGAAGGCCAAGACCATCGGCAAGTATCTCGGCGGCGACTACACGGTCCTGGCCAGCTATGGCCATGTCCGCGACCTGCCCGCCAAGGACGGCTCGGTGCGCCCGGATGACGACTTCGCCATGGACTGGGAGCCCGGCGACCGCTCGAAGAAACACCTGGACGCCATCGCCAAGGCGGCCAAGACCGTTGACCGCGTGTATCTCGCAACCGATCCCGACCGCGAGGGCGAGGCGATCTCCTGGCATGTGCAGGAGATTCTCAAATCCAAGCGCGGCCTGAAGGATCTCGACATCCAGCGGGTGTCGTTCAACGAGGTCACCAAGCGCGCCGTGCTGGACGCGGTCGCCCATCCGCGCCGGCTCGACACCGAGCTGATCGAGGCCTATCTGGCGCGCCGGGCGCTCGACTATCTGGTCGGCTTCACCCTGTCGCCGGTGCTGTGGCGCAAGCTGCCGGGCTCGCGCTCGGCCGGCCGGGTGCAATCGGTGGCGCTGAAGCTGATCTGCGTGCGCGAGGCCGAGATCGAGGCCTTCCGGCCGCAGGAATACTGGACCGTCGAGGCCCGCTTCCGGACCCTCGCCGGCGACGAGTTCAGCGCCCGGCTGACCCATCTTGACGGCAACAAGCTCGACAAGTTCGCGCTGCCGGACGAGGCCGCGGCCAAGCGCGCCCTCGCGGTGCTGGAGCCGCTCGACTTCAAGATCGACGCGGTCGAGCGCAAGCAGGTCCGCCGCAACCCCTACCCGCCCTTCACCACCTCCACCCTGCAGCAGGAGGCCTCGCGCAAGCTCGGCTTCGGCGCCAGCAAGACCATGCGCACCGCCCAGCGCCTCTATGAGGGCGTGGACATCGGCGGCGAGACCGTCGGGCTGATCACCTATATGCGGACCGACGGGCTGCAGCTGGCCCAGGAGGCCCTGGTCTCGGCCCGCGACCTGATCGGCCAGCGCTACGGCAACCACTACCTGCCCGAGGCGCCGCGGGTCTACAAGAGCAAGGCCAAGAACGCCCAGGAGGCCCACGAGGCGATCCGGCCGACCGACCTGCACCGCCATCCCGACAGCCTGCGCGGCCAGCTCGGCCAGGACGAGCAACGGCTCTACGAGCTGATCTGGAAACGCACCGTGGCCTGCCAGATGGCGGCGGCGGTGATGGACCAGGTGGCGGTCGATATCAACGGCGGCAACGGCAAGGCGATGCTGCGCGCCACCGGATCGGTGGTGAAGTTCGACGGCTTCCTCAAGGTCTACGAGGAAGGCCGCGACGACCCGGCCGAGAACGGCGACGACGCCCAGCGCCGCCTGCCGCCGGTCGATCAGGGCGACCGCGTCGACCGCATCGCCAGCATCGACGAGCAGCATTTCACCCAGCCGCCGCCGCGCTATTCCGAGGCCAGCCTGGTCAAGCGCATGGAGGAGCTCGGCATCGGCCGGCCCTCGACCTACGCCTCGATCCTGCAGGTGCTGCAGGACCGCGACTATGTGCGGCTGGAGAAGCGACGCTTCGTGCCGGAGGATCGCGGCCGGCTGGTGACCGCCTTCCTGACCAGCTTCTTCTCCCGCTATGTCGAGTACGACTTCACCGCCAAGCTGGAGGACCAGCTCGACGACATCTCCGGCGGCCGGATCGACTGGAAGACGGTGCTGCGCGAGTTCTGGTCCGCCTTCTCCGCCGCGGTGGACGGGACCAAGGATCTGAGCATCAGCCAGGTGATGGAGGTGCTGGACCAGGATCTGGGCCCGCACTTCTTCCCGGCCGGCGAGAACGGCCACGACGCCCGCAAATGCCCGTCTTGCGAGGATGGCCGGCTGGCACTGAAGCTGGCCCGCAACGGCGCCTTCATCGGCTGCCAGAACTATCCCGAATGCCGCTTCACCCGGCCGCTGCAGGTGATGACCGAGGATGCGGCCGGAGAGGCGGCGGCGTTCCCGCGTCTGCTGGGCAACGATCCGGAGACCGGTCTCGCGGTCAGCGTGCGCCAGGGGCCCTACGGCATCTATGTGCAGCTCGGCGAGACCGGCGGCGAGGAGAAGCCCAAGCGCGTGTCGCTGCCCAAGGGAGACGCGCCGCAGGAGATCGGGTTGGACCGGGCGCTCGGCCTGCTGTCCCTGCCGCGGGAGATCGGCCGGCATCCGGACACCCGTGACCCGATCACCGCCGGGATCGGCCGCTACGGCCCGTATCTCAAGCATGGCAACGCCTACAAGTCGTTGACGGCGGACGAGGATATCCTGGCCATCGGCATGAACCGCGCGGTGGAACTGCTGGCCGACGCCAAGCCGCGGGCCAGCGCCGAGCCGGTGCGGGTGATCGGCGAGCATCCCGATGACGGCCAGCCGGTGGCCATCTTCAAGGGCCGCTATGGCCCCTATCTGCGGCACGGCCGGATCATGGCCTCGCTGCGCAAGGGCCAGGAGATCGACGCCGTCACCCTGGACGAGGCGGTCGAGATGATCGCCGCCAAGGCGGCCAAGGGTGGCAAGAAGGGCACCAAGCGGGCCAAGAGCGCCGCGAAGAAGACGACTGCGAAAAAGTCGACCGCGAAGAAGGCGACGGCGAAGAAGAAGCCAGCCGCCAAGAAGACGGCGACACGAAAGACGGCGGCCAAGGCCGCGCCCCGCCAGTCGGCGGCCGGGGACTAGGCCGTCTTGGCCAAGGCCGGCAAGCGCCCCTTCCCCACCAAGGACGAGATTGCGGAGTTCATCCGCGAGAGCCCGACGCCGGTCGGCAAGCGCGAGATCGCGCGCGCCTTCCAGATCACCGGCGCCGACCGGGTCGCGCTGAAGGCGGTGCTGAAGGAGCTGCAGGCCGACGGCACCGTCGAGCGCGGCCGCAAGCGCCGCGTCGCCGTTCCCGGCGGCCTGCCTGAGGTCACTGTCGTGGTGATCGAAGGCGTCGATGCCGACGGCGAGGTGCTGGCGCGGCCGATGCAGTGGAAGCAGGAGGGCCGGCCGCCGCGCATCTACATGGCGCCCGAGCGGCGCGGCCATCCGGCCCTGGCGGAAGGGGACCGGGCGCTGGCCCGGCTGAAGCGCAACCCGGACGGCAGCTACACCGGCCGCACCATGCGCAAGCTGGGCGCGGCGACCACCGACCGGCTGGTCGGCGTATTCCGGCGCAAGCCCGGCGGCGGCGTCATCGAGCCGGCCGACAAGCGCCGCAAGGACAGCCTGTTCATCGCCGCCGAGGATTGCGGGGACACCGGCGATGGCGAGCTGGTGATCGCCGAAATGCCGCCCGGCGCCCGATTCGGCCCGCGCCGAACCCTGATCGTCGAGCGGCTGGGCGACGCCGCCCATCCGCGTTCGGTCAGCCTGATCGCGATCCATGCCGCCGGCATCCCGACGGTCTTCCCCGAGGAGGCGCTGCGCCTGGCCGATGCGGCGCGCCCGATGCCGCTCGGCAAGCGCACCGATCTGCGCGGCCTGCCGCTGGTCACCATCGACGGCGCCGACGCCCGGGATTTCGACGACGCCGTCTGGGCCGAGCCGGATCCCGATACCGAGGGCGGCTGGCATCTGGTGGTCGCCATCGCCGACGTCTCGGCCTATGTACCGGCCGGCTCCGCCCTCGACCGCGAGGCGTTCAAGCGCGGCAACAGCTGCTACTTCCCGGACCGGGTGGTGCCGATGCTGCCGGAGGCGCTGTCAAACGGGCTGTGCTCCCTGCGCCCGGACGAGGATCGCGCCTGCCTTGCCGCGCATCTCTGGATCGACGGCAAGGGTCGGTTGAGGCGGCACCGCTTCGAGCGCGCCCTGATGCGCTCACAGGCACGGCTGACCTATGAGCAGGTGCAGGCGGCCCGCGACGGCAAGCCGGACAGGCTGACACGCCCGTTGCTGGACAGCGTGATCGCGCCGCTCTACGGCGCCTTCGCCGCACTCATGGCCGACCGGACCCGGCGCGGCACGCTCGACCTAGACCTGCCGGAACGGCGCATCCTCATGGACGAGGCCGGCACGGTCACCGGCATCGCGCCGCGGTTCCGACTGGACAGCCATCGGCTGATCGAGGAATTCATGATCGCCGCCAATGTCGCCGCGGCGAGCACCCTGCAAGAGAAGGCGCTGCCGGCGCTCTACCGGGTGCATGACGCGCCGGACCAGGCCAAGGTGGCGGCGCTGCGCGAGTTCCTGGAACCGATGGGCTACCGATTGGCCAAGGGCCAGGTGATGCGGCCGCGGGTCTTCACCCAGATCCTGGAGCGCGCCAAGGGCAAGCCCGAGGCCCAGGTGATCAACGAGATGGTGCTGCGCAGCCAGTCCCAGGCGCTCTATCAGACCGACAATATCGGCCATTTCGGCCTCGCCCTGTCGCGCTATGCGCATTTCACCTCGCCGATCCGCCGCTATGCCGATCTCACCGTGCATCGCGGCCTGATCCGGCTGCTGCGCCTGGGCGAGGACGGCACCGGCGAGGAGGAACTGGCGCGGCTCTCGCCCATCGGCGAGCACATCTCCTTCACCGAGCGCCGCGCCGCCGGCGCCGAACGCGATGCCGTCGATCGCTACACCGCCGCCTATCTCGCCGATCGGGTCGGCGCCGAGTTCCACGGCCGGATCGGCGGCGTGACGCGGTTCGGACTGTTCGTCACCCTGTCGGACTCCGGCGCCGATGGCCTGGTGCCGATCGGCAGCCTGCCGGAGGATTTCTACGAGCATGACGCGCGGCGGCACGCCCTGGTCGGGCGGCGCTGGGGCCGGGAATACCATCTCGGCGCCAAGGTGCGGGTCCGGCTCATCGAGGCCGACCCGCTGACCGGCAGCACGATCCTGCACCTGGCCGACGAGTCCGATGGCGCCGCCGTGCCCTGGCTGCGGGCGTCCGATGACCGGCGCCGGCAACCGGCCAAGAAGCGCCCGGCGCCACGCAAGCGCGCGGCGCGGCGGCGGTGACCCAACGCGTGCGGATCGCGCCGCCGCCACGATTTCGCCGCGACCGGCACATTTAATCTGTGCTAAGGACCCTGTGGCATACTCGATCTGTGCGGGCCTGCTTCGCCGGCAACTCCGGCCGGACGCGGCCCGCAAATCATGTTCTGGAACCGAATACATGACGCAGCCGCTGCCTTTGGAAGCACGAACCCGCCGGGCCGGCATCGCCCTCGGCATTCTGCTGCTGGGGGCCTGCGCGACCAGCGCGCCGAACACGGCGCTGGTCGACGCCGAGGCGCCGGTGCAGACGTCGGTGTTCTCGGAGGGCTATGACAGCATCTCCGACTTCTACCTGCAGCGGGTTCCGCTGAGCGAGCTGACGGTCGACGGGCTGTCCGGGCTGTCGACCATCGATGACGGCCTCGCGGTCGCCCGCCAGGACGAGTTCGTCCAGATCTCGCTGGACGGCGCGGTGATCGGCGAATACCGGGCTCCGGCGGCGCGCAATCCCTATGCCTGGGCCAATCTGACGGTCACCGCCATCGGCAGTGCGCGCCAGCTCTCGCCCGAGCTCGAGGACGCCACGGCGGAGGAGATCTACGACGCGATCTACACCGCGATCTCCGATACGCTGGACGACTACTCCCGCTACTCGACCGCCGAGAAGGCCCGCCAGGAACGCGCGTTCCGCGAGGGCTATGGCGGCATCGGACTGCTGCTGAACCTCGACGAGGAGGGTCGCGCCGTCGTGGAGGAGGTGTTCGAGGAGGGCCCGGCCGGGCGCGCCGGCATCCTCGCCGGCGAGTTGATCGTCGCAGTCGACGGCGACGACACCACCGGCTGGGAGCTGGAGACGCTGGGATCCCGGCTGCGTGGCCTGTCCGGCACCGAGGTCCGCGTGACCATGCGGTCGACCGACGGCGAGGACCGCACGCTGACGCTGAAGCGCGAGCGGGTGATCCCGAACGTCATCAGCACCAGCGTCGAGAACGACACGGTGATCGTGCGCGTCTCCCGATTCAACGCCTCGACCCGCGAGAACCTGAAGACCTCGCTGACCGAGGCGCTGGACGAGCTGGACAGCCGCGCCAAGGGGGTGATCCTCGACCTGCGCGGCAACCCCGGCGGGCTGCTGGACCAGGCGATCAACGTCGCCGACCTGTTCATGCCGGACGGACGGATCATTTCCACCAATGGCCGGGATCCCGACGGCCTGCAGCACTTCGACGCCGGCGGCGACGATCTGGCGCGCGGCCTGCCGGTGGTGGTGCTGGTCGACGGCCGCTCCGCCTCCGGCGCCGAAGTGGTCGCCGCGGCCCTGCAGGACAGCGGCCGGGCGGTGCTGGTCGGCGCCTCCTCCTTCGGCAAGGGCAGCGTCCAGCGCGTCGTGCGCCTGGACAATGACGGCGAGCTCTACCTGACCTGGAGCCGCATCTACGCCCCGTCCGGCTACACCCTGCATCGCCAGGGCGTGCTGCCGACCATCTGCACCAGCGGGCCGTTCGGCGACCCCGACGTGCTGATCAGCATGTTCCGCAATGGCGAGATGGCGCTGACGCCGCAACTGGCCAACTATCGCTTCGCCGCGCCCGACGACGAGGAGGCGCTGGACGCGCTGCGCCAGACCTGCCCGTGGCAGGACCACGACGCCGAGCTCGACATGCAGGTGGCGCAGCGGGTGATCGACGACGAGACCCTGTATGCCCAGGGCCTGGCCGCGTTCGGCCAACCGTCGCTGGCGCAGCGCTAGCCGGAGGCGGTCCGGCACTGCTTCCTTGACAGCCGCGTTTCCCGCTTTATGGTGCGCGGCCGATCTGAGACACTCGCGAGCGCGGCCCGGCGCCGGGCCGGCGGAGCCGCAACACAGGACATCGCGCCATGGCGAAATCGAACACCCTGAAGATCCGCATGAACAGCACGGCCGATACCGGATACTTCTATGTCACCAAGAAGAATCCAAAGACCACGACCGAGAAGCTGACCATGAAGAAATACGACCCGATCGCGCGCAAGCACGTCGAGTTCAAGGAAGGCAAGATCAAATAGCCGGCGCTCCCGCGCCACGATCGAAGGCCGCGCCTGCCAGCGCGGCCTTTTTTGGTCTCCACCCCTGGATCCGCGCGACGGCCGGCCTCGATCCGGAGATCGAATCCAGCGAGAGCGGCGGCCATGACACCCGCGATCCTGGCATGACCGAGAACATCGTCGACGCCATGGACCGGTTCGCGGCCGGCGGCTCAGGGACAATTCGTCGAGGACTGGACAGTTCCGCACTTCCACCGTCATTGCGAGGAGCGCAGCGACGCGGCAATCCATGACTTGCCGATGAAGTGGATCGCCACGCCTTCGGCCCTCGATGACGATGTTCGGAGGTCGCCGGCCCTGGGCCGGCGGGGTCAGCCGATGGCGGCCAGGATGTCCGGCGGCAGCTCGTCCAGCCCCTCGGCCACGACGCGGTTGCGGCCGCACTTCTTGGCGTCGTAGAGGCAGTCGTCGGCGCGCTTGATCAGGCTGTCGGCCTGCTCGCTCGGGTCTTCCGTCGCCGCCACGCCCAGGCTGATCGTGATGCTGATCTGGCCCTTCTTGTGGGAGACCTTGAACGGCTTCTCCGCAATGGTCTGGCGCAGGCGCTCGGCCACCATGGCGGCCGCCTCGACCGAGGCGTCGGGCATGATGATGACGAACTCCTCGCCGCCGATGCGGGCGATCATGTCGAAGTTGCGCAAGTTGCGGCTGACCCGGTTGGCCAGCTCCTTCAGCACCTCGTCGCCGACCTGGTGGCCGTAATTGTCGTTGGTGTGCTTGAAGAAATCGACGTCGAACAGGATCGCCGCCACCGGCTTGTGGGTCTCGGCGATGCGGCCGATGATCCGCGCCAGGTGGGCGTTCAGATAGCGCCGGTTGAACAGCCCGGTCAGGCTGTCGGTCAGCGCCATCGAGAGGCTGTCCTCGTAATTCTGCCGGAGTCGGTCCTGATAGCGCTTGCGCCGGACCTGGGTGCGCACCCGAGCCAGCAGCTCGTTGCGATCCAGCGGCCGCACCAGATAGTCGTTGGCGCCCAGTTCCAGCCCCTTGGCGATGCGCGGCAGATCGCCGTCGCTGGCCATCAGCAGGATCGGCAGCTGGCGGGTCGCTTCGTGGCTGCGCAACTGCGAGCACAGCCGCAGCGAATCCTCTTCCAGCATGGACATGCTGACGATGACCAGCTCGTAGTCGCCCTCCAAGGCCGATTTCAGCGCCTGCTTGCCGGTATCGACGGGATCGAGCCTGGTGCAGAGCGGCGTGAGCGTGTCGACGATCTTCTCGATCTCGATCTCACAGTCGTCGACCACCAGGATTCGCGCCTCGTCGGCCGATTCCGCCTGCTCCGAGGCCGCCTTGGCCAGCACGCCAAGCTCGCCGGAGGTGGTCTCGCGCTGGCGCCACTCATCCATCATCATCTTCAGCCGGACCAGCGAGCGCACGCGCGAGAACAGCGCGATGTCGTTGACCGGCTTGGTGAGGAAGTCGTCGGCGCCCGCCTCCAGGCCGCGCACCCGGTCGGCGGTGTCGCTCAGCGCCGTGACCATGACCACCGGGATGTGCATGGTCTTCTTGTTGTCCTTGAGGCGCTTGCACACCTCGAACCCGTCCATGCCGGGCATCATGACGTCGAGGAGAATGATGTCGGGCGCCTCGGTCTCGGCGCATTCCAGGGCCTGGGGCCCGTTCGAGGCGGTGATGACGTCGAAGTATTCGTGCGTCAGCTTCGCTTCCAGAAGCTTGACGTTCGGCAGTACGTCGTCGACGACCAGGACCCGTGCGGACATTTTTGTTCGATCTAGCTCAGATACCGCTTCACCGTATCGAGGAACTTCGCGATCGAGATCGGCTTCGCGATGTAATCCTCGCACCCACCTTCACGGATCTTTTCTTCGTCCCCTTTCATCGCGAACGCAGTGACCGCGATCACCGGGATGCGTCTGAGATCATCGTCTTCTTTGATCCACTTTGTCACCTCCAACCCGGAGACTTCCGGCAATTGGATGTCCATGAGGATCAGATCGGGCTTCTCCTGCCGGGCGATCTTCAGCGCTTCCATGCCGTCCCGGGTCTGCAGGGTCGCATAGCCATGCGCCTCCAGCAGGTCGTGGAACAGCTTCATGTTGAGTTCGTTGTCCTCGACAATCAGGACGGTCTTCGCCATCGCCTGTTCCTTGTCGGCCGCGGCTGCGGAGCTGATGGATGGAGACATTGCGGTCGACCCCCCTTCGCTGAACATCGCCGCTCCCCGGCGCTCCGGGGAGTTCATCGACGAGCAACACACTGGTCGGTTTATCAATATTTGGTTAACAATTTGTCACCACCGGCCCGGCCGCTGGCGGTAATCCGTGCCGAACAGGAGGTCGAAAAATGCCGGCCACCGGGCTTTGCCGGGACTGCGGGACGGTCTGGTCCGAGCTTCCAGCCGGCGGCCGCTGCGCCGCCTGCCGGTCGCCTCGTCAGATCCAGCATCCAGAACTCCATTCACTGGCGATCGCCCATCTGGATTGCGACGCGTTCTACGCGACGGTGGAGAAACGCGACCGTCCGGAACTGGCGGACAGGCCGGTGATCATTGGTGGCGGCAAGCGTGGGGTGGTGTCGGCCGCCTGCTATGTGGCCCGCATGTATGGTGTGCGCTCCGCGATGCCGATGTTCAAGGCGCTGGCGGCATGTCCGGATGCGACCGTCATCCGCCCGAACATGAAGAAATACACCGAAATCGGCCGACAGGTGAGAGAATTGATGCGTTCGGTCACGCCGCTGGTCGAGCCCATCTCCATCGACGAGGCCTTTCTCGACCTTTCGGGCACCGAGACGCTGCATGGCGGCAGCCCGGCGGTGACCTGCGCCGCGCTGGTCGGGCGAATCGAACGGGACCTCGGCATCACCGTCTCGATCGGCCTGAGCTACAACAAGTTTCTTGCCAAGCTGGCCTCCGACCTCGACAAGCCGCGCGGCTTCGCCGTGATCGGGCGGGCCGAGACGCTGGACTTCCTGGCCGACCGGCCGGTCGGTCTGATCTGGGGCGTCGGCAAGGCGTTGCAGGCGCGGTTGATCGCCGACGGGATTCGCACCATCGGCCAGCTTCGCGACAGCGACGAATCATCCCTGATGGCCCGCTACGGGGTGATCGGCCGGCGCCTGTGGCGCTTCGCCCATGGCGAGGACAGCCGCTCCGTCGAGCCGGGCAGCGTGATGAAGAGCATCTCCACCGAGACCACCTTCGACGAGGACATCGCCGACCCGGAGACGCTGCGCCACCGGCTCTGGCCGCTTTGCGAGACCGTGTCGCGGCGCATGAAGGCCAAGGGCATCGCCGCCGGCACGGTGGTGCTGAAGCTGAAGACCGACCGCTTCCGGCTGCTGACCCGCAGCCAGAAGCTGCCCGCCCCCACCCAGATGGCCGACACCCTGTTTCGCACCGCCCTGCCGCTCCTGGCCGGCGAAGCGGACGGTACCCGCTTCCGGTTGATCGGGATCGGCGGCGCCGATCTCGTGTCGGACGCGTTCGCCGACCCGCCCGACCTGCTCGACCCGGACAAGGACCGCCGTCGCAAGGTGGAAGAGGCGATCGATTCGGTGCGCGCCAAGCTCGGCGCCGAGGCCATCGCCAAGGGGCGCGGCTTCAGCGCAAAACCGGATTGATGCGTGGATGGGTTGGCCGGATCAGCAATCCGGCGATTCGACCGGCTCCAGTTCCAGCAAGGTCGCCCGAATGACGAAATCGCCATAGTCGATCAGCATCTCGTCGACCACGCCGTTGTCGTAGAGCGTCAACGACATCTCATAGGTCGGCTCCGGGGACGGCTCGGCCAAGGAGAACAGCGCCAGCTGAACCGGCCATGACGGCCGCTGCAGCAGCCGATTGCTGGAATTCGACGCCGATGGCGGCCGCTGATCGCCGATCACCGCGTTGATCTCGTTCAGGGAGTTCAGATCGGTGCCGTCAAACAACAGCGACACGAAGAAGCGTTGTCCCGCCTCGGCCTCGTCCAGCAGACGCAAGGTGTGGGCGGTCGGGAACAGGGTACCGGTCGGCAGCCGTTCCTCGTGATCGGCCGGCATGCGGAACTCGGCCATGCCGGCGCCATCGCCGGAGATGCGGGCGATGCCGCGGAATTCCTCGTCGCTCAGATCGCCGGCGACGCTGCGGACGCTGAAGTTGAAATCGCGGCCATCCTTCGATTCCCAGGAGGCGAAGGCCATCCGCTGCTCGATCTCACCGCCCTCGGAATAGACGTAGTTGGTCCGGTAACGCTGCTCGACCGTCCACCCGTCGCAGCTGTCTTCCCAGACCCAGAGCATCTGGCCGCCGACGTCGCTGATCTGCGACCCCATCCGGATCGATTCCAGATCAAGCTCGTAGATCGCCCGGTGCGGCGCGATCTCCCAGCCGACGGCGGGCGTCGCGGCCACCAGGCCGGCGGCGAAGACGATCGCGGTTCCTCTTGCGGCGAATGCTGACAAACAAGCCTCCAACAAGCCGGTTCACACTGGCCAATGTTTATTGAAACATAGTGAAGCGGGCCCGTACACAAAGCCCGGATTGCGGTTTTTCTGCGTACGCGGCGCGCGGCAAAGCTTGCCGCCGCGATCGTCCGACCGGCAAGGATTTCCCCACGCCGATTGCGCCCCTGTCGGGCAGTTCGGATAAATCTACGCTAAAACAATAGGTTATCGGCTGTTCTTGATGGCACATGGCGTGCATCGATGGGCCTCGACCTTGGTTGTGGTCACGTCACAGGAGGCCGGAACACGATGGCATCGCCGCTTCGCCAGTTCACGAACCCCGAACCGCCGGTCAGCGATACGGCGTCCCTGGATGCCGCTCTCGCGCATCTGACCGGCGCCCTGCAGGGCAATTCCGCCCCGGCCGCCTCGTTCCTGGTGCGCCACGCGCTCGACCTGGTTCGCGAGGCGGAATCGGTCATGACCGCACAGCGACGGCGGATCGTCCAACTGGAGCGGCTGAGCGCCACCGACGACCTGACCGGGCTGGAGAATCGCCGCGGCTTTCTCGATCATCTGCGGCGTCACCTGGCGGCGGCCCGCCGGCACGGCGAGACCGGGGTCCTTGCGATGTGCGACCTGGACGGATTCAAGCTGGTGAACGACCGCCATGGCCATCCGGCCGGAGACGCGGTGCTGTGCCGGTTCGCCGAGCTGATGCGCCGAAACATCCGCGAGACCGACGTCGTTGCCCGCTTCGGCGGCGACGAGTTCGCCATCCTGCTGACCCGGTGCAACATCGAGGGCGGCCTGGCGAAGATCGCCGCGCTGAGGGCCCTGGCCGACGGCGATGGCGTTGACTGGCAGGGCGAGACCCTGCCGGTGCGGGCCAGCTTCGGCGCCGCCGCCTATCGGGCGGGCGCCCAGGCGGAAGAACTGATCGCCGCCGCGGATGCCGCGCTCTACGCCGAAAAGGCGACCCGCCGCGACCGCTGAGAACCGCCCCCGGGCTACGGCTTGCGGACCGGCGGCAGGTCCGGCTTGATGTGCAGTTCCCGCATCCGCTCGCGCTCGACCTCGGCCGGCGCCTGCATCATCAGATCCTCGGCCCGCTGATTCATCGGGAAGGCGATGACCTCGCGGATGTTGGGCTCGTCGGCGAGCAGCATGACGATCCGGTCGATTCCGGGCGCCGAGCCGCCATGGGGCGGGGCGCCGAATTTGAGCGCCGACAGCATGCCGCCGAACCGCGACTCCAGCACCTCCGGCGTGTAGCCGGCGATGCCGAACGCCTTGTACATGATCTCGGGCCGGTGGTTCCGGATGGCGCCGGAGGATAGTTCCACCCCGTTGCAGACGATGTCGTACTGGTAGGCCTTGATCTCCAGCGGGTCCATGGTCTCCAGCGCCTCCAGCCCGCCCTGGGGCATGGAGAACGGGTTGTGGCTGAAGTCGAGCGTCTCCGTCTCCTCGTCCAGCTCGAACATCGGGAAGTCGACGATCCAGCAGAACTCGAACCGGTCGCGGTCGATCACCGCCATGTCCTCGGCGATGCGGGTGCGGGCGAGCCCCGCCATCTTCTCCGCCGCCGGCTTCATGTCGCAGACGAAGAACACCGCGTCGCCATCCTCCAGCGCGGCGGCCTCGCGCAGCGCCTGTTGCGCCGCCTTGGGAATGAACTTCGCGATCGGCCCCTTGCCCACGCCGCCGGCGAACAGGATGTAACCGAGTCCCGGCGCGCCCTCGCCTTGGGCCCAGGCGTTCAGCTTGTCGAAGAAGCTGCGCGGCTTGTCGGCGACCTTGGGCGCCCGGACCGCGCGCACCACGCCGCCCTTGGCGATGACCCCCTTGAAGGCGCGGAACTCGACATCGTCGCGGGCGAAGACCTCGGTCACGTCGCAGATGACCAGCGGGTTGCGCAGGTCCGGCTTGTCGGTGCCATAGAGCAGCATCGCCTCCTCGTAGGGGATGCGCAGGAACGGCGGCGGGCTGACCGGCCGGGCGCCGCCGTTGAAGTCGGAGAACTCTTCGAAGACGCCGTGGAGGACCGGCTCGATCGCAGCAAACACATCCTCTTGCGTGACGAAGCTCATCTCGAAGTCGAGCTGATAGAACTCGCCGGGCGAGCGGTCGGCACGGCCGTCCTCGTCGCGGAAGCAGGGCGCGATCTGGAAGTAGCGGTCGAATCCGGCGACCATCAGCAACTGCTTGAACTGCTGCGGCGCCTGCGGCAGGGCGTAGAACTTGCCCGGGTGCAGCCGGCTGGGCACCAGGAAGTCGCGTGCGCCTTCCGGGCTGGTGGCGGTCAGGATCGGGGTCTGGAACTCGGTGAAACCCTGATCGATCATCCGCCGCCGGATCGACGAAATGACATTGGCGCGCAGCATGATGTTGCGCTGCATCTTGTCGCGCCGAAGGTCGAGATAGCGGTGCCTGAGGCGGATCTCCTCGCCATAGTCGGTGTCGGAATTGACCTGAAGCGGCAGGCCGTCGGCGGTCGATTGCACCGCGATGTCCTCGACCTTCACCTCGATGCGGCCGGTCGGCAGCCTGTCGTTGATGGTGTCCTCGGTGCGCAGGGCCACCGGCCCCGTGATCGTCAGCACGGTCTCCAGCCGCGCCCCCTCCGCGGCGGCGAAATGCGGGCTGGACACGTCGATCACGCATTGGGTCAACCCGAAATGGTCGCGCAGATCAACGAACAGCAGATTGCCGTGATCGCGCTTGCGATGGACCCAGCCGGACAGCCGCACGGTCTCGCCGGCGTTGCTGTCGCGCAAGTCGCCGCAGGTGTGAGTGCGGTAGGGATGCATGGGTGACGGGTCCTTTGGCATCGCGCGCCGGCTCGCTTGACCTGGAGAATTCGACCGCACGGGGGGCGGTCGGCGCGCAAAAGCACACCGAAGCCCCTGGCTTGTCAAGCCGTGATCCGGCAAGGCGGCACGGGCCGAGGCCGGGCTGCGTCCGGATGGCGCCGAAAGGTCGCGGCGCAAACCTGTGCAGGCCCAAGCTATCGGTTCTCGATGCTCCCGCCGGCCATTGGAGACCGCGGGTCGTGCAAGGTGACCCTCACTGTCCGCCGGCGCCGGAGGCGCGGCCGATGCCCGGTCAGAGTTCCTGCGGGTTTCCTTCTAGAACGACCATGTCGACGTCGTTCCACAGGACCTGGTTATCCTTCACCGCAAGCAGCACCCCACAGTTCTCGGCTCCATCGTCGACCTCGTTCCAGAGCGCGCAGAGCTGTCCCTGGCCGTCGACCCGCCATTGACCGTTGCGCCCACCCGAAGTCAGGTTCAGGCCGCGCAACTCGCCGCTCTCATCGGCAAAGGCGTAGATTTCCTCATTGAGCAGCTTGAACGTGTTGCCGGACACCACTTGGAGTGTCTCCTCCGGGGTCAACGGACCCGGCTCCGGCGTTGACGAGCATCCTTTGCCTGACGCCGCCGCGGCGACGGGCACCAGAACGAAGATGACCGACAACCTGCTGGGATCGAAGAATCTCCGCAGCGAAATATCGAATTTTCTCACCATTGCCTCCCTTTGCTGACCCCCTGTGGCGCGCCGGCACCGGCGGTGCCGGCAACAGCCATGCCGCCAGCGTCACAGCGAACGCGCGCGTTCTCCATCTGCACGGTGTGATGCGTTGCGATGCAGGATCCAGGACCGCGACCGATCAGAGTTCCTGCGGATTTCCTTCCAGGACGAGCATGTCGACTCCCAGCCACCGGACCTGGTTGTCCTGGACCACCGAGAGGACGCCGCACTTCTCCGCCCCGTTTTCGACCTCGTTGTAGAAGGCGCAGAGCTGACCCCGGTCGTCGACCCGCCATTGACCGGTGCGCCCGCCAGACGACAGGTTCAAACCCCGCAGGTCGCCGCTCTCATCGGCGAAGGCGTAGATCTCTTGATCGGGCTTCTGGAAGGTATTGCCGCTGACCACCTGGAGCGTCTCTTCCGCGGTCAGCGGTCCCGGGTCCGGCATCGAGGAGCAACCCCCGTCGCTGGTCGCCGCCGCCGCGACGATCGGAACGAAGATGACCGACAACCTGCTCGGATCGAAGAACCTGCGCAGTGAAATATTGACCTTTCTCACCATTGCCTCCCTTGGTTTACCCCTGTTCCGGTCCGGCACTTTGCGTGCTCGTATCCGCCTTGCCCCCTGCTATGGCGCGCATGGCGCGCAGACCCCTTGGTGATGGCCGAAACCATCAGCGTCACCGCGATCCTCAGACGCCGCACGCCCGGCGAATATCGGCGATCTTGAAGTCGATCATCTGGTTGTACTCGCCGGTGGTGATACTTGCACGGTCCTGCATGTCGCCTTGCAGTAGCGCTGCCACCGCCCCGACCGGGGTGATCGTCCCGATCCCCGTACCGACCTGCTCAGCGGTCGATGCCTTCTCGGATTCCAGGAGCGCGATATCCTGTTCGGCCGTGTTGCAGTCGATCGGTGCCGCGAGCGCCACCTTCGCATCGTCGGAGATCGACGTGCACGCCGCCAGTGCGGCGATGCCGACGAGCAAGGGAAGAATTCGTGCGTTCATTGACATCCAGCCCTGATATTGGATCGCCGTCGACCGGCGGTGGATTCGACGGGCCGGAACACTAATGGCATGAACCGACCTGTCAAAGGGCCAATTTGCGCGCCCTACAGGCTCGTCGATGCGGCGCGGTCCGCTCAGGCCTTCCCTGAATTCGGCCGCCGGAGGCTTCTCCCGGCCGCCGGGCATGGCGTCCGCCGTCACCGCGATGACCGGCAATCGGGCGACCGGTGCGCCGCGACGACGACCACCGCGCGACACATCGGACAGCGGGTTTGTCGCCCGCATCCGGCCATGCTAAAGACCGGACTATGGCCAACCTCCCCCGTATGATCGCTGATTCCCAGGACTGTGCCGATTTCTGCAAGCGCCAGTTGCAGGCCGATTTCGTCGCCGTCGACACCGAATTCATGCGGGAGAACACCTACTGGCCGAAGCTGTGCCTGGTGCAGGTCGGCGGACCGGATGAAGCGGCCGCCATCGACCCCCTGGCCGATGGCATGGACCTGACGCCGCTGTTCGAGCTGCTGGCCGCGCCGTCGGTGCTCAAGGTGTTCCACTCGGCGCGACAGGACATCGAGATCTTCGTCAACCTGACCGGGTCGGTTCCGGCACCGCTGTTCGACACCCAGGTCGCGGCGATGGTCTGCGGCTTTGGCGATTCGGTCGGCTACGAGACTCTGGTCAACCGGCTGGCGGGAAAGCGGATCGACAAGACGTCGCGATTCACCGACTGGTCGCGCCGGCCGCTGACCGACAAGCAGCTTCGCTACGCGCTTGCCGACGTCATCCATCTGCGGCCGATCTACGAGAAGCTGAGCCGGCAGCTGGCGCGCAGCAAACGCGAGCACTGGCTGGGCGAGGAGATCGCCATCCTGATCGACCCGGACACCTATCGGGTCGAACCGGAGGACGCCTGGCAGCGCATCAAGACCCGCTCGACCGATCCCAAATTTCTCTCCTGCCTGAAGCAGCTGGCGGCGTGGCGGGAACAGGAGGCGCAGAAGCGCGACCTGCCACGCGGCCGCCTGCTGCGCGACGACGCGCTGCTGGAGATCGCGGCGCACACGCCGCGCAGCGTCGACGAGCTGGCGCGGACCCGCGGGCTGAGCCGCAGCATGGCGCAGGGCTGGCAGGGCGTCGGCCTGTTGAAGGCGGTCGAGGATGGGCTGGCGACCCCGCCGGAGGATCGGCCGAAGCCGCGCGCCCGGGTGATCCCGCAACAGGGCATCGGCCCGATCGTCGAATTGCTGCGGGTGCTGCTGAAGATGAAGTGCGACAGCTTCGGCGTCGCCCAGAAGCTGGTCGCCAGCGCCGGCGACCTGGAGCAGGTGGCGGCCGACGACAAGGCCGACGTGCCGGCCTTGCGGGGCTGGCGGCGCGAGCTGTTCGGCGACGACGCGCTGGCGCTGAAGCACGGCGAGATCGCACTCGCCATCGACGGCAAACGCGTGAGCACCGTCCCCACTCCCCGCCGCAAGGACGACACCGCCGCCGCCGACTAGG
>JAAUYH010119149.1_pt1 | contig 33884 bp, 30 predicted proteins | sample 7278061 | NCBI WGS metagenome assembly JAAUYH01 (sample SAMN14350203, study PRJNA611818) | marine sediment metagenome | isolation source: surface marine sediment (0.6m) | place: French Polynesia: Moorea | collected 2018-08 | reverse complement strand
CGGCCACGTCTTTGATTGTGTGCCTGGCGGCTAAGTCTGCTCTCAACGAGTCCAAGATCTCAGCAATACGATGATGCTTGTTCTGCGGCAGAACGGGTTGGCGTGCCCGCTGATGCTGACCTCCCGCGCGTAGGGCTGGCACCACCAACCGCTTGGCAACCAAATTGGCTTTGTCTTGCCCAAAGTCCTCTCTGACTATCTCCAAACAAAGGTCGATACCTGCGGCGCTTCCTGCGGAGGTGTAGAGGTTTTTCTCTTTACAGAAAAGCGGCGCGTCTTGGATCTCGACATCAGGGTAGACCAAGCTAAAGTCCTCGACGAATTGCCAATGCGTAGTAGCAGACTTGCCCCTTAGCAGGCCTGTTGCGGCAAGTACGTAGGCTCCCCCGCAAATCGCAACAATTCTAGCACCGCGACGGCTAGCCTCGCGTAGTCGTGTGACAAGGGAATTGGAAACGTCCTTGTAGGGCGCGCGCCATCCAGGAAGCACGATGATATCAGCGTCTTCAAGCGCGTCCAATGCGGTATCGACTTTCAGTTCGATACCTGTTGCGGAGATATGCTGGCCATCAGCACTGCATACCTCAAACCGATACCAGTCGTCGCCAAACTCGGGCCGAGCCAGTCCAAACACTTCGACAGCAATGCCAAATTCGAAGACAGACAACCGATCATAAACGACCACAACAACCTTTGGTCCGGTCAATGAAAAATGGTCAAATTGGGCCATTGGTCGCCAATCCTGCAGATATTTGTCCAGATTTGCGCGATAATTGTCCGATCAGCCCATGGCAAGCATATCCGAAACACCTTAGCTTCCACATATAACGAAGGAGTAAAGATTTGTCCGGAACAACTGACGTTTTTGAAACCGCGTATCGGCATGCGCGCGAATATATGGGTAGCATCCCCCAACGGGCCGTGATGCCAAGCGACGAGGCGCTCCAAAAGCTGCCTTTGCTGCGTGAACCGCTCCCGCTTCATGGCGAACCGGCGGCGGATGTTATCGACCAGCTTCATAACTTTGGATCGCCTAATACCGTTGCTTCAACCGGCGGTCGCTTCTTCGGCTTTGTTGTTGGTGGAGCGCTTCCTGTGGCAATCGCTGCCAGCTGGCTCGCTTCAAGTTGGGATCAGAACGCTGGAACATGGGTCTTGTCTCCCATTGCGGGAGACTTGGAAGCTATATCGGGTGAGTGGATGCTCGAGTTATTCGACCTGCCGCGCGATGCGGTTTTTGGGTTTGTGACCGGCGCTACAATGGCGACATTTTCTTCAATTGCCGCGGCGCGATCGGCACTGCTACGCCGCCGAGGCTTTGACGTGAAGAAGTCGGGGCTGGCGGATGTTCCTCCCATCCGCTTAATCATGAGCGAAGACATCCATCCAACAAACTTGACCGCGTTGGGATATGCTGGTTTTGGTACCGATCAGATCGAGTTTGTCGCCGTAGATGATCAGGGCCGGATGATTCCCAAGAAAATGCCGTCGCTCGATAACCTGAGCCTAGTCATGCTGCAGGCCGGGAACATCAATTCGGGCGCATCGGATGATTTTGAGGCCATCTGTCGGTTGGCCAGGCGAGCTGGGGCTTGGGTTCATGTCGATGCTGCTTTTGGCCTGTGGGCGCGTGTGAGTGAACACAAAAAACACCTCGTGGAAGGAATAGAGCGCGCCGACTCATGGAGCGTTGACGGACACAAATGGCTCAACCTGCCGCAGGATTCTGCGGTCTATTTCTGCCGGGATGGCGAGGCCGTTCACGACACATTTGGCGTAGACGCGACCTATCTAATTCGTGACAGCAATCGGCAGGGGAACAACTTCACCCCCGAGTTGAGCCGCAGGGCGCGCGGCGTGGAGTTTTGGGCTGCGCTGAAATCGCTAGGGCGCAGCGGTGTCGCCAATATTGTCGATGAGACCTGTCGACATGCCCGTTCGTTTGCCGATGGCATCGAACAGGCGGGGCTCGAAGTGCTGAATGAGGTCGTGCTAAATCAGGTCGTGTTTCGAGCGGAAACGCCAGAGCTAACGAAGCTAGTGCTCGAGAATATTCAAAACAGCGGCGTGCTGTGGCTCGGACCTACAACGTGGAAAGGTGAGTATGCCATGCGCATTTCGGTCTCATCTGCTGCGACAAGTGATGCTGATGTCCAGCAATCACTCGCAGCAATTCGCGGCGCGGTCTCGCAATCCAAGGTGTAGACGGAAAAGGTAACCGGAGACGTACTATGAACGCCAAACCTTCAGCTCCCAGCGAACGGAGCCGTGTCAGGCGGGTCAATCGGCTAGCCGAATATGACAAGGACACCATCAAAGCCATACTCGACAGTGGCTTTCTAGCGCATCTGGGGTATCGCCATGACGGCATGCCCATCTCCACCCCGGTTCTCTACTGGCGAGAGGGAGACTTCGTCTATTGGCACGGTTCAAGCGCCAGCCGGATGATGAAGAACACCAGTGGTGCACAGGTTAGCATGACTATCACGCATCTGGATGGCATCGTAATGGCGAAATCGGCTTTCCATCATTCCGCCAATTACCGCAGCGTCATGCTATTTGGTCGGGGAGAGCAAGTGGTCGAGCGCGATGCCAAGATCGCGAGTCTCAAAGCCTTCATGGACAAGCACTTTCCAGGCCGATGGGAAACCTTGCGTCCCATCAAGGAGCAAGAGCTGAAAGCAACGATGATTGCGCGTATGCTAATCGATGAGTGCGCTGCCAAGGTCCGAACAGGTCCAGCTATTGACGATCTAGAAGACGCAAAGTTGCCAATTTGGACGGGCGTTCTGCAATTGCGGCAGGTTTTCTCTATCGACGAAGCGCCAAGCGGCGATCCCGTCAACGTCGACCCGCCAAACCATATCCTCAGCTATGTTGGGCGGACGCTATGACCATTGAGGTCTCCAACCTTTCCAAAAGCTACAAGTCAAAGCGCGTGTTGTGTAACGCAAGTGGTACGTTCTGTGTTGGCCTAAACCTTCTCACTGGCCCAAGTGGTGCAGGAAAGTCGACTTTATTGAGAGTTCTCGCGACTGCCGAAACCGCCGATCACGGCACTATCACATGGAAGGGCAAACCGCTCCCACGGGCACGCAGGTCATTCCGCCAGGTTCTGGGCTATGCACCGCAATCGGTTGATTTCCCCCCTGACCTTACTGGCAGAGAAGTGGGGCAACACCTCGCCGCCCTGAAAGGGCTCGACCGGCAGATGGCTGATGATCAGTTCCTATGGCTGGCGGAGAGGCTCAATCTTCATGCGGAGATTGCGAACCCGATCGCGAGCTATTCCGGAGGTATGCGCCGACGTTTAACTGTTGCGCAAAGCCTGCTTGGTTCTCCGGACGCGGTAATGCTTGATGAGCCTACTGCAGAGCTTGATGCCGAAAACGCGCATGCAGTGCACGCACTAGTCACGGAACAAGCCAAGAGCGCGGTCGTGGTCATGACAACGCATCTGGCGGAGCAATTGCGCCCTGTCGCCGTTCAAGAAGTTGTGGTGGCCGACTCTCAGATTAGACCCGTTGCATTGCCGTGAACGCGATGATGTCCGCCTTGCGCTGCGACCTGCTGCGCTATCGCCGCAGCACAGGTCTTTGGCTGATGATAATCGCAGCTCCCATCGCTGCCCGGCTCATGATCTCTGATGAGCAGGGGCGCGGAGTTGCCATTGCGATCGGCAATCAGCTCCCGGTCCTGACATCTCCTGTCATCGGTGTCTGGCTGGGTATCGTCGTCTCAACACTGATCCTGCCAATAGCCTTCGTCTATTTGCGCGCCAACACCACCCGGATCCAGGCGTGGCAGATTGAGGATGTTGCAGGCGCGCATGCAGTTTCGATCCTAATGGGGCGTTTCCTCGCCAGTTCAGTGATCCTGTTGCTTGCCCTGATCGTGTTGTCTGTCTCGGGCATTTTTCTTGGCTGGGTCTTGCTGGATACAGGTTGGTCACCGATCGAGATCGTCTACCCCTTGTGGATAGTCGCAGCCCCAAGCTTACTTGTCGTGGCCGCAACAAAAACCCTTTTTGACGCTGTGCCCGCCTTGCGAGGCGCACTTGGAGAAACGACATTCCTCATCCTTTGGGCGCTGGCATTGTCCGTTCCGTTAATCCAGCAAGATGCCCCATCGAGCCTGTTGGTCAATATCATTGATGTCGGTGGCTATGCGCGCCCACTGATCGAAGGTGCACCGTCGGGCAGCCGAGAGTTTGCCGTTGGCAGCCTCATCCTAGAATCCGGGCGTGTGCAATTGGATGTGAACAAAGGGCTTTGGGCGCAGGGATATTGGCTCTCACGATCGTTCTGGGTTCTTGTCGCAACTGGCATGGTTCTGCTGGCAGGGCTGCTCTATCGCCCTCGCCAAGCCCAGCGAAAAGCCTCGATTCCTTTAGCGAGCCTGATCAACCGTCGCCCACTAGCTCCTGCGGTGTCCGCCCGCCCTCCCTCAGCGAAGCCAACAAAATCAATTGAGTTGGGATTGCTCCGAGCCGAGGCAAAACTTTTACTCGGATCAAATCTGCAAGTTTGGATGCTTTCAGCGGCAGCGCTCGCCGCAGCAGTTCCTGCAATCCGCGAGACCGCAATTGCCGCGATGTTGCTGGTCCTGATATTTTCTTACTCAAACCATGCTGGCCGAATGGAGGCGAGTGGCTATCGCTCATTCACCAGAACCGCTGCCGTAAATGTTTGGTACCAGCGCGGGACTTTCCTGGCTGCTGGAACTTTGATCGCAGTCGTCACTTCGATTCCAGCGTCATTGGCCTCTGTGTCTATCTGGCTGGCCGTCGAAGTTGGCGCGCTCGGCGGTATAGCTGCGTTCGTCGCCGGAATTTTCGCGTTCCTAACAAAATCCGCCTTTGTCGGAAGAACAGTTCTACTCATTGCCTGGTATATCTATTTCGCTGGTTAGAGGCTTGTCGGAGGGAATGTAGATGCCGAAACTGGTGTTTCGCCGCGCAACGCAGCTGGATGTTCCAAGCATCGTGCAGTTGCTCGCAGATGATGAGCTTGGATCACAACGGGAGGCGCGCTCCGAGGCGGAACTGGCCCCGTACCACGCAGCATTTCAGGAACTGGATGCCGATCCGAACCAGTTGCTAGCGGTGGTCGAAGATCGAGAAGAGGTTGTCGGGACTCTTCAATTGAGCTTCATTCCTGGATTGGCGCATCGCGGGGCGAAGCGTGGGCAGATCGAAGCGGTCCGAGTGGCCACACACCGCAGGGGGGAGAAGATCGGTGAGAGTTTATTCGAATGGGCGCTGGAGCAATGCGCCATACACCACTGCGCCATTGTACAATTGACGACCGACAAACGTAGAATCGGCGCGCATCGTTTTTACGAACGCCTTGGATTTGAACCGACACATGTCGGCTATAAACTCACACTCTAACCTCAGGGGCGATCACGCGAAAAGAGCGAAGTATATGGATTCGCGAGTTCGCTTTCGGGATCTATCGAAAGTTTGAATACAGTCAGCAGATTGTCCGACTTCGACCCTATTTGCAGTCATTTAGGCGAAATCGGTTGTTTCGCCGAAGCGGATCTTGAATGGCACTAATTGCGAGATCGAGATTGGACTGCTTGTTTCGCGTTCATGTTAGTCTTCCGCTTGGAACGAAACTGAACTAACCATTCTCGGATCATGAGGCGACGGGCAGTCCATCTGAGTATGGCAACACCACACATGAAGACCAATAGGCAACTTCTGGGATGAGCGATGCACATTTGGAATTCCGGTCAGTCTTTGACACCCGTCTCGTCGTTCATCGCATGGGCCGAGGACGTCCGGTTTTGTTATTGCATGGATTGTTCTCCAGTGCTTTTGTGAATTGGATCGATTTCGGCCATGCAGAGGCTATCGCCGCCGCCCGTTTCGAAGCGATTATGCCTGATGCCCGCGCGCATGGCGCCAGCGACAAGCCGCACCACGCCGATGCCTATCCGAAAGGCGTCTTAGTCAGTGATATCTTTGCGTTGGTTGAAGCAATGAATCTGACTGATTTCGATTTAGTGGGCTTCTCGCTCGGCTCACACACAGCGCTGCAGGCAGTCATCGAAGGGCTTCGTCCACGCAGGCTCGTGCTCGCGGGGATGGGACTAGAAGGCATCACAAACTGGGATGCGCGCAGTTCGTTCATGATTGATGTTATCGATAGATTCGACCGGATCCGACCAAATGAGCGTGCCTTCTTTGCAAAACAGTTCATGACGCGGATGCGCGTCGATCGTGTTGCGGCGCGCCTACTGCTGAAAACGATCGATAACATTCCGTTGCATCAGTTGAAGTCGGTCAACATGCCGGTCCATGTGCTTTGCGGCCACAAAGACCACGACAACGGTTCTCCACAGGCGTTAGCCAGAGCCTTGCCCAGTGCAAGTTTTGGCGAGTTACCCGGTACCCACATGAGTTGTATTGCTAAACCGGACCTCGGTAAGGCTATCGCGCACTTTCTTGCAACTTGAATCGAGCCGCAGCGGCATAACTTCTCTAAACCGAACATCGATCTAATCGGTATTTCTTTCCCTAGATGACCGTTTGCTGAGATCAAGCGACAGAATCGACCTGCCCGGTCTCCACCCATAGATCGTCAGAAACGGTTGTCCGCTCCCATCCGCAGAATTGGGCGTTCTATCGAGTGAGAGCTAGATTCCACTTTCGGCCCACAAGCTGATGTTCACCTAAGTGCCATATGATCGACGATGTATGTTACTAGTTCCTTCGTTCCTGAAAGCTGACATTAAGCTCTTTGCCCAAATCGGACCAGATTCTATTGGACCGCAAATAGTCACATCTCCAACGAACCGCTATTGGGGCGAACGCAGGTTAGATCAAACAAACCAGCCTGCTTCATTGAGATTTTTATAGTGTCTGCGGCTGACGGGCACTTCCTCGCCATTGGTAAGAGTCAGTATAGCGCGGCCGTCCGATTTCTGGACCTTGGCGACGGCGGCCTTTGCCACCCACCATGACCGGTGGGTCTGCGCGCCGAGATCGTCGCCAAGTTCCGCTATCGCATCGGACAGACGATGCAGGATCAGTTCAGACTGCCCTTCCACATATACGCGCAGATAGTGGTCCTCGGACTTGAGCGCTATCAGCTCACGGTTCCGCAGCGGGAGCGGCAGTCGTTCGGCGAACGCGCCCATACTACCCTTTGCGGCAGTACCGGAAGAAGCCCGCTCCGTTGTGGGTTGCATTGTGAAATAGGACAACGCGGTCATCGCCCAGCACACTATAAAGGCGATCCCGAACATGTTGAGCAGCCAAGACAGCGTCAATGATGGTGCGCCCGTGAAGATATTCATCGTCCCGATGATGACAAGTGATAGCGGTATGGCGACCAGGAACCCGATCAGCATCATCTCCGCCCAGCGACGATCTGACAACCCACCCCAATGCTGGACCGCGATCACCACGCCGACGCCAATCAGCGCTCCGGCCTCCATCAATACTAACCAGTAGGCGAGACGCGGCCAAAACGTCAGTTGCTCGGTACCCAGAGGCGCTAGAACCGTCATCAATGGCACGGCGAGCGTGGCAATGATGACTCCCCGCCAGTGCGTCGCCCGCCAAGCCGTTTTCAGCGAGAATGCTTCTTTTTCAGTGCTTTCGGGCCTGTCACTCACGATGCGCGAATGGTTTTCGACGTCGATTTACGCATAAAACCAGTACCCCTACGCAGTTCGCATTGTGACAGCGCGATTGCCGCCTCATCCCTGTGTCAGTCGATAGCAAATACCAGCGCAGGAGCAAATATCATGAACATTCTCGGAAACACACTCAGCACCATCATTGTTGTCGCCGCAGTAGCAGGATTGTCAGCGGGCATGGCTGAAACCGCACGGCCGGTGTCTACGACATCATCCAGCCTTTCCATGAAGTTTACCGGCATCCAGCAGCAATCCGGTACAATCAAGGTCGCGCTTTTCAATAGCGAGGACGGCTACAACAAAAATGCCGCAGTCGCTGGGGCAGAAGTCGCAGCCGATGCGCCAAGCGTCAGCGTGTCGGTCGAGAACCTGCCCGCCGGAACCTACGCAGCGAAAATATATCACGATGTTGATGGCAACAATGCGATGAACACAAATCCGTTTGGCATGCCAATCGAACCTTTTGCTTTTTCGAACAATGCGCAGCCAAACATGGGTCCGGCAAAATGGGCGGATGCTGCCTTCGAGGTCACTACCGAAGGCGCGGTCCAGAATATCTCTATCCAGTAATCGCGCGCCCGCGTTTCTCCGGAACAAGGATTTTTATCATGCCCAATCTTGACCGTCGCGACTTCCTCTCTGCCAGCTTGATCGCTGCCGCGAGCGCCACGCTGATCACGCCCGATCACGCCTTTGCAGGCACCGCCCCGGCCGACTGGCTGCTCGGTGTAAAAGACATAGAGTCTGATGTTCCAGAGGAAATGCTGACGCTGGTATCTGGCAAGCCACCGAGAGGTTTCTCGGGAACCCTTTACCGAAACGGCCCCGCCAAATTTCGTCGCCCGGGCGGCAATGCCACGCATATCTTTGATGGCGACGGGATGATCCGCAAGTACCGGATTGGCGGGGGCAAGGCCAGCCTGCGGGCCCGCTTTGTCGACACACCAAAAAGGCGGCTGGAGGAAAGGCTCGGCAAGGTGGTTCAGCCCGGATTCGGCACGAAGGCGCAACCAGAGGCGATAGTGGCCAATCCGGATGATGCCAATGCCGCCAACACTAGTGTCATGCTGGCCGGCGGGAAGTTGATGGCGCTGTGGGAGGCCGGTTCGCCGACCGTCATGGATCCATATTCCCTTGCCAGCGAAGGGCTGAAAACATTCCGGCCTGATCTCAAGCATATTCCGTTCTCTGCCCATCCGCGCGTCGATCCCGATGGTACGATCTGGAATATCGGGGGGCTGGCTGGCCAGAATATCATTTGGAAGCTGAACCCCAATGGCACGCTTGCGAAGGCTGAGATCATCAAACTACCGCGGGCCAGCTTCATGCACGATTTTGTTACGACCGCCCGCCATCTGGTGTTGCTGCTGCAACCCTGGATCGAAAGCGGGGAAGCGCCTTCAACGGTCGGCCTGAAATGGCGACCTGAATTGGGCACCAAAGTTCTGGTCATCGATAAAGATGATTTTTCCAGGCAACGCACCTACCAACTGCCCAGCTTTTTTGCCTTTCACTTTGGCGACGGCTGGGAGGAAAGCGACGGCACGATCCGGTTCGACGGTTGTCTGGAACCTGATCCGGCCTTTGCTCAGAAAGCCGCATCAGCGATGCTATGCGGTGTCTATGTCCGCACGCCAAGACCGGTTGTGACGCAGATCGCCCTTTATCCGGACGGTCGGGGGGAATTGCAACCCACTGGCGTTGCGGGAGAATTTCCAGTCACTGATGCGCGCTTTGCCACGCGCCCACGCCGGTACACTGCTCATATCGCGCACTACCGAAACAACGATCCATTTGCGCGCGGCGTCGGTGTGTTTGATTCAAAAACCGGCCGCGATGACAGCTGCGATTTTGGTGCTGATCAACTGGTTGAAGAATTCGTTTTCGCACCCGATCAATCGCGCAAGGAAGCCAGCGGCTGGCTGGTCGGCACCACCATCAACATGAAAGAGCGCAGGACAGAGCTGCACGTGCTTGACGCGCAAAATGTATCTGCAGGGCCTCTCGCCACCTGGTGCGCCAGCGTCGCCCTGCCGCTCTCCTTCCACGGAAAATTCTATTCCGCCTGAACAAAGGATTTCATCATGAGCAAACGCCGAAAAGTTATCTACGCAATCATCGGCCTTGTCATCGTTACGATGGCTATTGGAACTGCGCTGAACTGGCGCAATATCCACATGGTCGCGACCTATAATCCGATCCTGCTGCCATCCTGGTACAGCGAGCCGGAGAACCAGGAGGAAGCTCGGCTGCAGGATCTCGATCATCTGAAGAAACTGACAGATATCGATCGCAGTTTTTCAGATGCCGCGAAGCGTGATTTTGTCCGAGTGATTGAGGAAGCCGAGACTGATGCCGGTTCGATGAGCGATGCCGAATTTTACCTGCTGGTGAGCAAAGCCGTCGCACTGGCCGATAATGGCCATAGCAATATCAGCGATCAGCCACTTCAGCGGCAGTTCAACAGCATCGGTGCAAAACTCTACTGGTTCGCTGACGGGCTGTATGTGGTCCGCGCTAGCGAGGCTCATTCCAATCTGGTCGGGAGTCGAGTAACCGCTATAGAAGGCAGGCCGGTCAATAAGGTCGTTTCCACGCTCCGCCAATATCGCGGCGGCCCAGACAGCTGGCGCAGGCTGGCCATGCCAATGATGATCGAAACACCCGCCATCATGCACGCGGCAGATCTGGCTGGTTCGCCCGATTCAATCACGTTTACCGTCGAAAATGCGGGAGGCGAATTACGGGATGTAACATTGCCAGGCCAGGTTCCTGAGGGCGCAGCAGACCTACCTTTCCGTCGTGGATGGATGACACTGAAACCCAAATTGCTTCCGGACGAAGACGATGGTTGGGTACGCAGCCTGGACAGTGCAGCGGAGGATATCGATATGTACCTCACCGACACTCATGCGCCTCTTTACAAAACGCTATCGGGCAATGGCCATTACATCCGCACGATGACGGGCTTTGGCACCGACAACCAGTCAGTCGCGGAGTTTCTAGAGGAAGCCCTGGCCGGTGTCGCCGATGCGTCGCTGGACTATCTGGTTGTCGATAACCGCTGGAACGCGGGTGGAGACTATTTGCAGTCCATCGCGTTCGCCAAGAATGCACCCGCCAAAGTGAAGGATGGCGGAAAGCTATACATAATTGTCGGTCCGCAAACCTTCTCGGCTGCCGTTGTTTCGACTGCGATGATAAAATATTATGGCGGGCAAAAAGCGATCATCGTCGGCAGCCCGATGGGTGACCGGGAACAATTCTGGGCCGAGCGGGGCATGGGGTTCGAGCTACCCAATTCCGGTTTCCCGATAAATTATGCTACCGGCTATCACGACTGGGAGAAGGGCTGCAAAGGTGAGAAATACTGTTACACGCTCAATCTTGAACACGAAGTGCCTGCTGGTTCGTTAAGGCCATCCCACATTATCGACCCAACTTACGCGGAATATGCGAGTGGAAAGGACAAGGTCATGGATTGGATAGCATCTGTGCAATTCGGTATTGATTAGTGGGCGCGCTATCGGATTGCGAATTGTTGGATGATCAAACGTGGCGAATTCTGAACCGAATGCAGACGGTGAGCAACACCAGCTGAAGTATCTGTTATTGGCGGTCAACTGAAAGACCGTTCCCTATTTTGCGCCGCCCGCCAGCAGACAGTCTGCAGTCGGCCCAAATGCGGACAATTTCCTCCACCCCTTCATATAGTAAATTATCTACCGCGCTCTAGAGTCCGCTTTGGGCGCAATAGCGGACGTTGTTGGATTATGAACTTGGGAAGTCTTTTGGTTTGATCTAAAGTCGATCCATGTGCATCAAAAGCCAATGAGCAAGGCCGGTAGTGGAGCAAACGTCACGTCATCGGCGGCCATGACCAGCAGATTAGCGGCCGCGATTTTTGTTGGATTGGTCGCGGTCGTTTTTGGCATTGAGTTGATACAACGTTCCAATTTGGGCGATCATATTCCATTTTTGATTACGTTGTTTGCGGCCTTGTTTGGCGGGTTTTTGGGGTTTTTGGCGGCGACGATGATGGCGACTTCATTCCCCCAAGATCGCTCGCTAAGACAGATTTTTGGGATTTGCGCACTCCCAATTTTTTCTGTTTTCATCGGCACATTCTTGGCGAGATCTCTTTTTCTGCAAATTGCTTTTCTGGGAATCGACACTCTCCCCATTGAAGACAAAGCGATTGTCATGGACCGGGAAACGTACGGCGGGAAAATGCTTGGGCGGCATAGGGTCGACATTTCAATTGAACAGGACTCACGCCACTTCCGTGTACTAGTCACCCCAGACCTGCATGCAGCGATAGGATCGCAACCCGTAGTGGGAGTGCATTGTTTAAGGGTAACTGTCGAAATTGGCCGCTGGGGCTACAGAAAAGTTCTTGCTCCAAATTACTTCGATGAACCAATTGGAATGGACCGCTATGTCCGCTGCTGACCTGTTACTTGTTGTGTCCGCTTTGGGCGCAAAAGCGGACTCTAGATTCAAGCTCGCCAGCATATGGTAGTTTACCAGCCCAGCAATTCTCGATTAATCTGGGAATTGGTTTCCCGTTGAAGGAGGTCGATCAAACATTATCCTCATCGCAGCCCGATAGGCGTTACCGAGATCAGCCGCATGTGTTCCGCCAGGAATGTTAACAAATCTGGTATCCCAAGGAAGGTCACCTCGAGAAGAAACAAAATCTCGCCACTTTAGCGCAATTTCACGCAGATAGTGCCGATCATTTGAGCCTGAGGTGACGATAACATAGCCATCACGCCGCATTTTGGGAGGTGGCAAGTCCATACCGAACAAGAGCTTGGTATCTGACTCGCGACCAGGGTTGCTGGCGATGTGACCCCAAAACAACCCCGGTTTCAGCCAAGCCGCTTGCAAAACGGCACTGCCTCCAAGACTTTGCCCTACAATGATACGACGAGCTGGGTCGGTTCTGTAGCTTGCGTCAATGCGAGGAACCAATTCGTTCTCCAACATTTTAAGAAACTGGGAGGCACCACCCGGTTTGCCGTCCTCCAATGTCATTCGGAAGTCTATGTGCCGCTTGTTAAATGTCGGCGTGAAACCTCCATACGCAATACCAACAAGAACAGCTTCCGGCATCTGATCATCGTAATGCATGAACAGATGCATTGGTGCGAGCATTGGAAATGTGGAGTCCCCATCCAAGAGATAGACGACAGGGTACCGATGGTTCGGATTGTCTTCATAGTTCACCGGAAGTCGTACGTAGATATAGTATTTTCGTCCGACTTCTTTCGACGAAAGAACAAAATAGTCGCCAACAAGAGCTGGCAAATTCGCGATCGCACCTCCTTCCCCATCAGCCTTTTGAGCATTTGCAGGAGATATGATTGCGAGCAGCCCGGTGGCTACAAACTGACTGGCGATCAGGGCTAATCGAGTGATCATGTCGGCAGCTTAGTTGAAATAGTCTCTCCAAACCAGATATTCCGGATTGGAACCTAGACGTTGACGATCGCCATTCCAGAGTTCGCTTGGGCGCAAAAGGGGACGTTAACTAGACATCTTCGTCCTAATCGATCATCGAAACAATACAGATTTGGGCAATATCCAGAGGGGAACCAATATTCGCGTTGTTATTCTAAATGGCCTCGGGAGTGTGGGAAAAACGTCAACGGCACACGCGCTTCAATCGATGCTGTCGATTCCCTACCTACTTGTGCGCGGCGACATGTTTGTCGAAATGCTGCCTGAAAGAATGTTTGATCACCCGGACGGCATCAAGGTGAACGTCTCACCGGACAAATCCGGTTCCATTGTTGACGTGCAAATGGGAGAATATGTGACGAGCCTATTGCGGGGAATGCGGCGAAGTGTTGCAGTTCTTGCCGATGAAGGAAACAACCTGATTGTGGATGACCTGATGTTGGAAGAGCACGAACAGCTGCTGTATCATACCGCTCTCAGGAAGCACGAAACCAGCTTCGTTGAACTCGTTGCACCATTGGAATTAGTTGTAGCTCGAGAGCGGGAACGTGGTGACCGCCTATTCGGCTTGGCCAGCTGGCAATCACAACGAATGTTTAGCGGGTTCCAATATGATCTTCAGGTAGATACTTCCCAAAATTCACCACATGAATGCGCAGTGCAAATAGCAGAGGCATTGCGTCTATTTTAGTGTCCGCTTTGGGCGCAAAAGCGGACGTTCCAAATGTCTACAATTGCGCGCGATTTATTAACGAGATACACTTTCAAAATGGATGTCCGTCGCACTTTGGAGCTTTTTGACAAGCCATGCCCAAATTGCAGGAAATCTTTAGCGCTACGACACTTTGCATTTGAGTTTGGTGAGAAGGACTGCCCGTTTTGCAAGGCAAAACTGAGGTCGAACCTAGCTTGGTCAGCATACTACTACTTGCTGGGTGTTATTACCGTTCTCGCCGTTCTTAGCATGCTAGCCAGCGACTCCGGGACATCTCATTTTTTGCAGATATTATGCGCGTTCTCTAGTTTACCTTACGCCCTTAGAACGTTTGAGCTAAACCGAGGCTCTGCACACTGATTGTCAAACCTATGTTGCCAGGTGGCGGCTGCTTTGGGCGCAAAAGCAGGCATTGGAATATGTGTCGCAATCGGATACGTCACGGCTGGAAATGACAATCCCAGCTCGACTCCTTTCGATTTCCTTTTTGTTGCTCGCATCCGGTGACGGAAGTCCTTCATCACCTTTTCGGCCGGCTGCTTCGACTTCGTTTTTTTGATTTTCACCTTCATTACTTCGTCACTACGCCGAGAATCAAAACACGCCTGAACCTCAACCATTAATCTGTGCCATAAGCGCTGACGGCGAACACTCACATAAGGACTCCCGATGTTGAAACGACTAAGATTCGCAACAAGTTTCTCCAAGGGGTATGAGCACCTTACTAGAAAAAACTATCCGGAAGCGTTTGCTGCATTCAATATTTGTCTCGAACTGAAAACTCAGTTTCGTAAATCGATCGAGAACGAATTTTATGATCTAGACATTTTTTTCGCGGAATCAGCCATAGGTGTGAATCAAACTGAGTTGGCTCGATCGCATCTAGAATTGGCGCTACAAAAAATCCCACCATATGATCGTCTGAACCCGGATGAAAAATCGTATCTTGTTGACTATATTATGGGCGTGGCCAAGCGATCCGAAATAGAGTTAGAGACCGGTGGTTCCAATGGTGCATATGATATGGAACAGGTATCAGCGAAATTGACAAAGCGGTTCCCGATGAGAGCAGCCAATTACGATAACAGGGATTTCCGGATTTAGATTTACGGTAACGCTGCACTAAGTTCCGAGAGTCCGCTTTCGGGATTTTGCGGAAATCATAAGAAGGTCCGAAATTGAGGCGCAAAGCAGAAGATACGTCGATGGCGCAAAAGATTCTTGAATTGAATGATAGAGGACCGAGAAGATTTTTTGAGCCTAAGCCGCTATCTCTAATTCGGCAATCTTTTGAAATTCTGACAGTATGTCTGGATGGTGTTTTGCCATGTGCCGAACAACACGGACATTCCCGAGCAGTTTAGTTACATATCCTATCGCCAAGACCAAATCGAGATGATCAGCTCCATAAGACTTTTCGATTTCTGAAATTTCAGCATCTAACTTGGCGGATTCTTGTTCCATCAATGCACGCTTATCAGCGCTGAGCCCGCCAATCTTTTTCCTTTCGGGATCGACAAGCTCTTCATCGGAAGATGCCGCCACTAAGGACATTGCATAGTTTGCCGTAAACTTGTTCATAGCGATCATTAGTTGCGCCGCAGCAATCTGCCTAACGGGCTTCATATAACGAAGCTGCCGAAATGTGTGCATCGGGACTTGTTTGTCTTTCAATAAGTCGGCGACTTCCTCGCAAATACCCTTCAGTAGATCTCTCTTTTTCCGTATCGAATGGATATTGATGTTCAAGGCCTTAGATAGACGCTCTTCTGGCACTCCCTTTTGGATCGCATTCAATATCATCTTGTGTTCTTGGATTGTCGCGAGTTTGTTTATTCGCTTGTTGTAAGTGAATGCCTCATCTTCAGTGGCAACAAGACAGACAACCTCCGATGCATTGTTCGCTTTAAGTATGTCCATGCGCAGATGCCCATCGAGTAAGTGATATAGATTGGCATCATCTTTATCTCTGATCACTACTGGCGGTTCTATGATTCCAACTTCGCGAATAGACGCATAAATTTGATTGTACTTTGAAGACTTGCGCACTTTGTCAGTTACATCACGCAAGGGTAAAATGTCAGAGAGTCTAATTCTGAGTGTGGTTTTTTCGAACGATTGAGCAATCTGTTTTTGACGACCCTCAGCCATCACCCTACTCCGGCCGGAGAATTTTGCAAACGCAGCGCAATGTTTTCTGGCAAAGTCGAAATTTCTTCATCTTCAAGAATGGCGAGGAACTGTTCATCGATCGATAGTTTGCGAATTGCTTCAGTGATGAAGAGTAACCGATTTTTAGCCGATGTTGCACGCCTAATCAGCGTTTTCTTTCGTTCTGTTTCATCTTGATATGCCTTAACCAAAGCTGCAGCCGACAGCGGCTTCTTAACTTCAGATCCAGAATGCGCGAGCCCTTTTCCATGCTTCTTGCGCATCTCTACGAGACGCTTAGCTGCTAGCAACTTCTTGCCTCTCAACAGTCCCTTTTCATATGCAGTAGCAAGCGCACGTTGGACCCCATGATCATCTGCATATGCAATCTCTACAGCTACGGTGATTGGAATGGTTCGGCTTTCAACCGAACTCAACAGGCGTTGCTCACCCTTTTCGATTAGCCGATTTATTCCTTTAACAAAGTCCATTGATAGACCGGTTTTTCGGGCTATCTCGGAATAAGTCTGCCCCCGTTTTCGCATGGCAGCTACGTCTTGAAACAAATCAATAGCACGATGGTGGCGACGTGCACAGTTCTCCACCAAGCTAGCGACTAGACAATCCTCTATGTCTGCCGTGACAATCAATGCTGGAACTTCTGTCTGCCCTAACGCTTGGTAGGCTTCTAATCGTCCTTGACCGCAAACAAGATCATAGGATTGGTCATGCCCCTCGCGCCGCCTGGATACCGTGATCGGTCTCTTCAATCCTATTTGCTGTATATTGTTGACTATCTCCTTGAAAACTCTCTTGTTGCGCACACGCGGATTGAGGATATTGATCCGATCGATCGGAATCATTTCGACTTGCTGAGACGGTTTTGCAGCCATTACGCCGCGATCTCAAACGGCACTCGCCGCGCCATCTGATAAAAATGGTTCAAGTTGTCATATCGATAAGAGTCCATCGACAGGCCATTGAACTCGCAGAGCCTCAGGACTGCTTCTCTCATATCGAGCCTCGGTAACAAGTAGAAGTCTCTCTCATTTTCGTTGGTCTCGTCCATGCGTACTGCAATTGTCACATCGGGCTTCAAGCTAGCATCGAGACGTAATTGCCACCGGTTCGATCCCGCTTGGGTTTGTTTGCAACGCGCTATTGTTACGGAAGCCGTGAACTCTTCATTGATCGTGAGGAGGTCAGTTTTTTCATCCCGATAGATCGAGCCCCCAGCTGTCGTTATGCCTTCAACTATCCGAGCAACAACTTCAGGGAATCGCTGCCTCAGTCGCCGATTAATTTCTAAGTAGCTATAGTCTCGCGACGGTGAATAACCGACGAGTGAATAGGCACGAAGCAGACTTCCAAAGCGCGAGCGAAATGCGCTACTTGACGGGCAATTTTCAGTTTCATCAATGATGAGACCGGACAAGTGTCCTCGCGCTTCAAATATTGATTTCAACATTTTCAACATTTCATCATCGCTAATGTTGCTTGATCGCGAAGCGATGATCACTTGCGTTCGTTGAAAAATATCTTTTCCGACGATCGCTTCAAAAACGTTGTCTGCCCGTATCCAATCGTCCGGATCATTTGAAACGTGCTCTCGTTTAAGCTTGAACGAGGTCTTCCCCCATACATTGTTTCCAATATACTTTTCATTGATGAGCAGTTGGTGGACTGAACCCCTTGTCCATACACGTCCTAAGTCTGTGAGAATCTCGCGGCTGTTGAGAATGGCCGCAATTTGCGTTTCTGTTTTTCCTTGATTTGCGAACAAGTCGAATATTTCGCGCACCACTGCAATTTCGTGTGGCGGTCCTGGAATCAAAACAATTCGGTCAGTGGCTATGCTCTTTTGCTCGCCCCGATCCAGTATTTTTTTATGATTGCCATTTTGATCAACCAACATTCGCCGAAGACCAAAGCCGGCAGGTCCGCCTTGACGATAACCCAGTTTGATCAGATGCGATTGGCCGGCAAATACCTTTTCAGATAGTTCACGACTGTACTCTCCCGCCATAGCGCGTTTCACAGTCTTTATGATTGATGATCCGATACTGCCATCATTCTCAAACTGTTCAGCACAATAGTGAACAGCAACCCCTCCATTGCGACAGCGCAGCTCATATGCTGCGGCTTCATCTGGATCTTGAAAACGGCCCCAACGACTTACATCGTATACTATGAGCGCTTCAAAATCGGCATCGCCATTTTCAATATCAGCAATCAGCTGTTGAAGTGCTTTTCGACCGTCTACATTCAAACCACTTTTACCTTCATCGGCATAGGTTTTGACGATCTCATACCCTCTTTTTTCAGCATATTGCCGAATGGCAATCGATTGATTGTCGGTGGAGTATTTTTGATGCTCGGTCGACATGCGAACATATTCGGCAGCACGAACCAGCTGCAATCTTGGTTGATTATCCTGATCCCATACGATGACCATAAACGTCCACAGAAAGTTCGGAAGTTGTTCCCTTTCAAAGTCCTATAACTGAAAGGAAAAGAAGCATGCGTTCGAAAACCGGCAGCCGACTTCCAAAATCCAAATTTATAGTTTCAGACACAGAGCTAGCGATCCAAATCAGCTGCGCACTTGTGTCAGATTTAGGAGGGAGCCACCGAGCTACGAAGACAATTATGACATGGGCCCAAGTAAGCGAACGAACTGCGCGATCTTGGCTGAACGGTCAGTCTTGTCCAAGTGCTGCCAATCTAATTGTATTGGCTGGTCACTGTGATGCAGTTCTTAAAGCCAGCCTTCAACTCGCAAGATTTGAGCAGGTAGCGGCGATGCTTGATTTGAAAGCTGTCGAAAAGTCTTTGGAGAAAAGTTTAGAGTCCATCAGACAACTTATAGAAAATAAACACCCAAACTCCGGACCAGGTTCCTAGGTTCGCTGCATCTGACGTCAAATTCCCTGTTTCAGATTTCATTTTCCCTGTTCTTCTCATTCGGGAAAATCGACTGAACTCTAGGGAATTGCTGGCTGTTTGGAGCCAAAGCATCGCTATTTGCCGAAAAAAGTTGGAAAATTCCCTGTATATTCCCGCAAAACAGGGAATTGCGCTGCAGAGACCAGTTCGGTGAGAACTGCAACCGTCACCATTTATTCTCCACCAATTACCAGTCGATACGAATGACTCCGGCAAGTCAATCGTCAGCCCGCTCGAGACCAATGAGCCTCGCATAGTGGCCTTTCAACCTGTCCTGCCCGGTCGACGGGGTGAGGTCGGCACGGTAACTGTCGCGCTCGGCATCCCAGACCAGCATCGATTCCGTTGCGTAGTAGCGGCCGATCCTCGCATATTCGGCCTTGCGTCTTGCCGCGGGGACTATCCGGCCGCAAAAGGCCAGAACGCCGATGACCACATCCAGGACACCGATGGGCACATGGCGGAACCTTGGCTTTTTGCCGAGGAGCTCGAACAGCATTTCCCCCTGCTGCGACGGGGTGATGGCCGGCCCCGGTCCGCCAATGGGGAGTATCTGGTCGTGCCGGTCTGATCGGTCAATGCAATCGGCCAGATAGCGGGCGAGGTCGCCGTCGCTGATCGGCTTGCAGGCCGTTAGTTCGCCATCGCCGAACAGCAGGAAGGGCCTGCCCCGCAGCACCCGGCCGACCTGTCCCGACAGCGATTTGAAAAAGGCGGTTGGCCGTACGATCGAATAGGTGATGCCGGAGGCGACAAGTGCCCTTTCGAACGCCAGCTTTGCCTCCTGGAAGGCGAGTTTCGGCTTCTGGACGCAAATGGCGGACAGCAATATCATGTGGGAGACGCCGGCTTCCCTCGCCAGCGCCAGGGCGGCGAGATGCGCGTCGTGATCAATTGCCCATGCCTCACCGGGTTCTCCGGTTCGGGATGCCAGGCAGGACAATAATATGTCGAAAGCTTCGTCGCGAAATCCGTCCTTCGCCAGCGATTGCGTTTGCCCGATGTCGCCCATGCGCAGTTCGGCGCCCGACAGCATCGGGTCGGATGTTGCCGCTGCCGACCGGACAAGGCAGGTCACGTGGTGCCCGCGCCCGACCAGTTCGGCCACCGTAGCGCGCCCGATCGTTCCGGTCGCGCCGAGCACGAAAATGCGCTTTGTCCCGTCCCCGGATTGCGCCGATGTGCGTACGGCATTTGCCATGAATGCGGGTTAGCATGGAAAACCGAAGCCGCAATCGAAACCGGCATTCAGGGCGATTACTGGACAAAAAGCCAAGCATTGGTGATAGATGGGTAAGATGGCACTCACCAATCATCCATTGCGGCAATGGGCAGTCGACGAAATGCACTTGCGGCGTTTCGCACCCGTTTCGGATGATTGCCAGATCTACCAGACGGTGCTGCTGATCAGCGAAGATCAGCGCAGTCCCGAAGACCAGTATCTGATCGTCGACAAGCCGGACTTCGAGGATTGGCATCTTGGTCCGCGCAGCGCCCATGGCCATGCAAAGTCCGGCATCTACTTTCTGTGGGAACGTCACACCGAAGCAAGCACCGTCACCCTGATCTTTCCGTTGAGCATGGCGCAGCGAGAGGTCGACCCCTACCTCCACTGGCTCGAGAAATGGCCGGGATCGGTGATCCGGGCGACCCGGATAAAGACAATTCCCACGGCTGACCTCGTCGAGGAGAATCTCGCCGCGATGGAGATTTCAGCCGAGGAACTGGTCTGCTGCGAAGTCAATGGCGGCATGCGCATCTGGTCGGATTTCAGCATCCACAAGGACGGCTACGGCCGGCTGCTGGTTCAGGGCGGTGACATGAACGACGGCGAGCGCGGGCGGATCGTCCAGCGCGTCCAGGAACTGGGGAATTACCGGAACCTTGCATTGATGGGATTTCCCACCGTGCAGAAATATGGCCCGCAAGTCGACGAACTGGAACGCAAATTGTCCGAACTTGCTGAACGGGTGGCGAATTCAGTCGACGACGATGATGACATATTGCTGCAGAAGCTGGCCGAGCTTTCATCGGAACTGGAGCTGATCCGGTCCGCCACCGGTTTTCGCCTGAGCGCCACCATCGCCTATGCGGAAGTAGCCAATGACAGGCTCGCCGCGCTGGATGTCAGGACCGTCGCCAATCACCAGAGCCTGAAGGATTTTACCGAGCGGCGGTTGATCCCCGCGCAGCGCACTTGTGCGGTCTTCCAGACCCGGCTGGATCGGATCGCCGAGCGGATATCGGGAATCATGCACACGCTGGACGTGCGCATCGATACGCGGATCAAGGCCCAGAATCTCAGCCTCATGCAATCGATGGAACGCTCGACCCAGTTGCAGTTCCGGCTGCAAACGCTGGTCGAGGGACTGTCAATTATCGCGGCAGCCTATTACATGGTTGGTCTGATCGCCTATGTCGTCAAGGGCGTCAGCGCCTTTCCGAACGGGCCGGTGACCGACCTGTTCATAGGGACAGCTACGCTGCCGGTGATTCTGGGGATATATCTGCTTGTTCGTCGTTTGCGAAGCAAGGTCTTGGGAGAAGGCGCGACTAAAAAATCGGGAAATACAACCGATTAGATCGGGTTGCGGCAATCGCTCTTTTCAACCTCCGGAAACTGCGTTACTTGTTAAGCCATTGATTATACTGTCAATAACGGGATGGGAATTATCATGATCAAGAAATCCGCACTTGCAGGTGTCGTTGCATTGTCGACACTGGTCGCTGCCTGTTCTGGTGGTGGTTCGGAACCTGCAGCTCCAGCTGAAGAAGAAGCCGCACCAGCCGAAGAAGCGCCAGCTGAAGAAGCACCGGCTGAAGAAGCACCGGCCGAAGAAGAGGCAGCTGAAGAAGAAGCTCCCGCCGAGGAAGCAGCCGCTGGTGGCGACGGCATGACGACCAAGGACGGCGTCGCTTATGCAAGCCTGACCGGCGATGCAGCCGCTGGCAAGCGGATCTTTGCCCAATGCCGAACCTGCCATGTAACCGATCCCGGCGTGAACCGCACCGGCCCCTCGCTGGCTGGTATCGTGGGCCGTGCCGCTGGCCAGGTAGAAGGCTATAACTATTCGCCGGCCAATGCGAACAGCGGCCTGACTTGGACCGAAGAGCAGCTTTATGTCTATCTCGAAGATCCGCGCGGAACGATCCCCAACACGAAGATGATCTTCGCCGGTCTTCCAAAGGCACAGGACCGGGCCGACGTCATTGCCTACCTGAAAGATCCGAGCTGATCTGACGCCAGTAGAAGTGGAATAGAAAAGGGCCGGAACTTCCGGCCCTTTTTCCTTCGCTGACCCGCAGGCTGTTACGCGGCGATATCGCGGCGCGCCAGTTCGCATTGTGACCAGATTTCGCTGAGCGCGGAAATCAGGCGGTCAATATCGCCGTCGCTGTGGACAGGCGACGGCGTAATCCGCAGCCGCTCGGTACCGCGCGGCACTGTGGGATAGTTGATCGGCTGCACATAGATGCCGTGATTGTCCATCAGCCAGTCGCTGATATATTTGCATTTGTGAGGGTCGCCGACCATAACCGGTATGATGTGGCTGGGATTGGGCAGGTGCGGAATGCCAAGCCGGTCCAGCGCACCGCGCACTTTTTCCACCCGTTCCCGTTGCTGGTCGCGTTCGACCTGGCTTTCCTTGAGGTGCCGGATGCTGGCGCAGGCACCTGCCGCGATCGCCGGCGGCAGCGCGGTGGTGAAAATGAAGCCACTGGCAAAGGTGCGGACATAGTCGCACAGGTCCCGTGAAGCCGCGATATAGCCGCCCATCACGCCAAAGGCCTTTCCGAGCGTGCCTTCGATGACGGTGATCCGGTCCATCAGGCCCTCACGTTCCGCGACACCGCCGCCACGGGGACCGTAGAGACCGACCGCGTGCACCTCGTCGATGTAACTCATCGCATTATGCCGTTCACAGACGTCAATGATCTCCGCGATCGGCGCGATATCGCCGTCCATCGAATAGACGCTTTCAAACGCCACCAGCTTGGGCCTGTCCGGGTCGAGCGTGGCAAGCTTGCGGTCGAGGTCCTCGGGCGAATTGTGCTCGAAGATCATCCGGTCGGCCTTGCTGTGGCGGATCCCCTCAATCATCGAGGCATGGTTCAGCGCATCAGACAGAACCATGCAGTCGGGGATGCGCGCGGCCAGCGTGCCCAGCGCTGCCCAGTTCGAAACATAGCCGGAGGTAAACAGCAACGCGTCTTCCTTGTGATGCAGGTCTGCGAGTTCGCGTTCCAGCAACACATGGTGGTGGTTGGTTCCCGAAATATTCCGGGTGCCGCCGGCGCCGGCGCCGCATTCATCGATGACCTTGTGCATCGCGGCAGTGACTTTCGGGTTTTGCCCCATGCCGAGATAATCGTTGGAGCACCAGACGGTTACCTCGGTCGTCCCGTCCTCGACATAGCGCGTCGCATGCGGGAAGGATCCGGCCTTGCGTTCAATTTCGGCGAACACGCGGTAGCGGCCTTCATCCCTGACCGCCTGCAGCTCGCTGCTGAAAAATGCTTCATAGTCCATGGACCTTACCCCTCCTTTGAAATCTTCTTGTCCGGTTCGCCCAGCGCCCATTGCCAGAGGCGAGAATCGCGGAACGGCACCGCGAGAAACAGATGTTCGAGCGCAGCCAGCAAACACAGGCAGCACAGCAGGCCGGCCTGCACGGTTTCGCCGGGCGTCGCCGCCGCCAGTGCCTGCGCGCCGAAATAGATGCCCAAGGCCGTGATCGATACGATCGAAAGCAACAATGTCAGCGTTAGCCGCTTGGGCCCGAAATAGCTTTTCAGATAGTCGAGATGCCGCGGCAGAAGCTCGTCGCTGAGATTGGGAACACCCCAGTAGATGTTCAGCTTGGATGACAGGCGGAAAATCAGCAACAGCGCAAAGGCGTATGCGCCGGTGGGGTTGGCCGTGAACATGGCCAGTGACAGCAGCAATGCCGCCGTCATGGCGAGCGCGATCTCGTGGTGGATCAAAGCCATGGTTGCGAGCGAAAACCGCTTCCAGCCCCGGCTGTCCTGCGGACAGGGATCGGTGTGCGAACCGGAGACGGCTCCCGTCAGGAAACTGATCTCGTGCCAGCTCCAGATCATCAGGCCGCCGACAAAGGATGCGTAGATCGCCCAGACAGTGGTCGCCTGGCTGGTCAGGACCAGCAGCGACAAGCCGCCAACGGCGCAAACACCGGCTATCACGAGCGCGCGGCCGAAGGATTGCCGCAGCCGGTGATGGATGGCCGCGACCAGCCCCGTGCTGACAAACCACAGCACGATTACCACCGCGAACGGCAAACCGAGGTCGAGGATTTCTACCACGCGGGCGCCATCCTGATCTGCTCCGGCAAGGCGTTGGGTTTGGGTTTCAGGAAGTACATGCGGGCAAAGGCGAATCCGGCCTTGGCGCCATGCTTCAACTGTCCCAACTTGCCCGAAACGCCGCCGCGTGCTTTGGCTGCGTATATGCCGTCGGACGCGAGGCGCAGGTCTTCCATCGCCTTGCGGAAACGCGGATCATCTGTATCCAGTTCGATCGGGAACACCTGCCGGCTGATTTCGGTGCAGATATCAAACACCTTGTAGCCATATTCTGCCGGGTGAATCCCCAGCGCTTCATGGAATACGGGGCGATTGTGATCGCGTACGTACATCGTGGCATAGACTGAAAGCAGGAAGAACCGGATCCAGAGCTTGTTCATTCCCTTCAGCAATTTCGGGTCGGCGCGCAGCAGCATCGCAAACGCCTCGCCATGACGAAACTCGTCATTGCACCATTGCTCGAACCAGTCGAAGATCGGGTGGAACTTGAGCTCGGGATGTTTCGCCAGCTGGCGGTAGATGGTGATGTAGCGCGAGTAGCCGATCTTCTCGGAAAGATAGACCGCGTAGAAGATGAACTTCGGTTTGAAGAAAGTATATTTCTTGGTCTTGGTCAGGAAGCTCAGGTCGACGCCAATACCGGAACCTTTCAGCGTCTCGTTGATGAAACCGGCGTGGCGGCTTTCGTCGCGGGCGAGCAGTTTGAACAGGCGTTTCACGTCGGGGTTCTTGGTCCGCTTGGCAATCTCCGCATAGAGGATGCAGCCGGAAAACTCCGAAGTGAGCGAGCTGGCGAGGAAGTCGATGAACTCCTTTTGCAGGGCGGGATCAAGCCCTTCAATGACACCATCGAACTTGTCGGTCTTGCGGAAGTGGCGGCGATTGGGGTCGTTCTCCATTTCGTCCATCAGTTCTTCCCATTCGTCCCGCACCAGCGAAACATCAATCCTGTCGAGCGCGTCGAAATCCGTGGTGTAGAAGCGCGGTGCAAGCACTGTTTCCTGGTTGGCAATCGCCTGCGTGTCGGGGCAGTCGACCAGCCCGTGCTGATCCGTGTTGTTGGCGATATTGGCGTGGACGTTCATCACAACCTCCCTGGTGTAAAGCTGACTTCGTAGAGTTCGGCCATTTCGAAATAGCTGGCAAATCTGGTCCAGGCGCGGCGGAGGAGGCCTGCGCGCTGGACCGTGGCGTTGCGGTCGAAAACGACCTTCTCGCCAAATGAAACGGTGACGGGATCGCCGTGCACACGAACCCGGTCACCGGGGTAGATCGGGATATTGCCGTACAGTTCGACATGCGCATGGAAATAGTCCGGGCTCTGCTCGATCTCGATCCGGCAACTGGTGTCAAATTGTTCGCTTGAGAAAAGAGACGTCACGATCCTGTTCCTTTCAGCATGGCGGCAAAGGCGGCGCTGTGATCTGCACCGAAGCCGTGAATTTCGGCGCGATTCCCGGTTTCCGGATCGTGCAGCGACAATGCTCCATTTTCCCAGTACCGCAGTGTGAACGGCGGTTCGGCGCCAATACCCTTCGCTATCCGTACCTTGGCGAGCCGCCGAAGTGTCGCGCGGACAAAGCCTTGTTCTCCATAACCCACCACGGTCACGACCTCGCCGCTGTCAGCGTCGGTCACGACCACTGCACCATCTTCACGATCCCGGAATGTCAGGCTTCGTTCCTCCAGCGGTGCGATTTTTGCTGCTGCCCTTTGCATATCGGGATTGGCCGACTGGGGAACAAAACCCCAGCTTACCGCCCCAGTGAGTGAGAGAGAGAATATGATAAGCAAGGCAGCGGCAACCAGCGCGCCGCGTGGAACGGTGGGATCATGATCATGGGCGTGGCTCATGCGGCAAGGCCCTCCAGCACCGGTTCACTGACCGGTTGTGCAGTGGCGGCATCGGCAGGCGCAATGTCCTGGACCTTCTGCGTTGCTTCGAACAACAGCTTGGCAACACCCGCCGCATCAGCAATGGCCCTGAGCATGGGCTGCGGACGAACGATCCGCAGTGAACGCGCATGCGGCCAAAGCATCCAGTAGCCGAGCCGCGGCATGCCCTTGAGCGACAAGGCGATCGACCCTGTATCGCCGGAGAGAGTTTTCAGATTAGCCTCCTCAATCTCGGCCAATGGCAGGTTGATACACTTGTTCAGTGCCACCCCGATCCTCAGCACGATCCGCTTGTTGGTGAGCGTGTAAATCGTCGTCCGGCCGACACCCCATGCGTACCATGCGAACAGGGCCACAACCGTCACACCGAATATGACCATGGTGGCAGCCGAGGCGATATCGCCCCGCATCAACGCGAGGACCGCCATCACGGCGAAATAGAGTCCGCCGAGCCTGATATGCCATGCTGAAGCGGCCAGCGATTTCCAATCCGGTGCGCCCTGCCAGATGATGTGCTCGCCTTCCGGGAGCTCTTCGGGCAGGCCGCGAACCGGTTCATGATCATATTCGCTCACAGGATCGGCTCCTGACGCGCTTCATTGGCGTAGAGATATCCGCCGCCAAAATAGCCGACGATCTTCTCTTCCTCGAGGAAGGTGATCTCGCCCGCGGTCTTCGGAACCGGGGCTCCGGAAAACTGGTCGGCATTTATCGCGTCAACGACGACCTGTCCCTTCTTGCCCTTCACCTTCGACATTCCCATCGGCGCCAGCACCTTGTTCGACCCGGTGTCGACCTCGAGATAGCGGATGACATGCTCGGACTGGTCGACCCAGATGTCGGAGATAGTTCCGGCGGACTTGCCGTCGGCGCCAATGACATCCATGCCCACCAGATTGGGGTCCCGTGCGTGGACGGTGATATGTTCGGCATTGCCGATCGGCACGATCCTGTTCTTGCCTTCGGCCGTCAGGTCCGGATGGTCGGCACGTTCAGCATAGGCTGCGGGGCCAAGACCGGATTCAAGCGGATTGCCCGTCGGATGATAGGGTGCGCCTGGCGACCTGAATGTCCGTTCTCCCTTCACTTCTACCGGTTCGCGGCCCTTGGTTGGCGTGGTCACCTCACCGCGGCCGTGCGGCATCTTGAAGGTTTTCGGATTAGCTTGCAGCAATGGTCCGCCCGGCGTGTCGACGCGACCGGTAACCTCGTCCTCGAGCGGGTAGCCCTCACGCCGGTCTTCGCGGCGCAGGTAAAAAACAAGCGCGAGGAAAAACAGGAAAAAGGCCAGAACCAGCAGTTCCGTGACATCCAGTGTCCCGATTAGTTTAACGTCATCCATCTCACATTCTCCCTTCGGATTCTCCTATTCTCACTCATGTCGGAAACTCACTCAGACCAAATTGCCGGTCGGACATGCCGGTTGCCCGGTTGCGGCCTATGACGGGGCCCAGCACCACCATGGTCGCCAGCAGCAGGACGATTTCGAGCGCATAGACCGTGCCGTACCCGGTGGCGCGATAGGCCAGCGTGGCACCCATGCCATCGGCCAGGGCGATCGCCGCGACAGCATCACGGATAATCCCGCCCAACGCGATGCCGAGACCGGCACAGCTGGCCTGGACCGCACCCCAGGCGCCAAGCGCCAGTCCTGCATTGCCCGATGTCGCCAGCCCCATGGCGGCGATCATCGTGCCGACCGAAAACAGCCCGGTGCCGAAGCCGATTCCAAGCGCGCCGGCGAACAGCATCAGGGCAGAACCCAGCGGCGCCGCAAACAGCGTCAACAGGAACGCGGCAATTCCAAGCACGGTTCCCATCCCGGCCATGCGCAGTGGATCGGAGCCTTTCGACAATTGCCGCGCGCAATAGGCAAAGGCGATCAATGCGCCGCATGCCCAGGCTCCTGTCAGGGCGGTGGTTGCACCGACCGACAGGCCCAAAATCTCGCCGCCATAAGGCTCAAGCAGCGCATCCTGCATCGCGAAGGCCATCGCCCCGAGACCAATCGCCAGCAACAGCCGCTTGGTGCTCGGCTGCGCGGTAAAGCCGCGCCAGATCTCGCTGAAGCGTGGAGCAACGGTATCCGAATTTGACAGTGCCTTGTTGCGTGCTTCCTGCTTCCACAACGCAACAATATTGAGGATCATCGTCAATGCCGCGGCACCCTGGATGATCTGGATCAGCTTCATCCGCGTGAAATCGAGAAGGAGGTTGCCGATGGTGATCGCTGCCACCATCATGCCGACCAGCAGCATGACATAGAGCAGCGCGACAACGCGCGGGCGCTTGTCTTCGGCGGCCAGATCGGTTGCCAGTGCCAATCCGGCGGTTTGCGTAACATGCATGCCCGCACCGGTCAGGAGGAAGGCGAGGCACGATGCCGCGAGTCCAACGGCAAAGGTATCTGGGCGGGTCAGCAGGACAAGGGCGAACGGCATGATGGCCAGCCCGCCAAACTGGCCGAGTGTACCAAACCAGATATAGGGCACCCGCCGCCAGCCCAGAACCGACCTGTGCGTATCGCTGCGATAACCGATCAGCGCGCGGAACGGCGCGATCAGCAAGGGTATCGCGATCATCAGGGCAACGATCCAGGTCGGCGTGCCCAGTTCCACGATCAATACCCGGTTGAGCGTACCGTTCAGCAGCACCGCGGCGATGCCGACACTGACCTGGAACAGCGAGAGCCGTAGCAATCGCGACAGGGGCAGGTCCGCGCTGGCTGCATCGGCAAAGGGCAGGAACCGCGTTCCCAGGCTTTGCCAGAAGGGCAGCGAAGGCGGACGTTCGATCATCGGCGCGTCAAGCTCATGGCCTGAGACTTGTAGAACCCGCTCGATACGCGCTGGCTAAAATCAATGTGCCAGTCGGCAAGGTCATCGCGGATCGCATCTGCCAGTCTCGCTTCGGCAACCGGCTTGATCGCCGGCGAGCGGTCGCTGCGCGGGAAAAGCTTCCCGGCGATGTGCATGGTGCGCAGCAATGCGGTCCCGGGGGCGAAGGTAAAGGCAATATGCTGCGCCCGTGCCGACCAGGCGTGCAACACGCCCAGAATATCGCGCGCATCATAGTGGATCAGCGAATCCATCGCGATCACATGATCAAATGTGCCGAGGTCGCGGTGACGCATGTCACCGACCCGCCAGTCTATGGACAGGCCGTCGGGCGCGCGCCGTTTTGCGACGTCGATCAGGCCCTGCGACACGTCGATCGCCAGTACGTCGGCGCCGCGCCCGGCCGCTTCGATCGCCAGTGCCCCGGTACCACAACCGGCGTCGAGCAAGCGCCGGCCGGTCATGTCGGCAGGCAAGGTGCCCAGCAACAAATTACGCATTTCGTCGCGCCCTGCCCGCACCGTCGCGCGGATGCCGCTGACCGGCACATCGGACGTCAGGTCTTCCCAAGCCTTGCGCGCGGTTTTGTCGAAGTAATGTTCAAGCCGTGTGCGGCTCTGCTGATAGCTGGTAGAGGCCAAGCCAAACTCCATCATTCAAATCCCAGGAAATCGAAAATGTCGCGATCCTTCATTGGAGTGGCATCAACAGGGTCGATACCTGCCCACAGGTTCCTCGCGAGGTTCATATATTCTTCGCGCGCCTGTTCGACTTCCGGAGAATCATCCATTTCGAACAGCGTGCATTTCTTCAGGCGGGATCGGCGGATCGCATCCAGATCCCTGAAATGGGCGAGCCGCCGCATGCCGATCGCCTCGCTGAACCGGTCAATCTCGTCGGTCGCTGCCGAGCGGTTGGCGACCACGCCGCCGAGCCGCACATTGTAGTTTTTCGACTTGGCGTTGATCGCGGCAACGATCCGGTTCATGGCGAAAATGCTGTCAAAGTCATTGGCGGCGACGACAATGGCATTGTCGGCATGCTGCAATGGTGCGGCAAAACCGCCGCACACGACATCGCCGAGCACGTCGAAAATCACGACATCGGTATCCTCCAGCAAGTGATGCTGTTTCAGCAGCTTGACGGTCTGTCCGACGACATAGCCGCCGCAACCGGTACCCGCCGGCGGGCCGCCGGCCTCGACGCACATGACGCCATTATAGCCCTCGAACATGAAATCGTCGGTGCGCAGTTCCTCGCTGTGGAAATCGACCGTTTCGAGGACATCGATCACCGTCGGCATCATTTTCTTGGTCAGGGTGAAAGTGGAATCATGCTTGGGGTCGCAGCCAATCTGGAGCACCCGGTGGCCCAGCTTTGAGAATGCGGCCGAGAGGTTGGACGATGTCGTCGACTTGCCGATCCCGCCCTTGCCGTAGACCGCGAACACCTTGGCGCCCTTGATCTCGTCCTTGGGGTCGAGCGCGACCTGGACGCTGCCTTCACCATCGGGTGGCGGATTGCCGGCGTCTAACATGGCGTTTCACTCCTCATTCTGCGGCGACCAGGCCTTCGAGCCGGTCCTCCAGATCGTCGCTGGCGGCCCTCAGCGCGGCCAGTGTTCCGGCATCGGGTTCCCACAACTCGCGTTCGCAGGCTTCGAGCAGGCGGTCAGCGACGCGCGCCGACGACTTCGGGTTCAGCTCCGCCATGCGCGCGCGCATCTCTTCATCGAGGACAAAGGTCTCGCTGATTTTCTGGTAGACCCACGGCGAAACGGTACCGGTCGTTGCCGACCAGCCCAGCGTATTGGTCACGTGGCTTTCCACGTGCCGCACGCCCTCGAACCCATGCTTGAGCATGCCTTCATACCATTTGGGATTGAGCATCCGGGTCCGCGTTTCAAGGTCGATCTGCTCGCCAAGCGTCCGTACCTTGGTATCGCCCTGCGTCGCGTCGACCACATAGACCGGCGTCGTCTTGCCCCGCGCTTTCTCGACGGCCTTGGTCATGCCGCCCAGGCCGTCGACATAATGGTCGATGTCGGTCACCCCGAGCTCCACCGATTCCAGGTTCTGGTAGGTCAGTTCGACATTTTCCAGTTCGCTTTCCAGCAACTCCCGGTGCTGCGTCGGCGCGCCATTTCGGCCATAGGCGAAGCCCTTTTTGGCCTCGAACATGCCGGCCAGTTCCTCCGGATCGGTCCACGCGCCATTGTCGATCATCATGTTGACGTTGGCGCCATAAGCACCCTGCGCATTGGAGAAGACCCTGAGACTGGCCGTTTCAAGGTCGCAACCATGCTTCGCCTGGTGGGCAAGGCTGTGCTTGCGGATGAAGTTCTGGTCGGCCGGCTCGTCCGCCATGGTCGCCAGGTAAGTGGCTTCGGCGATCATTCGTGTCTGCAGGGGCAGCAGGTCACGGAATATTCCAGACAGCGTGACGACGACATCAATCCGCGGACGGCCAAGTTCTGCCAGCGGGACGAGTTCGGCGCCGGCCAGGCGTCCATAGTCGTCGAAACGCGGCCGTGCGCCGATGAGCGCCATGGCCTGGGCAATCTGTGCGCCCTCGCTCTTGAGGTTGTCAGTGCCCCACAGCACCATCGCGATACTCTCGGGCAACGACCCGCCTTCGGCCTGGTGCCGTGCGATCAGCTGCTCGGCCTGCGCGCTACCCAGCTTGGTCGCGAACTTGCTCGGCAAACGGAACGGATCGAAACCATGGATGTTCCGCCCCGTCGGAAGCACTTCCGGATTGTGCAGCAGGTCGCCGCCGGGCGCGGGTTCGACATAACGCCCGTCCAGCGCCTTGATCAGCGCGCCGAGTTCGTCATTGGCGTCGATCCTTGCTTCAATGGTCTCGCGGTCGAGTTCGGGCGTCGCCTCGATCATCGCATCAACCAGATCCGCGCGTTCCTCGCCAGACATCGTACCGCCCAGCACATGCAGGCCGTGCGGGATCAATTCTCGTTCCATCTCGTACAGCCGGCCGGGAAGCGTATCGAGCGCGCCGGCTTCGATCTCGAGTTCCGCGCACTGGTCGCGGATCATATCCTCGAGGTCCCCGCGTTCGGCCTTGTCATCAGAGGTGCGATAGCGCTCCAGCAGTGCCTTCAGGTCGGTGAAACCCTGGTAGAGTCCGGCCTCGGTGAGTGGCGGCGTCATGTAGCTGACGAGCGTTGCACCCGACCGGCGCTTGGCGATGATCCCCTCGGACGGGTTGTTCGATGCATAGAGGTAGAAATTGGGCAGGTCGCCGATCAGCCTTTCGGGCCAGCAGTCCGCGCTCATGCCGGCCTGCTTGCCGGGCATGAATTCCAGCGCGCCATGAGTGCCAAAGTGCAGAGCGGCATCGGCGCCAAAATCCTCGCGGATATAGCGATAGAATGCCGAGAACGCATGGGTCGGTGCGAAGCCGCCCTCGAACAGCAGCCGCATCGGATCGCCTTCATAGCCGAAGCTGGGCTGGACACCGACGAAGACTTTGCCTAGCTGCGCGCCGAGCACGTGGATACTCTGGCCATCGCTTTGCTGGCGGCCAGGCGCAGGCCCCCATTCGGCCTCGATCTGCGGAAGATGGGTTTCACGCCGGACATGGTCATCGGCGCTGATCCGCGCTGCGACATTGGCGTCGGCTCCATATTGCTCCGCATTGCCCTTCAGGATCGCGTCGCGCAGGGCATCAACCGATGCCGGCAGGTCGACATCATAGCCTTCTGATTGCAGTCGCTCGAGCGTGGCGTGCAGCGATTCGAATACGGCGAGGTGGGCTGCCGTTCCGGTTGCCCCGGCATTGGGCGGGAAATTGAACAGGACGATTGCGAGCTTGCGCTGCGCCTTTTCGATGCGCCGCATCGCGATCAGGCCCGACACCTTCTTCGCCAGCGCCGCCGCGCGCTCGCTGCAGCATTGCATTGCGCGCACATGATCATTGGCGGCGAAGCGGCAATTCTTGCCGCAGCCTGTGCAGCCCTCGGGTGAACCATCGGACCGGCCGCCGAAGACGCTGGGTGCGATCGCGCCGTCCAGTTCGGGAATCGCCAGCATCATCGTGGTTTCGAGCGGCAGCAGGCCCATCTGGCCGGCGCCCCACTGTTCCAGCGACTGGAATTCGATCGGATGCGCCGCAACATATGGCACGTCGAGTTCGTTCAGCGTTTCAACCGCTGCGTCGACATCATTATAGGCAGGCCCGCCGACGAGCGAGAATCCGGTCAGGTTGACCACGGCGTCGACCATGGCCTTGCCGTTCTTCATGAAATATTTGTCAATCGCCGGCCGGCTGTCGAGGCCATTGGCAAAGGCCGGGATCACCCGCAGCCCCTGCGCTTCGAGCATCTCGATCATGCCGTCATAATGGCCGGTATCCCTGCCGAGCAGATAGGAACGCAGCATCAGCACGCCGACCGTACCGCTGGTCTTCCTGGCCTTGGGCAGCTTGCGAACATCTTCGGTCAAGCGGTCCTTGAGGTCGGGGTGATAAAGACCGACTTCAGGGTATTCGCGCGGCGGTTCGGCGGTCATGTGGCCGCGCAGTGCTTCCCGCTCACCGCTCGCATATTTGTCGATCAGCCCGCGGACCATGTCGACGACATTGTCGTCCGAACCGGCCAGCCAATATTGCAGGGTGAGGAAATATTGCCGCACATCCTGTGCCGCGCCGGGGACGAACCGCAAGATCTTCGGAAGCCGACGCAGCATCTTCATCTGCCCCGCCCCGGAGCTGCCGGACTTCTTGGAACCGCGCAGCTTCTTCAGCAGCGCCAGTGGTCCCTTGGCCGGCTTGGACATGTCGTAATTGCCCAGCCGGGTCAGCTTGACGATATCCGATGCCGACATGATGCCGACCATCGCGTCGCAATCCGGCCGCCGGGCTTCAAGTGCGGGATGGAT
>JAAUYH010033627.1_pt1 | contig 33902 bp, 23 predicted proteins | sample 7278061 | NCBI WGS metagenome assembly JAAUYH01 (sample SAMN14350203, study PRJNA611818) | marine sediment metagenome | isolation source: surface marine sediment (0.6m) | place: French Polynesia: Moorea | collected 2018-08 | reverse complement strand
TTACTAGCCGATATTGAAGAAGGACAAGACTTTTATTTTGTTGAACAATTTATACCAGGAAATACTTTAAATCAAGAAATTCTACCTGGTAAATCTTGGAATGAATTTACAGTTATAAGTTTTTTGAAAGAAATATTGACTATATTGCATTTTGTGCATGGTCAAGGTGTCATTCATCGAGATATCAAACCAGAAAATATTATTCGTCGGACTTCCGATCGCAAATTAGTTTTAATTGACTTTGGTGCAGTAAAAGAAATTGGAACTCAAATCCATCAAGGACAAATAAATCTTACGGTTACAATTGGCACTCCTGGCTATATACCAATCGAGCAAACTCAAGGTAGTCCCCAATTTAATAGTGATATTTATGCTGTAGGAAAGATTGCCATTCAAGCACTTTTGGGTTTAAATATCCAACAACTAATCAATCTTAAAGATCCAAGTAACCCGAGTATGGGAGAGATTATCTGGGAGAATAGGAGAAAGATTAGTCCAAAACTAGCAAATATAATCAATAAAATGGTCCGCTGCGACTATAGTCAGCGCTATCAGTCTGCAAATGAAGTTTTAGCAGATTTAGAAAAAATTACAGCAGGGGCTAAGTCTAACAAAGAAATATCAAATACCAATACTAGTACTAATACTAAATCTGGAATTTTTCGCACCTTATTACCTCAAACTCCAAAACTAAAAACTCTGGTGCTTGCAGGATTGGGAGTTTTGGGTGTAATTGGTATTAGTGCTGGGGTTGTCTGGAGTCAATCAAAAGCTATAGCTGAGTACTTCGACCGACAGGGAGTAACTAAAGGTCAAAAAGGAGAGCATAAAGCAGCTTTAGCAGATTTCAATCGAGCAATTTGGTTTAATCCCCAAGATCCTATAATTTACCAGAACAAAGGTACTTCTCACTTTACTCTCAAGGACTATGGGGGAGCAATTGAGGATTTCACCAAAGTTATCGAACTCGACCCCAACAACGCTTTAGGTTATCACAAAAGGGGTTTAGTTTATTCCTCGTCAAAACATAAACAGCGAGCGATCGCAGACTACACCCGAGCAATTCAGATCGATCCTAAATTGTTTGTAGCTTACCTGATGCGGGGGAATGATCGTTTTTACATGGGAGATAGCCAAGGTGCAGTTAGTGACTACACTAAAGTTATTGAACTCAAACCCGACTTTGCAGAAGCTTATATCGATCGCTGCAATCTGTATAAACAAATTCATGAGTTTAAGAAAGCAATTCGAGACTGCGACAAAGCAATATCCCTGAATCCACAAGATTTTGCTGCTTATAATAACCGGGGAAATCTTCTGAGAGAAATAGGAGACTATCAAGGAGCGATCGCTGACTTTAGCAAAGGTATTAATATTAATCCCAACGCGATTCAACTTTACAATAACCGAGGTAATGTTTATTCCTTGGGATTAAAAGACTATAAGAAAGCAATTGAAGATTACAACCAAGTAATTAAGCGGGATAAAAAATCTGCTGCTGGATATTTAAAGCGGGGTGCAGCACGCTTTGGAATTGGAGACACTCAAGGAGCGATCGCGGATGCTAGCAAAGCAATTGAATTGAAATCGGATTTTGCTCAAGCTTACTCTAACCGGGGAGAATATCGGGCTAAATTAGGGGAAAAGCAAGCAGCAATTAAAGATTTTCAACAAGCAGCAAAGTTTTGTGGAGAGAGAGGTTGGACTGATTGTTATAAAAAATCCCAGCAGTTTATTAAAGGACTGGAAAAAGAATCATGAAAAATCTGGCATAAAAATCTGGAAAAATGATTGTTCGAGATGAAGTATGTGTTACGATGTGTTTTCATCGCTCCATACTGGAATGAAATTCAGATAAATAATTAGATAAATAAGGAATAGAGCAATGTAGTCCTCAATTTCAATCAAATTTGTAAAAGTGCGAATTTTAGCAACTGTAATTAAATGAGTTGCTTGTTAGTAGGAAATTCGCAAACAGATTTTGCTAGTTGAATCCATAGATTGAATCCGTAGAGATATTTCAAAGTCTAAAAAGATTTGTTGATTGTCAAAATCCTGCAGTAGAGACGTAGCACGCTACGTCTTTGCAAGATGCTTGATGCTGAGTTCGACAGGTAAAATGATTTTGATAAATCCTTTGTCTTCAGCGGGTTGAATTTGTAGATTCGATCTATTGATTGAAATTGTTAAGGATCGAAAGTAATGAGACAAATATATAAGTATCCCCGTACCCGTCATATCCAGGGTTCGAGAATTCAACCTGGGGATGGGGATTTAAATAATATCCCGTTTGGGGAAATTCAACACAAATATGTAGTTGTTGAAGAAAAGGTTGATGGAGCAAATGCAGCTATTAGCTTCAGTGCTGATGGAAAGTTACTTCTGCAAAGTAGGGGTCACTATCTAACGGGAGGAGCAAGGGAAAGACACTTTAATTTATTCAAACAATGGGCTAATACCCACGTTACTGCTCTTTGGGAAGTTTTGGGTAGTCGTTATATTTTGTTTGGAGAATGGATGTATGCAAAACATACGGTCTTTTATGATGCTCTACCCCATTATTTTCTGGAATATGATGTCTGGGATTTAGAAAAACTAGTATTTCTCAGTACGAGGGAAAGAAAAAATCTATTAAATGGTTTGAATTTAGTTTCCGTACCGGTTTTATTTACCGGGGAACTGGAATCATATCAGCAATTATTAAATTTTTTGGGTAAGTCCAATTATCAAACCTCAAAGCATTTAGAGCGTTTCCAAGAGATTTGTGTAGCACAAGGACTTGATGTAGAGCGATCGCTAAAACAAACTGACCAAAGTTCCTTAATGGAAGGTTTGTATATCAAGGTTGAGTCGGACAATGTAGTGGAAGCTCGATATAAATATGTGCGTTCTAGTTTTTTGACTACAATCCAAAATTCCGACGGTCATTGGTTGAATCGTCCGATTATTCCCAATGTTCTGCGGTCTGATGTGGATTTGTTTGTTTTTCAGCAAAACCCTGTAGAGACGTACCATGGTACGTCTCTACAACCGGTCAACAATAAATAAGGAGTAAGAATAATGACTTGGATATTTCCCCATTGTCCGACTGGGGATAATTTATCGATTGATTGGTCTGCTTTGGAAAGGGAATTTGACTGTTTAGCACAACTTGCTCATTGTCCTCAAGATAAGCGTTTTCATGCAGAAGGTGACGTTTTAACCCATACAAAGTTAGTCTGCGAAGCTTTGGTAAATTTATCTGAATGGCAGATGTTACCAGAGCAAAAACGGAGTATTTTATTTGCTGCTGCTTTATTACACGATATTGGAAAACCTTCCACCACTCAGATAGAAGAAGATGGAACTATTTCATCCAAAGGACATGTTTTACAGGGTGTAAGGATGACACAACAGATCCTCTGGGATTTGGGAGTTCCTTTTCACTGTCGGGAAGAAGTCGTCAATTTGGTGAAGTACGGTAGTCTACCTTTGTGGTTTTGGGATAAACCAAATCCAGAGAAAGCTGTAATTCAAGTTAGTCAGTTTGTCAGTTGCGACATGCTCGCAATGTTAGCTGAAGCTGATGTTAAGGGAAGATATTGTGGCGATCGCGATGGTTTATTAGAACTAATTGAGTTTTTTCGCGAATTTTGTCGAGAAAATGATTGTTTCGACCGACCGAGGAGTTTTTTATCTTCCCACAGTAGATTTGTTTATTTTCATAAAGAAAATGCTGACCCTAATTATCGTGCTTATGACGATACTCGTTTTCAAGTAACCATGATGTCGGGTTTACCAGGTTCGGGAAAAGATACTTGGATTAAAGAAAATTGTTCCGAACTCAAAGTTATTTCCCTGGACGAGCTACGACGTTTTATGGGTGTAGAACCAACGGAAAATCAAGGAATCGTTGCAAATCGAGCCAAAGCGATCGCAAAAGAATATATGCGTAACGGGGAGTCTTTTGTCTGGAATGCAACTAATATCAATCGACAGTTAAGGGATATATTAATTCGTTTATTTACTTCTTATCAAGCAAGGATACGTATTGTTTATTTGGAGACTGCTTGGGAAGAATTATTACAACGAAATAAAACTCGCATTCATAAGGTACCAGAAAAAGTACTCTACAAAATGAGAAATCGTTTGGATGTGCCGAAAATTACAGAAGCCCATGAGGTTGAGTGGGTTATTAGCGCTACGCGCAAGTAAAAAGTAAGAAGTAAGAAGTAAGAAGTAAGAAGTAAGAAGTAAGAAGTAAGAAGTAAGAAGTCAGAACAGACCGCGCCTACGGCGAGCAGGAGTCAGAAGTCAGGAGTCAGATACGTTAACGTTACTCATTAATCATCACTTGTTACTCATTACTCATTACTCATTACTCATTACTCATTACTCATTACTCATCACTTATTACCAATTACCCATTACCTAAAATGTTACCTATTCAAGATGTCTATAATCGCATTATTTGGGATGCGCGACTCGATAAAAGGAATTTTATTATCGGTTTCCACGAACGGAACTCAGATACTGGAATTCAAGAAATGCACGTACTTCAGTGGTCTGCAAATGGAGATATACCTTGGCATCGTATTCGATATATACGTTGTAAAGATACGATTGTTTGGGATAGAGATCGAAATTTAGATTTGTTCGCTGCTAAGCAATTACCTGTTAATGCTTGGAATGATCGAGATAACTCAAATTCTCAGAAATCAATGAGTTCTAAAAAATCATTGAATCCTCAGAAATTATTGAATTCTCAAAAATCATTAGAAGCTGATGCTGTAAAGTTTGTTCACAAGAGCGTTTACAAATATAACGGGTCGATTTGGGAAGAGGTTAATCAAAATCCAGACTCAGTAAGATTGAAAAGTTTGAATGTGGTCAGCTTCAATGTTCTCCATGATCGGTATGAAGCAGAGAAAATTCAAACAGTGAAACGAATACCAGTAATTTTCCAGCATTTGAAGGAATCTGATGCAGATATTATCGCTATTCAAGAAGCTACACCAAATTTCTTAGAGTTGCTTTTATCTGAAAATTGGGTACGCGATCGCTATTATATTTCTGAGTCAATTGATGGGGAAAATATCAAACCATCAGGTAACTTGTTGATGTCCCGTCTACCATTTACTTTGGTAGAACATCGATTCTCCATCCACAAAAGCTTGATGGTCGGTACTTACAAAATTAATGGTGAAGTATTACAAGTTGGAGTAGTACATTTAACTAGTGACCGCGCCCAAAATGCAGCGGAGAAAAGAAAATATCAGCTAAATACCTTGCTGAAATATCTTCAAAGTCAACCGGGAGATAGTTTAATTGTTGGTGATTTTAATACTAGAGGTAAACAACTACAGGAGATATTAGATCTCTATGATTTTACTGACCTATGGGAAGAATTACATCCCGAAAAATTAGGATATACTTTCGACCCTCAACAGAACCCTTTAGCGGAATTGATGAGTCTGCAGGGAGAAGCAGCAAGGTTTGATCGGATTTTATTACGCTCTGTGGGTTGTAAATTTTCTCCAACTTCGATCAATTTATTTGCTTGCGAACCTATAGCAGGTACACCGATTTATCCCTCCGATCACTTTGGTATTCGCGCAACAATAGATATTAATAGTTACTTGCTAGATGAAAAGAAGCAAGATTTAAAATCTATTTCTCCAAAGTCTAATTCTTTAAATTCTAATTCTTTAAAGTCTATTTCACCTACTTACAGAAGCGCTATAGTCATAATTCCACCTAAAGAGGTTCTAGCTGAAATTCAAAATATTAGATATCTTCATGATGCAAGATATAAACGATGGATGCCGCATATTAACTTAATTTACGGTTTTTTACCAGAGTCATATTTTGTAGAAGCTGGAAAAATTATTGCTCCTATAGTTGCTAATTTAGAACCTTTTACTATTACTTTAGATAGTTTCCAAACATTCACCCATCGCAAAAGTTCTACAGCTTGGTTACGTCCCCAAAGTCAACCTGAGAAAGCATTACAGGAATTACAGACAGCATTACAAACTTTGTTTCCTCAATGTGACGAACAAAGCAAAAAATCAAAAACTGGTTTCACCCCACATCTGAGCGTGGGACAGTTTTCTAGTTCAGCAGAAGCATTTGCGAAATTACCGGAATGGGAACCAATAAGCTTTACGGTATCGTCCATCGCATTAATTAGTCGTCGGAATGACGAACCTTTTGAAGTTAGACAGGTTATTCCTTTAGGAAACAAATCTATTCAAGAAGCTTCTCAAAATTCTAATTCTCCCAGCAATCACAAACTCATTGAATTAGTAAATCAGCTGGAACCAGAAATAACATCAGCACAAAAAGCACAGCGTCAGACCATTATCGAAATAGTTCAGCAAGCTTGTACCGAATCCTTATGTTTTCCTGCAAATTTACATTTGCTTGGATCGGAACGTTTGGGAGTCGCAACCCCTGATAGTGACTTAGATGCTGTATGTGAAATTCCTATTTATTTGACTGGGGAAACTTTTCTCAAAAATGTAGAGCAACGTTTACAAGATTTATGCGAGAGAACTCAATTAATAACAGAAGCAAGAGTTCCTTTATTACGTTTGAAATTGGAAGGAATATCTGTAGATTTACTTTACGTTCAAATCAAATCTGTAGAAAGTAATTCTGAATCTAAACTTGAACCAGACTTACTTAAAGTCATTGCGACGCAAGGAAGCAATCCCAACCGATTTGAAGTAGAACTAGATTCCCCCAGCTTTAAAGCAATAGTTGGATCTTGGGAAGCAGATACAATTATTCAAACCGTAACTAGACACATACCACTTACATATTTCCGTCTATTACTGAGAACAATCAGAGCTTGGGCTAAATCTCGTTGGATATACAGCAACACTTACGGCTTTTTGGGTGGTTTTTCTTGGGCTTTATTAACTGCCTGGAGTTGTCAAAATTATCACATAAATTATGATGATAATGATATTTCCCTAGATAAATTACTCTTTAACTTTTTTAACCTGCTTGTTCAACACGATTGGAGTAAACCGATTTCTTTAACAGATACAGGGCTTCAGTATAAAGTAAGATTACCTCAGGACTGGATGCCGATAATTACCTCGATAAAACCTTGTCAAAATTCCGCACGTAATGTGACAAAATCGACATTCAATATTTTACGCAGCGAGTTCATCAGAGGTGCAGATCTAAGCAAGCAAGCATTAATCCATAATGAAAACTGGAATCTGTTATTTGATTCACCCGATTTTAATTCAGGATTCAAACTATTAAAGTCTGATGTTTTAGAACTCAATACATTAATTAAATTAGAAATACGCGATAAACGCCTAAGAGGCGTTCCGCGAAGCGATCACGATCGGGATTTAGAAAACAGTTTTAGTCTGGTAGAAAGTCAAATTGTCGGTTTAATTATTCAGTTGGAGCAGTTAGGTATTTTTGTTAGACCTCATACCCAAAGAGAAACCTTTCAAAATATTGAACCTCAAAATATTGAACTGCAAAATATTGGATGTATCAAACTGAGTTTAGATATTCCTTCTGATTGCAATTCAAGTTTAGTAGAAAAAATCTGCGATCGCTTTGTTAGTCAATTTTATGACTCAGGTGTAAATTTTAACGATTTTGACATCACATTTATTCCATTTGAGCAAAATGTTCTTGGAGCAAAGCGTGAAGAAACGTAAACCGACCACCGACTTTGTTGATTAATTTGCGATCGCTAGCGTAGGTGAGAAAGTGAGCGTAGTTCCAGGGTATTGAGCCGTTTTTCCAGAGTATAAGGCGAAGAGAAATGTCTTGAAGAATGGGATTTCCGGCAAAATTTATCCCACAAAAAAGTGCGAATGAAAATCCTTGAATTAGAATAGTCTCTACATTTAAGTTTCGACCTTGTATTTGCGCCGTTGCTAAAAACAATAAAATTGTAATAGGTGAAGCAATAAAAATAAAAATAGCAGTATTTTTTGCAGATTCTTGAATACCTTGATTAGGATATTTTCTATAGTTTAAACGTTCCCCTCTCATACCAGAAATTAGCCCATAAATCATTCCACAAATTAGTCCATAAACCAAATTAGAAATTACCCCAATTATCAAGCCGACAAGCAGTCCAGCTTTAAAATTAAAACCTATTTTTAAAGTTTCAGTAGCATTTATTTTTGGCACAATTAGATAAATAGCTCCAATAATTGTTCCAGCAATAAATCCATTATTCACTCCAAAAATCAGCCCAAAAATAACCCCAAATATCAGCCCAGAAATCAGCCACAAAGTCAAATAATACTGTATATCTCCAAACTTATTATCTAAATAACTAGGCTGCATTTGCTCCATATAAAATTCCTTGAGATTATGCTCCTCCATTTTCTGTGCTAACCATATTAACCATCGCTTGGTATCCTCAGTTTTATATCCCTTCTTATCGTGGTGTGTTTCTAGCTTTCTTTTAATAAAAGCATCAAACAAATTTTTGCGGACATTTTTTTGATATTGTTCCCGTTCATCTTCAGAATTAAAACGCTTAACTGTATTCTTTAAACCATCTGGATAAGCAATGGGAATCAAACTTAAAAATAAAGGTATCTTTGCTAATTCACCTAAACCATCTGGATCATTTTGAAGATTTTTCCATAATTTAGGAACACCAATCCGTCGCAAGTATTCTGTAATCTGTCCTTCACTTAAAGCTTGTAAATAAACCGCACCCCGCAAACGATTTAAAATTGCTCTACCTTCTTCATATTCTTCTCGACGACAGCAAACAACCAAGGGTAATAAACTGGAGTTGTTTTGCAAAAAATCATTAATTTTATCGATACATTTTTTCTGTCTGGTTAAACCCAATTCATCCAAACCATCGAGCAAAGGTGATAATTTATTTTCAGACAACCATTGACGACTGATATTTTCTGAAACGTTGTAGCGAAATTTCAAATCAGCAATCAACCATTCCCCAATTCCTTGTTTGTCATCCCTCCAGTTGGTAAGTTCAAATAATACTGGAATTGGTTTCTCTGGATCTTGTTCAGCGCGTTCAATTAAATCTCTTGCAAGTTCCAATAGTAAAATAGTTTTACCAGCACCAGGTTCACCTAAAATCAGTAACCGACCTGCAATATCTGACTTATTAAAAGCTTCGATAATTGGTTCACCTGAATCTAACTTACTCGTCCCACCACCAAAAATTTTTAACCATCGCTTTGGTTGTAACCATCCCGAACTGAACGAAGTATTACTGTTATTTGTTGTTAAAGGTTGTCTTCCAATCCGTTCTTGTTGTGCTTCTGTTCTCACCCGTATAATTTCTTGATGGTGTAGTGGTGAGTCATTTAACCTGATTTCTACATCAACCTTCATTGCTTTTAACAATTCTGGTCGCCAATCATCCGGGGTTTTTAATGTTTTTGTACTATTTGTTGTAATATTTGGATTAGTGAGCTTACCTTGTTTCCATGCTTGGTAAATTTTCCATACCAGTTTAGATACATGCCGAAAAAATAACAGTAAAACTATTACACCAACAGTCTTAGTTGCAACTTGAAGTGATAAAGTACTTTTACTGAAAAAATCTTTCCAGCCAGTAATAATTAAACTTAAAACTGTAACTTCAAATGTAAGCCAGACAGTTAAAACTTTATTACCTTGAACATCTGGGATGGGGGGTAACTGATTAATTAAATAACCGCCCAAAGCAGCTAATAACGTCAACACCAGTGTCACAAAAAAATTTGTTAGCATGTTGTGTCGGAAAAAATCCCAATTATCAGAGTACTAGCACTCTGTTAGAACTTCAAATGATGCTGAATAAATTCCAGATTTAACCGAAACCTCGTTTTGTTCAAAATCCCACCTTGAAATAAATAAATTTCAACACTCATAATCTAAGTACGTTAAAACGCACTGTAAACCTTACCCAGTCTGATTTATCAGGCTTTTGCTATGAGCCTGGGATTTTAATCCAAGGCGGATACTTGTAATTTAAAACTCGCCAACCCTCAATCTAAACCCTTTTAACTCATTACTCCTTACTTCTTACTCTTTACTTCTTACTCTTTACTTCTTACTTCTCACTCTTTACTTTTCCAATTTTCCTTTTTGTGCAACTTTAACTGTTAACAATTCGACTTTAATTGGTACACTATTTACTTCAGTACCCCTATTGACCAGCGCCTATGGTTCACGTGAAGCGCGTGGAACTTACCAATTTTAAATCCTTCGGTGGCAGCACTCAAGTGCCATTGTTGGGGGGATTTACTGTGATTTCTGGACCTAACGGTTCTGGTAAATCAAATATTCTGGATGCGTTGCTATTTTGTTTGGGACTTGCTAGTTCCAAGGGGATGCGAGCAGACAGGCTTCCAGATCTAGTAAACACCAACCAAATTAAAAAAGGAAACCGTTCTACAATTGAAACTAACGTCACGGTAACGTTAGACCTTTCTGACTACACTCAAGATGAAGATGATGACGCACCAATTGAATCTCAGGTTGTAGTAGAAGAAGACCCCTCAGAGGAAGGAAATGAAGCTGAGTTAGATCCAGAAGAGTTATTAGAACTTAAGAAAAAGCAAGAACAAACCGAAGAAGAAAAACATCGCAAGGAAAGAATCCGTGCAATATCCGGTGGGGAGTGGAGTGTCACCCGGAGATTGAGGGTAACACCTCAAGGTACTTATTCTTCAAGTTATTTGATTAATGGTATTTCCTCAAATCTTACCGAGTTACATGAGGAGTTGGATCGACTGCGAATTTATCCTGAGGGATATAATGTTGTACTTCAGGGGGATGTCACCAGCATTATTTCCATGAAAGCCCGTGAAAGGCGAGAAATTATTGATGAATTAGCTGGTGTGGCGACCTTCGATCGCAAAATAAATAAGGCGAAGGATACTTTAGAGGAAGTTAAGGAAAAAGAAGATAGTTGTAGAATTATTGAAACCGAATTAACGGCACAGTGTGAGCGTTTAGCTCAAGATAAAGCCAAAGCTGAGAAATATCAAAAACTGCGAGCGGAATTTCTCGAAAAGCAAAAGTGGGAAGGGGTTTTATCCTGGCGATCGCTGCAAGCACAACAGGAAAATTTAATCACCAAAATTCAAGAGGGTGATAAGAATAATACGGAACTTACCCAGCAACTTGAGAGGGTAAATACCGAGATTGATGAGAAAAATAAGGAATTAGAACAGTTAACCGCACATTTAAATGCATTGGGAGGCGAACAGCTTTTAAATGCACAATCTACTTTGGCAAATCAGGAAGCTGAACGCAAGCAGGTTCAACGTCAGCAAACGGAGTTACAATCCGCGATTGAAAACACTGCAAACCGCATTAAACGCACCCAGCAGGATATTCAAGAACAACAGCATACCTTAGAAGAATTAGCCCAACAACAACAGGTAGAGACGCGCCATGGCGCGTCTCTGCAAGTAGAAAGGGATACAGCGCGACAGGAATTGGAAAATTCTCGTGAAGCTGCAACGGAAATTGCTTCGGCTTCGGAAGCATGGGTGCAACAACAAACTAACTACAATCGTCAAATTGAGACTTTGTTGCAAAGTTTAGAACCCCAGCGTACGGAGCAAGCACAATTAAGGGAACGTAACAACCAACTACAGCAACAAATTCAAGAACAAACTCAATTAGTTGCAACTCTCGAACCACAATTAACAGAGAAACAAGAACAGCTCACTCAACTAGAAACAGAGTTTAATACTTCTAATGAACCGATCCAAGATTTAGCACAAAACTTGGCAGCGACGGAACAAGAGTTAGATATTCAGCAGCAAACCCAAAAACGTCTGTTACAGGAACAACGGGAAAAGCAACGTCAACTAGATAAATTAGAAGCCCAAGCTCAAGCACAGCAGGAAGCCCAGGGAACCCATGCTAGTAAACTAATTCTTAAGTCGGGATTGAGTGGTGTTTGTGGCTTAGTAGCCCAATTAGGAAGGGTCGATCCCCAATATCAGCTAGCCCTAGAAATATGTGCAGGGGCGAGATTGGGGCATATTGTGGTGGAAGATGATATTGTTGCTTCTACAGGAATTGAATTATTAAAACAAAAACGGGCTGGTCGGGCGACCTTTTTACCATTAAATAAAATTAGAGCGCCGCGAATTTCCCAGTCAGATAAACTGAATTATGCCAATGGTTTTATTGATTATGCAGTAAATTTAATTGAATGCGATCGCCGTTATGATGATGTGTTTGCCTATGTTTTTGGTAACACTGTAGTATTTTCTACTTTAAATCAAGCCCGTAATTACTTAGGACAATTTCGCATAGTTACTCTTAGTGGTGAACTATTGGAAACCAGTGGAGCAATGACCGGTGGTAGTGTTAGTCAACGTTCTACCTTAAAGTTTGGAACTGCAGATGGAACAGATAATGTAGAGACGCGCCATGGTGCGTCTCTACGGGAAAGACTAGAAGAAATCGAACGGGTTTTGGGACGTTGTACCGAAGCGATCGCAACTCTTTCCCAAAGAACCAAGGAACTTTCCCTAGAATTAACAGAAGCACGTCAAGGAAAAAGAGAACAAAAACTACGTTTAGAACAGTTACAAAAAGAAGTTAAAAATTTAGCATCCCGTTTAGAAGAAGCGCGATCGCAACTTACTCAAAATACTGAGCGCTTATCAACAGCCCAATCTCGTCTGGAAATATTAGATCGGGAATTACCCAGCCAAGAGGAAGAATTACAACAGCTGCGCCAAGCCTTAGCTGAGTTAGAATCTTCCCAAACCCCCAACGAATGGCAACAAATTCAAGCTACAATCAAAAGTAAAGAACAAGAACTACAACAAAAAGAAACAAACTTACGGAAAGTAGAAGAAACCTTAAAAAACTTAGAAAATCAACAACAACGTTTACAGGAAAAAACCCAAGAAGCACAACAACGTCTCAAACAATACGAACGGGAAGAAGTAAATAAAAAAGAAAACTTAGAAAAGCTGAGAACTCAAGATACAGAATTAACCAATGCGATCGCCCAAACCAGAGCCACATTAAGCGAATTGGAAAAAAACCTGGGAGAAGAAAAACAAAAACGCGACAGTGTCGAACAAGAAGTACGCTCCCTGTTGTTACGCCAACAACAAGTAGAATGGGAACTACAAAAACTTCAAGAGTCTCAACATTCCCGGCGAGAAACTTTAGAACAAGTAAAAGCTCAATTAGAAGTCGTTAGCGCTGAATTACCATCTCCCCTCCCAGAAGTACCCGATAAGGTTGACTTAGAAGCTTTGAAGAAAGAATTAAAATCCCTTTCTCGGCGGATGCAAGCAATGGAACCAGTAAATATGCTGGCATTAGAAGAATACGAACGCACCCAAAAACGCTTGCAAGAATTAACCGAAAAACTGGAAACACTAGAAGGAGAACGCACTGAATTACTATTGCGGATTGAAAACTTTACTACATTACGTCAACGCGCTTTTAAAGAAGCATTTGATGCAGTCAACGAAAATTTTCAATCAATCTTCGCCGAACTTTCCGACGGTGATGGTTATCTCCAACTCGATAATCCCGAAGATCCATTTGGTAGCGGATTAAACCTAGTAGCCCATCCCAAAGGTAAACCAGTCCAACGTCTTGCTTCCATGTCCGGGGGAGAAAAATCACTAACAGCGTTAAGTTTTATTTTTGCCCTACAGAGGTATCGCCCCTCACCGTTTTATGCTTTTGATGAAGTAGATATGTTTCTAGATGGAGCAAATGTTGAACGATTAGCTAAAATGATTAAGCAACAAGCGCAACAAGCACAATTTATAGTTGTGAGTTTGCGTCGTCCGATGATAGAATCAGCCGAACGCACAATCGGCGTGACACAAGCACGGGGGGCTTATACTCAAGTTTTGGGTATTAAGTTACAATCCTCCAGCACAACTGCTTGAGTTTTAGTTAATAATAGTGTATAGATAAACCGGATTCGAGATCGGGACTCGGTATATAATGACCTCTGAAAAAGTTATTAGGCGCTCCGATATTTTAAACACCCAGGTAATTACTGGTGATAACGGTAAGCGATTGGGAATTGTTAATCAACTTTGGGTGGATATAGATCGCAGGGAAGTTGTGGCTCTCGGCTTGCGAGATAGCCTGATTTCCGTTTCTAGCATCCCCCGCTATATGTATTTAAGTAGTATCGATCAGATCGGCGACGTTATCCTAGTTGAAAATGAAGATGTAATAGAAGATGTCGAAGTTGACATTTACAGCAACCTAATTAACTGGGAGGTCATCACAGAAACAGGTGAAGTTCTCGGTAGGGTAAGGGGTTTTAAATTCAACGGCGAAACAGGTCAAATTCATACTATCGTCATTGCTAACTTAGGATTACCACAAATTCCTGAACAACTTCTTAGCACTTATGAGCTACCAATGGAAGAAGTTGTTAGTGTAGGACCCAATAGACTGATCGTATTCGAAAGTGCAGAAGAACGTTTAACTCAGCTTACGGTCGGTTTGTTAGAGCGTATGGGGATCGGTAAAGCTCCCTGGGAAAAAGAAGATGAAGCTTGGAACGCTCAACCAAAAACAGTTGCACCATCCAATCAGCTTCCTTCTGGGGTACCTTTAGAACCACCCAGACAAAAAGTTCGTCGTCCCGAACCTGTAGCGGAAGAAGTTTGGGATGAAGACGATTACGAAGAAGTTCCCAGACGTAGGGAAATGGAAGCTCGACCATTAGAACCCGAACCTTATGAGCCAGAACCCTACGAAGCACAAACAGTCGAATACGAAGAAGAGGAAGATAACTGGAGTGAAGCCACTGGCAAAGATAAGTATCAACAAACACCTCCTCCCCGTCAACCCAAACCCAGCAAGACTCCTGAATATGCTACTTACGATGATGATGTAAATAGTGATGTTTGGGGTGATGATGAACCGCCAAAACCAATTAATATTCCAAAAAAAGTTAAAGAAAAACAACCAGAATATGAAGAAGAAGGTGGATATTAGTTGTTGATATTGGTTGATATGCCTAAATAACTACAAAGCTTAAGGCTTGTTAGTAATAATTCCCGATTATGTAGAGACGTAGCATTGCTACGTCTTTGCTTTTGGTTACTACTAAAAATTTAAAATATCTAAGGATTCTTCAATTTCTAGATCGAGAATTTTCTCCCGCGCTTGTTTATGTTCTGTTAATTTTCCTTGTTGTTGATATATTTCTGTTGCTTTTTGAAAGTCTGTGATTGCAGCTTCCTTGTCTTCCAACTCATAAAAAATATCGCCGCGTTTGTTATAAATTTCGGCATTCTCGGGATTAATTTTGATTGCTTCGGTATAATCTGCGATCGCAGCTTCCTTATCTCCAAAATCGTAATATGCGTCACCACGTTTCACATAAATTTTAGGGTCGGGATCGATGTCAATAATGCGGGTGTAATCTAAAATTGCTCCCCTGTAATCCCCTAGGTCGTAACGATTATTCCCACGATTTTTGTAAGCAGGTACATCTTCAGGATTAATTCCTTTTATTATTTTCTTTGCTTGGGAAATTTCCAGGTGATTTTCCAGACTATTGGGAACCTGAGTTAAATTTTCGTAACTATAATTGCGATCGCCCCGCGCGTTGCGAACGGGATTAATATCAATTGCGCACACATAATCTTCAATTGCACCTTGCTTATCTCCTAAGTTGTAACGAGCATCCGCTCGGTTTCTATAAGCATTAGCATCAAAAGGATTAAGCCTAATAACCTCACTATAGTCAGCGATCGCACCTTCATAATCGCCTAATTGATAGCGAGCATCACCTAAATAATTGTAAGCTTTAACGTAATTGGGATGATTTGTAACTACCCAAGTACAATCTTCAATTGCACCTTGATAATCCCCCAACTGATACTTTGCAAAACCACGTTTATAATAAATTTCGGTTTCATTGGGCTTGATTTGCAGAGCTTGAGTGTAATTTTCCATCGCCCGATTGTAATCAGTCTTTTCCAAAAAGCGATCGCCCAACTTGACATAGAAACTATATAATTCAGTCCCAGACTTTAATCGAGACTCAATCGATAAACTACCAGAATGACTAGATACTAATTTCCGTTGACCAATGCGATCGCCATAAATTCGATGGTTTATGGCTTGATTTCTAAGTTCTTGATTTTTAAGCTCTCGATATTTAAATTCTTGATGTTCAAGCTCTTGATTTCTAATTTCTTGATTTCTAAGTTCTTGATTTTTAATTTCTTGATTTTTAATTTCTTGGTTATTAAACCCTTGACTTCTAAGTTCTTGACTTCTTATTTCCGATACAGTCTCAATTCTCGCCGATTGGATTTCTTCCAGATAACACCGCAATCCACTACCATGGAATAATTGATCGATACCAAAAGAAATTTTACCCGTTTTCAACTTGATCATCTTAGTTGGGAGAAAACCCGCCAAAATCAAGTTAAACTTGGACTGTGCCTCATTCACCTGTTCTTGAATTAGAACGCAAACTACAACAGCATTTTTTCTTACTTCTTCTACACTCAGCGACCATCTAACCTTATCAAAGGTACCAGAGCGAGATTTTACTTCAATACCAATAGTAGGGTCAGAAAGCAAAGTAAAATCAACATTACCATCTCCTCCAAAACGCTTAGCATAATCAATTTCTGTAATTAAATCCGCTAAACGTTCTTTGACAACTTCTTCACCTAACTTTCCCTTTAAATTACTGATAAAAACATCACGGACAGTACCAGCACGTTTATACTTTTCCGCCATTTCCCAACAAAAATCTCGTAATAGCCTTAACCTCTCTCCAGAGATTATTGTGAGTTCACTATATTCGCCTTCTTTTTGACAATGCAGCAGACAACCAGATTTTAATCTTTTGATGAAATCAGACTGTAGCGATCGCAGTACCGTAGTCCAGTCCATTTAAAATTCTGCGATTCTGGGGATGGGGGTATTGTAGGGAAAATTTTATGTGTTGTAAAGTTTTTTTTACTGGATTTAATCCAAGATTTTTCTCTGTAGAAGTATACTAATCAATGGTTTGAGTGGATCTTAATTTGACTAATCTCACTACGAGTAGCCTCTGATTTGTTAGCCTATAGGTACAACACAAATATAGCGCTATGCGCAAGTAAAAAGTCAAAGGTAAAAAGTCAAAATTATGACCTATGCGGTTCCGCTAACAAAAGCTCATAAATCATATGTTTTGCCAGATTTACCAATATCCAAAACTTGTTACTTAGTGCTGTAACACTTACCGACAACCGTAAAGCAAATTAATTACACTAATAACAAACGTACTGCACAAATTGTGCTATCTATGTTTTACATTTAATTAAGCAACAATGAGAAGAAACTCGCCCACTAGAACAGCTACTAAGTCTCCTGCTCTTGGTAACTCTACCTTTAATTTAACCTCGATCGCCATTTTAGGAGGGGTACTTATTTTAGGTATAGGTATAGGTATTGCTTTTAGCTCAACAGCGACACTAACACCTTCTAATGTAGCTACCCGCGAATTTATTGATATTAAAGCGCCAAACCCTGAAATTTGTGTCCAATATGGAGCTAGTGCCATGGTGATGGATGCTAGGCTATTTTTAACACTCAACCCATTCAGTGTTTATGTATCCCAGTCTAGTATGCGTCCGGGTTGCGTATTACGAACTAATAACTGGCAAGTTTTAGAACAGAAAGGACTCATAACATCCCAACAAGTAAGGGATTGTAAAAATCGTCTGAATACCTTTGGATTTACAGGTGAACTAGGTAGTAAAGATGTAAATATCAGTTGCGTTTATCAAAACAATGGCGCACAAAACTTCTTTTTGAACGAACCAGGAGCGGTTGCACCACCAGTCGAAACAGAAAGATTTTAATACTGTTTGTTTAAATTTTTTTTGATTCTAATGCCATGTTTGGCGAATTTTCCTGTACGTGTAAATCTTAAGACGTAGCGTTCTAAGTATTTATGGTTGCTACGTCTATATTTGAGAAGTAAAAGATGGCAGAATAATGCGCTGTAGAAACTCAGGAGATAGGAGTCAGGAGATAGGAGTCAGGAGATAGGAGTTAGGAGTCAGAACAGACCGCTCAGAAGTTAGAAATGTAACTATTAGTCAGAATTAACGCAAAAATCAAATAATACTGACAATTATTATTTATGTGCGATTAATCATTACAAAACAGATAGGGTGTGTTAGCGACAGTGTAACGCACCATTGATAAGATTTTTTTAAGGAAGAGTATTTGGAAAAGGCTGACCAAATTCAATAACTTTTGGATTATTGGAAGTATTTGAATTATTAAAATTGTTTGAATTATTTGAATTATTTGAATTATTTAATATGGTCGGGGTTGGAAAATCTGGTACAGTCACACTTGGTACTTTTATACTTGGCACCATAACATTTGGTACCGTCACATTTGGTTGATTATTAAGATTTCTTCTTGCTGGCTGAATTTGAAATCTCGATGGTGGTAAAACATAACCGTTGGGAAATTCTTGAGGAAATGAATTATTGGGAGAAATACTTGGAACAGATATAGGTAACTGTTGCTGATTATAATTACGATTATTGCCAAATTTACTGTTGACTGGTGGTAGATTTTGTAAGCCAGGTTGAGGAAGACTTGGATTGAGACGTGGGAGATCGTTAGGAAGATTTGTAGCAGGAATATTAACAGCACCGGGTGGATTGATTGGTGGTAGCTGTTCTCTGTAATTTTCGTTATTGTAAGATCTGCTGTTAACTGGTCCTCCTGGTAAGGAATTTAAAGGAGGTAGGGGAACATTCTGATTTTGTTGTGGAAACCGATTTCTTCTACCTGAAGGGAAACTGCGGCGAGGTTGTGATTCTCTGGTATAAGGTAAAGGAGGATATTGGCGACGGTTGTAATAAGTATTAGGTGAGGGTAACGGGTAACGACCTTGACCTCGTCCAATAGAATTATAGTTGCTTGCAATCAAAGGACGAAATACCCAACCAAGAGAATTTCGGCGAGATATCCGCTGTAATCGCATTTGACTGGAATCGAAAAACGTTCCCGGAGCTAAATCCATCACAATGCGAGTTACGTTTTCGTCAAACTGGGAAACACGGATACCTTGGATATTCCCATAAAATCTTTGTTGTGTAGGAACGTAACCTAACTTTGTATCCGGTAAATCCACCACAATACGAGGAGGTTGAGGAAGATAGAAATAACGTGGTTGAGAAGAACCCGAAAGCATGACTTCTAATTGTTGAGCTTCCGGATAAAATTTCCAATTTTCTAATCTTGCGATCGGTTCAGCTAAACTTCTACCAGCACTCAAAGAAAGTGCTACGTAAAAACTGAATAAACCAAATTTCAGTACCTGCTTACACCCAGAAACTAGTTTTTGAGTTGCGATTTGCTTCAACACGACCTTTATCTCCAGTTTTTATGGCTAATTATTAACGAGCAAGCACTTACAAATAATTGTCTTGTAATGACTTAAAAAGCTTAAACGATTTTTTTTATAGCTTGTATCATTGGTTGAAATTTAATATAGCTCGATTGGTTTGTAAATAGCACAAGAAGCAATTTATTGGAAATTGTGAGAAAAAATTGATTTTATTTTTAGAATTGTATCGAAATAAATTTATTTATTTTTTATGTTGAGTTCATTTGAAGTTCATCTTATTTTCATGTTCATGATTTATATATATAAATTGTTATAAACTGACATCTCGTTTTCTATTGATACTAGTCTTAGGCTTTTGGCCATAACACACAAGTGTGGGTGAAAGCCTATTTTTCTGGGAATAATCGTTAATAATGAATGGATAATTAACGATTATTTTTGTTTGCAGATATATTCTCTGTTGCTTGATGATGGTAATTGATAATTGGCGATCGCACTGCATATCACTACTAAAACCTAGCTGTAGCCGTTCGCTTATATGAGGATATAGCAATAAACGCCTAAGAGACGTTCTACAAAGCAATCGCGTAGCAGTTAGTATCTGTTTTTTAGAAAAAAGTCTGAAATACGAAATAATTCAATGGTTAATTAACACATGGTTATAATTGCCAATAATACTTATTTATTAAGTATTAATTAATCATCTCAGGTTAACATCAAAAATTTAACTAAGAAATTTAAATGTTTTGCGCAGTATAGTTTTCCCCATTGCATAGATTCATCAACGTTGACGCTTTTTCTCTTCTAAACGCATTCTTTTTTCTTCAGTCAAATCATCAAAACATTGAGGACAGGAAATTCCCTCCTCGTACTTTGGTGAAGATTTCTCGGTTTCCGAAATCGGATAACCGCAACCAGGACACATCTCATAATTACCAGCTTCTAAACCGTGACGGACTGTGACCCTTTCATCAAAAACAAAACATTCACCTGACCACAGACTTTCTTTTGCTGGTACTTCTTCTAAGTATTTGAGAATTCCACCTTTGAGATGATACACCTCCTCAAATCCCTGGGAAAGCATAAAAGATGTAGCTTTTTCGCAGCGAATTCCGCCCGTACAAAATAGGGCTACTTTTTTGTGTTTGCTTGGCTCGAGATTTTCAAGCACATATTCAGGAAACTCTCGGAAAGATTCAGTGTGGGGATTTTGCGCGCCCTGAAAAGTCCCAATTCCAACCTCATAACCATTGCGGGTATCGATTAGTGTAACTTCAGGATCGGAGATTACATCATTCCAATCTTGGGGATTGACGTAAGTTCCAACTTGCTCGCTTGGATCGACATCTGATAAACCGATGGTGACAATTTCTTTTTTCAAACGCACTTTCATACGCTTAAAAGGTGAATTTTCGGTGTAGGATTCTTTATGTTCTAGATCCTGTAAGCGTGGATCGGAACGCAAAAATGATAGTACTGAATCAATACTCTTGCGATCGCCAGCAATCGTACCATTAATACCTTCTTCTGCGAGTAAAATCGTCCCCTTGACTCTTAAATCTTGACAGTAAGATTGTAAGGGATCCTGTTTCTTAGCAAAATCTGCTAATTTGACAAATTTATACAGTGCAGCAATAACTAAAGTCATAATTTCTTAACTTTTTAAATATTTGAATTTCAAGTTGATGATATGCAGGGAAGATTATTTTGTGTGCTTTAAAATTCTACATTTTCCCAAACTTTATTGTTGGTGTAAAACTTAAATAAGTTTAAAATATTTGCTATAAACTGCTACAAAATTTCAACCTGTAGGTCAAAATAACCACGATTATCATTTACAATAATCTTAGTAAATTTAAAATACTGAAGCTAAAATACCTAAGTATAAAGTAAATATTTTTTTACCGTTTTTTGACTTTTGACTTTTTACTTTTGAATTATATTCTGGGGGTATAGCTCAGTTGGTAGAGCGCCTGCTTTGCAAGCAGGATGTCAGCGGTTCGAGTCCGCTTATCTCCATGTAAAAATAAGTAGAGATGGATTAGCATAGTACTCCACAAGGAAATAATTATCTCCTCTAGAATAATCTGTACTAATCCATCTTTGATGTTTATTTAGTTTGTATAACGAAATTACTTCACTCTCAGCCAACGGTAAATTTATGTCTGGTTAATTAGGTTTAGCCAAAAATTCTTTAATAGTCGCGATTGAACAAACCAAGCAAAGGTGCCAGAATCAATCCAAACACAAAACCACCGATGTGAGCCCAGTAAGCAACTCCACCTGTTTCTACACCCATAACTGCAGCAGTTTGTAGACTAGCAAGACCAGATATTACGTTTTGGATCACGAAGAACCCTATAAGTATGTATGCAGGTACCCTGATTGTAGTGATAAAAATACCCAGAAATACAAAAGTATTAACAACTGCTCGGGGAAAGCGGATTACATAAGCACCCAACACACCAGCGATCGCACCACTTGCTCCCAAAGAAGGAATCATCGAACCCGGAGAAATAATATATTGACACAAAGCAGCCAAAGCACCACAGGCTAAGTAAAAAATTATGTATTTAAAATGACCCAAGCGGTCTTCAATATTATTACCAAAGACCCAAAGATACACCATATTTGAAATTAGATGCCACCAACCGCCATGCAAAAATTGAGAAGTAAACAGAGTCCCCCATTCCGGTAGTCCTTGGTTCGCAGCCAATATTACAGGACATTGAAAAGCAGATCGCGTAAATGGGACTAAAACACCAAAGCTTTCGCTCAACTGTCGCGGTACTAGTGCGTAGGCTTGAAAAAATTGACAAAGCTGAGCATTGGGTAATGTAAATTCGTGGAGAAATACGAGAATATTGATAGCAATAAACCCATAAGTAACATACGGGGTAATTCTGGTTGGATTTTCGTCTGATAGAGGAAACACAGGTGGGTTTTTCCTAATTACTAATTAACTGCAATATAGCTTGTGGAACTAGCGAATGCGAAGGATAAATGTTGCACCTGAGTTGTTTATTTTGGGGATTGGGGAAAGTATGGGGAGTGTGGGGAGTGTGGGAAGTGTGGGAAGTATGGGGAGTGTGGGAGGTGTGGGGAGTGTGGGAAGTGTGGGGAGTGTGGGGAGTTTGGGGATTGGGTATTTAGAATAACATAATAAGGAATAACTCCTGACTTATTACTCCTTACTCCTTACTCCTTACTCCTTACTCCTTACTCCTTACTTACTCCTTACTCATTACCCATTACTCCTTACTCATTACTAATATTGCTCTTCAGCTTTGTCACTAAATAAACCTAAAATTGGACCGATAATTGCTCCAAACACAAAACCACCTGCATGAGCCCAATAAGCAATACCACCACCCTCCATACCAATGTTTGTTGGAGCTTCTAAGCTTGCAAAGCCATAAAAAGCCTGTTCTAAAAACCAAAATCCCAAAAAGAAAAAAGCAGGTACCCGAAATGTCGGGAAAAATATACCTAAAGGAACCAAAGTTAAAACTTCTGCTTTGGGAAAACGAAGAATATACGCACCCATCACTCCGGCGATCGCACCGCTAGCACCCAAAGAAGGAATCAGAGAAGTCTGAGAAAAATACCATTGGGCTAAACCAGCTAAAACTCCACAAGTCAAATAAAAAATTAAATACTTTACATGACCCAATTTATCTTCAATGTTATTACCAAAAATCCACAGAAATAACATGTTTCCACCCAAGTGTAATAAACCACCATGTAAAAACTGAGAAGTAAATAGGGTTGCCCATTCTGGTATAGGTTGATTTACCTGCACCCCGGAAAAGCTTAAACTCAATTCTCGCGGTACTATCGCAAACAAATGGAAAAATCCATTTAAAGCTGGTGCAGGTAAACTACTTTCATAGAGGAAAACTAAGACATTACAAGCAATTAGCCCAAAAGTTACATAGGGTGTAATACTAGTTGGATTATTATCTCGAATCGGTACCACGGGTTTTTGTTCGTATCAATATATATAACCACGATAGCGAGATTGTCTTAGTTTTACTTCTAGCTTATGGATAAACTTAATAGTATCTATTAGTATCTTAAAGTGGAAGATAAATTACATCGTTCTACTATAAAGATAATTTGTAACTGTTAACTGGTAACTGATAACTGATAACTGTAAATAAGTCTTAACGGCGATCGCGTTCGAGTTCGTATATCACCTTTTCAGTTAACCAGTTAACCGAACGTCCGGGATTAGTGACATTCGCACCTGCAATTAATCTATTAGCAGTTCGGCGATCGTTATATAAAAGCTTCAAAAGTCTTTTGCGCAATGGTGGACTAGCTCGATCAATCCAAGAACCATAGTTTGATGAATTAATATTGGTCTTTAAAGACTTATTCCCTTTATTAATTCGCCAGATCAAACCAGCTGCTCCAGCACCTACTAACCCGATTGTCAGTATTCTGCTCAAATTACCAAGACTATTTGGATTTCCACTATTAGTTTGAGCTACAATCTGACTCACATCACCATCAAAACTCTGACTGGTAAAAGATTCTGTTAATGAGTTGTTGGTTTGCAGTGGATTAACACTAAGAAAAGAAACAGAAAGTAATGTAGTAGCTATAAGTGTAGTAACAAAGTTAGATAACTTAGAACTTCGACTAGAACTTTGACTGGGACTCAGACTAGAACTTCGACTAGAACTGTGACTAATAGTTTCGAGCATAAAATTAAGAACTCCTTAGAATTAAATAGTTACAAGTAAACTTTTATAATCAGTAATAATTGTTGAAGAACGACCGCTCAGCGAACCGTTCCATTGCTTATTCTTAGTGTGACAATCAAATATGACAAAAAAGTGTCAACTTAATTCCAAACATAATAACTGCATGATTATTGATGTGGTCTTGCTTGTTATAGACTAAGCAAAATATTAGTGTCCCTAAAAGCAAAAACCCCAGCATTAGATGCATGGGGAATTTCAAGAGCAAAATTATTCTTAAAAGCAGAATTCTTCGGTAGATTAAATTTTCTCGCAACTATCGTAATTATTTATCCTGACATTAAATCCATCAGATGGAAAACTGATTTTTGCAGTCTTTGGACAAGGAAAATCTAAGTATTTTTGTGTTTTCTGGGGACGAAGTAGTGACACTATAGTTCGCCTAATGCGCAAAATTACTTCAGTATTACGAAAACCCAAATGACAATACAACTTTCCAAGTAAACCTTCTTCAATTGGTTGGAAATCTGGTTTTAACTGATAAACCCAGTTTGCAATTTCACAAGCTTCATCCAAATGAGTACGAGCAATTGAATGCGCGATAATCCAAAGAATTTCACAAGCTGCATTAATTCTTCGAGGTGTTAATTCTCCCCGAATCAATAACTGATTGATAATATTTTTGTAGATTAATATATGCTGTAAATCAGTTCCCAAGCCTTTTAAACTTGTAGCAAATAGTAATCGCTTTTTACTATGATGGCGACGACAAAGGGTTGGTTCATAAACAACAGCTATCTTAGGTTTTGCAAGAGCAACTTCTAACATCAAGCAACGATCATCTCTCGATGCAAAACCAGCAGATGCAAATGAAGTTCGGTGGGGAATATTTTCAATTAAATCTCTTTTGAAAAGAAATGCAGAGTAATGGGAGCTATCTCCTTCACCTAATTGCTGAGCAATAAAATCATCGCAGTCAACCCAGTTTTGACTTCTAATTAATTCTTCACGTTCATTATAAATTTCATAACCGCCAACTACTAAGTCAGCTTGGGTTTTTTCAGCTATTTCAAATTGTTTATCATTCGCATCTGGGTACAACCAATCATCAGAATCTAAAAAACGAATATATTTCCCTTTTGCTATCTGAAATGCTCGATTTACAGCCCAAGGTTTTCCCCAGTTACTGACTTGTCGCAAGGTTACGAGATCGGGCTGCTGTTGCAACCATTCCCATGTTCCATCTGTACTGGCATCATCAATAACAATGATTTCAACTTTACATTTACTCCGGCGACAAGACTCTATTGCTTTTGGAAGAGACCAGAGACGATTATATGCACAAATGATTACACTAACATCCATATAATTCTTTAAATAATAGTACTTAAAAACCGAATTGTATGACTTGAGATATGAATCTAATTTTTTATTAGTAAAATATTTGAATTACATATTTAATCTAGGAGCTAAAGATTGCAGATGAAAATTTATAAAAACAAAATTGATTAAATTTGAAATTGATGAAATAATTTATCTATCAACAAAAATACTTTGTTTTAAAGTCAGAAAATATCAATGAGTAATTGATAAGCTTCTATTAATTTAGCTTTAGGATAAGAATATATAGTAAACCATAATACACTTATATCTATCGAAGGTTATATTTACATAGAAATCAAGAATACTTCATTGCTGTGCACAAAATATACATGCTATTAAAGCACTTGCGATTAAAGTAGTTATTTATTAGATTTTCTCAATCTATAAAAGTAAATCTTACCTTATTGTAAATCAATGAGTTTAAAAAAAATATAATTCACTTGAGATTCAAAAATATATATAGATAACTTTATTTTTGCTTTACCATAAATAGAAATAGAACAAGTTTTTATAAAGTGCTTTATTGATAATTTAATACAGTGGTTTTCTATAATTTACAAAAATTTATTGACAAAATTAGAAATCTTATAACAGCTTCTGAAGATATAACTGTGCAAGTATTACAAAACTCGTAAATTAAAGTGTCAAAAAAATAAAGTGTAAAAAAAGCAAGTAACACCTTTGATAGAATATCTTCCTTGCCATAAATGATTATTTTGCACACTCATTAATTAAAAAATAATTTTAATGGATGGTAAATTTTATCACTGAATATTAAAGCTAAATATTGCAACAAGTAATTAAACACCATAGTTCATAGGATTCTTCGTCAGAATTTTGTCACTTAGACCCAATTTTGGGGTGCATAAAATATTTCTTAATCTTAGTGCTTACAAGAAGAAGTGAAAATAATTACAATAAGATATTTTGATAGTTGCTAAGTAAATAATTAGAGAAATAGTTGGGTATGGATATCGAAGAGTTGAAGCGGCGTTATGCAGCAGGAGAAAGGGATTTTTCAACAGTAAATCTGAGCAGAGCCAAATTGATCGGGCTAGATTTGGTAGGGATTAACCTATGTGCGGCAAATTTGATGGGAGCGAATTTGGCTAAAGCAAAAATGTGGGGAGCAAATTTGAGTGGTGCGAACCTAGCAAAGGCTAACTTGACTCGTGCTAACTTGAGCGGAGCCAATCTAAAAGATGCTAATTTGCGGGGTGCAAAACTGAGGTACACAAAATTATACGGGGCTGCTTTAGATAGAGCGTGTTACGATAGCACCACAAAATTTACTCAAGGATTTGACCCTGAGAGTAACAATATGCATAGATTCTAAAGTTCATATAGCAGAATTAAGGAGACAGGAGCCAGAAGCCAGGAGTATAATCCCCTTTACGCCTAAGTTCTAGCTTTTTAGCTATATCTTACTAGCTTGCAATCCGCCATCATATATAAAGTTCATAATTTTACGAACTTCAAAAATTCTCAACCGCAAATTAAAAGATAAACTTAAATTTCGCTACATTTCTGGGGAAATGGTTCAGATTCCGATAAGATAACAGTGTACGCATAGATACGCATAGGTATTAACAGATAAGGTAAAATCTGGCTGTAAATCTGGGCTATATCGCAATTTTATGCGGATTATAGCGCTCTATATTGCATTGGAGACACACAATAAAATATACCTGCTCGGCCTACCGGGTAAATAATTAGTTCAAAAAAATTAGTTCAAAAAAATTAGTTCAAGAAATTGATAGGAAACATTTGTCTCATTGCAATGAGAATCGCAATCAAAGTTATAAAATTAGAGTTTCATTGTTAGCTTGATTCAAATCTAGCTGCAAAGATTACCTGGAGGCTAACAGATAAATAATGCTTTACCTTTGCAAGCCAGAACTCCTGTCTGTTAACTGCTCTATCTATTTCCTGCGTTTCATTGGAAAGGAGCTATCAATAGTATAATGTCCGATATCCATATTCATAATTTAACTGGCTTGGAGCAATCAAATATTCAAGTTCTAAATTTCCCTTCTCTACCAATCCAACGTCCATTACTAATGGTTGGTCATGGGACTAGAGATGAGCAAGGAAAACAAGCTTTATTAGATTTCGCTACAACGTATCAAAATTTAGATCGTTCTCGTCCAGTTATACCTTGTTTTTTGGAACTGACTGCTCCGACAATTCAAGAAGGTATAGATGAGTGCATCAAACAAGGGTACACGGATATTTCTGTGCTACCTATACTGTTATTTGCTGCCCGTCACAATAAGTTTGATGTGACTAACGAGTTAGATAGAGCTCGAGCAAAATATCCTCAACTAAAACTTCACTATGGCAGACATTTTGGTATTACCCCAGGGATTCTTGAACTTTGGAAAGAGCGTTTAGCAGTACTCGATCTCCCCGAACATAACCCACAACAAATTGCTCGTGAAGACACCGTTTTGCTATTTGTTGGTCGAGGTTCTAGCGATCCTGACGCTAATGGTGATGTGTGTAAACTTGCACGTGTAATGTGGGAAGGTAGCGGCTATGGAACTGTAGAAACTTGCTTTATCGGTATTACTCACCCCAGGTTAGAAGAGGGTTTTTTTAGAGCGAGATTTTACCAACCCAAACGGATTATTGTTTTACCATACTTCTTATTTACTGGTGCACTAGTTAAAAAAATCTTCCATATTACAGCACAACAACAAGAAGAATATCCAGAAATATCCATCACATGTCTACCGGAGATGGGTTTAAACTCTCAACTTTTATCCGTACTGCGGGAACGAGAAATTGAAACCCAAGTTGGACAAGTAAACATGAATTGTGAGATTTGTAAATTTAGATTGACAGCATTATCCCATGGCAATGGTGAAGCCCATCATCATCACGGACACGACCATTCTCACTCTCATTCTCATTCCCATTCCTCGGTCGATCCCTATGCAGATGTGAACAAGTATCATCAGAAAATTTGGCAAGCACCTTAAGATAAGTCAAAAACACGTACAAGCTATGAATTAGTGAAGTCAGTTGATTGAAACTCCCCTGACTGAATGAAGTACAGGGGATTTTTGGTTCTAAGACAATACTTGCTCAGTTAAAATCTAGGATAAATAGAATGTCATCTAAATCAAAATTCTCGAAAAATTCATGTCTAAAGAATTTGTAATTGGCGCTAAAGTCCGACTTGTAACTCTCCCACCTTACGTTAAAACAGCAGACCCCATGCCTATGTTGCGTCCCCCTGATATCTTGGAGGTGGGAGAAGAAGGTGTAGTACTCGATCGCCGTCCTGGTGGATATTGGGGTATACGCTTCGCCAAAGGAGCATTTTTAATGGATAGTCAATACATTGAAGCAATTGATACAGTAACTACTGAATAGGTAACTAATTGTAACTAATGATTGTAAACTTATTTAAAGTTGTGGATATTTTGCTGGTGTTATGATTTCCCGTCGGAATTTTTTAAATATATTTTTTGCTGTATGTTTTGCTGTTTTGGGATGGTTTAATTTTGCTCCTACAGCAAATGCATTGGGTGGTAAATTACCTGAAATTAATCAGCCCGCACCCGAGTTTACTCTTTCTACTAACACTGGCGATGGTGAAGTTTCCCTGTCTGACTATCGTGGTAAATGGGTAGTACTTTACTTTTATCCCAAGGATTTTACCCCTGGCTGTACTATAGAAGCACGACGTTTTCAGCAAGATTTACCTAAGTATATCGAAAAAAATACTCAGGTAATTGGTGTCAGTGCTGACGATATTGATTCCCATGCAGAATTTTGTGATTCTGAAGGCTTAAAATTTCCTTTGCTAGCTGATACTAGTGGGGCTGTAAGTAAAGATTATGGTTCTTGGATTGGTTTTGTTTCCATGCGTCATACTTTTATTATTGACCCAGAAGGTTTACTGCGTGAAACTTTTGTAAAGGTTAATCCATCAATTCACAGCACTGAAGTTTTAGCAAGATTAGAGGAATTACGCTCAGTGGCTTGAGGATAAAATATTAACCTCGGTTTTCATCGGCTTAGCGCTATATTTACAAATATTCATTAAGTCTTCCCCCTCGCTCTACCTCGACAAGGGGGAATTCGTATAAATATTGATAACATTTCACTTAATTTAATAAGAATATTTACTAATTCAGGATTATTTGCTTGTTCTAATGTTGTCAAAGTAATTATATGTTTTTGAGGTAAATCTATGGCTCGTCAACGTTGGGCTTCTAGAACTGTTTTTTTGCTAGCAGCCGTGGGTTCAGCAGTCGGCTTGGGTAATGTGTGGCGCTTTCCTTACTTAGCTGGAAAATATGGTGGAGGGGCATTTCTTATACCTTACCTCATTGCCTTAATTATTGTCGGTATGCCGATGCTAATTTTGGAATTTGTGGTGGGACAAAAAATGCAACAGGGTGCGATTGGCTCGTTCCGGAAACTTCACCCCTATGCAGGTGGCTTGGGTATTTTTACCATGATTTCTTCCTTGGTGATTGTTTCTTATTATGCCGTAGTCATGGCTTGGTCTGTGATTTATTTTGTAGCGTCTTTTGGGGTGCAGTGGTCGGATAATCCCAAAAATTACTTTAATAACAGTGTTCTCCAGATTAGCGATGGAGTTGACAATTTAGGAGGGATTAACTGGTCTATTCTTCTTTGTTTAATAATTGTTTGGGTTTTGGTTTATTTTTGTATTTGGCAAGGGACAAAAAGTGTTGGGAAAGTAGTTCTTTATTCAGTACCTTTACCAGTTGTGCTACTGGGTTTACTGCTGTTACGGGCAATTACTTTACCTGGTTTTTTAGATGGCTGGAGAGTTTACCTTAATCCGGTTTGGAGTGCACTAGTAGACCCGGAAGTTTGGACATCTGCCTTTTCGCAGATTTTCTTCACCCTCTCACTAGGATTTGGGATTATGATTACCTATTCTAGCTATAAGCAAGAAGATGATGATATTGCTCGAGATGCTTGGTCTACAGCAATAATAAATAGTGCAATTAGTTTATTTGCAGGCTTTGTGGTGTTTGGAATTTTGGGTTATATGGCTTCCCAAACAAATACTCCCTTAAAAGAATTAGCGGCTTCAGGTCCTGGTCTGGCGTTTGTGGTTTTTCCAGAAGCTTTGAGCTTGATGCCACTACCCTGGTTATTCAGTATTTTATTTTTTGTGATGCTTTTATCCTTAGGGATTGATAGTGCATTCTCAATAGTCGAAGTATTGAATGGAGCTATTCTGGATAAACACAAACATCTAAAACCTTCTGTTGTTTCATTTTGGGTTTGTATTGCTGGATTTATTGCTGGAATAATTTACACAACTCGTGCTGGGCTTTATTTTTTAGACATTACAGATCATTTTCTTACCAACTATAATTTAATATTGGCAGCAATTTTCCAAGTTATCCTTGCTGGATGGATATATGGAGTAGAGCGACTCCGAAGATATGTTAATCAAGTTAGTGATTGGCAAGTTGGCAAATGGTGGAATGTTTCCATCAAATATGTAATTCCAGTGATTTTGACCTGTTTACTTGCTACCCAGTTTTCCAAAGATATCAACACGCCTTATGGAGGATATCCAGGTTGGGCTTTGGGAATTGGTTGGGCAATTGTTTTGATTCCACTTGTGTTATTTATTTTGTGTTTGCTGAATGATTGGAGAAGAAATATCGAAGTTTAGTTTAGTTTGGTTTAGTTTAGTTTAGTTTAAGAGTTTACCTTACTTGAAATAATAGATCGAAAATAATGGCAAGCTAAATGTTAAGTTATGTGTTTGAATTATTTGTCTAATTTAACAGAACCGCTCACACTCAAACTATAGCTTGCCGACCCTTTACTCGATCTCCGACTGATTTGCATAATAATTTTTTGCTGATTTTGAACCTGCAATTTTTGAACTTTACGCTTACTTTTTGAAATGACACCTACACCAAAAGATTTTAATTTATTCCCATCAACATCGAATAAATCGACTGTGACATAGTTCAGAGTATTTTTGTCATTTGGAGCTACATCTAAGGCGATCGCAACTTCTCCCGCTTCCGCAACAAAGCTGTAGAAATATTCGCTTTGATTATCTTTATCTACTGTTCCTGCGATCTCACTTTTAGTTAATGCAGTTGGATTATTGCGATCAGTTGACTGAGCATAAATGGGATTTACTGATGTTATTAGGACAAATATTGTAGCGATAGGTATAGCAGCCTGCTTGCAAATCGCAATAGTTTTTAGAAATCTATTCGGTTGCTTATTAAGTTTTATATTTTTCAGCATGGTTGATTTTATGTATTTTGTCTTTATAATTAACTTGTACTGGGATATTGATTATATACATACTATCTAACAATAATTTGTATCAAATATAAATATTATTTAAGACTCAGCAATCTTAAATCTGTAAATCTAAAATTGGTAAATTATAACTATTTCTACTTAAATAAAATAATCTTGTATTTCCAAATGTAGCTGCGGATGATTCCTATATAATAAGCGTTACCACTTATTTAAAGAGTTATTTTGTAAATCTTAGTTAACAGTTATTTGAATTTTAATGAAATAGAATAAAAAAATTGACAAGTAATAAACATCATGAAATGAGAGGAAGATAAAGGCATATGAGAATCATCATAAGCCCATAAAAACAAGTTCCTAAAAAGCTTGTTTAGAAATTGTAATTAATTCATTACGTGAGGATTTATCTGTAGTAAAAGTTGTAAAAATTATAGGTTTAAATGTACAGCAAATACAGGAATTCAAAACAGAATTCAAAGCCGAGTTAAAACCTGAAAATAATAAGCAGTGGATGCAGTTATTAGATTGGAGTGAGGAAAGTGCAATGTTAATATGACTGCAGTCAGTCATTGGGCTCAATTAACTTAAAGCCCCAAGGTTTTAATGCTGCGATCGCAACTTCTTCATCTATACCTTCATAGGCTTCCCATTCTTCGGGATGCTCTTTAGGATGTCCATCACCCACATTACCTGCAACTTTAATTATGGGAATATCTACGGATAAATCAGCATAGGTGCGGACGCTAATAGTATCGCGTTCCATTGATATGGGTAGGACTAATTGAACTTTATGTCCTACAAACTTTGCTTTTTTCTGTGAGTTAGCAACAGATTCGCGTATTAAACAGATATCACCAGCTGTTCCCCAAGTGGTTTTGTAGATATAAAGGAACGAAATATAAGTTTTTGGCTTGACGGCTCTTTTGAGAACTTTCACGATCTGTAATTCCTATTCTTCGTTTCTGATTCAATCATTTAATTATCGCTGGTTTGAAACCAAAAAATGTATAAAAAATACTATGAATTTCAATTAAGCTCACTTTTACATATTCAGCACATAAGAGCCCTTAGAAGCTTTTAAACTTGGTTTGTAATTTTTATGTGGATTTAATTAAATTAATATAATTTCTAGGTTAAGTGATGGTAAATTTAAGGTAAAATCTACTTCTTAAATCTATTGTGGCTGACTTTGCTGCATTAAACTTCAGTGGTAGGAAATAAAAATTCATTAAGAAAATTAATTGTCAGATACTTCTCTAATCTGTACTTAGAGTTTCTTGAAATATTTAGCAACTGACCAAAGTTCAAAACCTGACTTTTCATAGGTGTGACGTGCTGGAGCATGACCGGGATCGCCTCCGGTCTCAACCATCGCAATAGACATCCCAGCGTCTTTCATCCGATCCAAAGCAAATTCTATCAGAGCGCTGCCAATACCGCGACCTTGAAAGTCTGGATCGACAGCAACCATATAGATTTCACCCATGCTGTCTTCTGAGTGAAGTTTCACAGCGACAAAACCTACTGTTGCTCCTGCATCGATCGCAACCCATACATTTGTATCCTCTGCAGCACAGACATCCTTCACAGCTTTTTGCTGGCTCACACGCCAATTATCGGGATAAAATGTTTGGTATACATCAGCATTCATGGCTTTCTGAATTGAATCAAAGACTGGAGTCCATGCTCGAAGCGAAAGACGAATAACGGCATCAAGGTGGCTTGGGTTGTATGGTTCAATTTGCATTAATGATTTTCTTTTATCGGTGAAATTATTCCTATCTGAAAAACTGGGCGTTAGGCGGTCGAGTCAAATCCTTGTTAGGTGTAGTACCCGACATTTTAACAATTTATCAATCCCATTTATCAATAACTCTTTGCCATTTGAGTTGCAATGAGATCGAAAAATTTGCCGATCAATTTTTTAAATAGATTTAATCTTACAGGATAAAAGTAATCTGATTCAAACCATCCATTTTCCATATAGTAGTTATAATCTCGGAATGTCTCATTTTGCAATATTTTTATTCTTGAACGCGCTATCCTAAACATCATCAGCATAAATAAAGAAGGATTTGGATATTCTTTTTTTATTAATTTTGAATAGAATCTTTTACTATGCTTGTCAATTATCTTGTCATTTTTTTTCTGGCGTTTCTCTGTCACCGGCTCAACCGTGGTAA
>JAAUYH010222657.1_pt1 | contig 33955 bp, 29 predicted proteins | sample 7278061 | NCBI WGS metagenome assembly JAAUYH01 (sample SAMN14350203, study PRJNA611818) | marine sediment metagenome | isolation source: surface marine sediment (0.6m) | place: French Polynesia: Moorea | collected 2018-08 | reverse complement strand
CCGATCAACCCCGCGCCTGCCAGTGTACCCCAAATGTTGCCGACGCCGCCTATGACAACTGTCATGAAGCTTTGAACAATGTAATCGCTGCCCAGTTCGGATGTCACTTTCGCGTAGAGCCCGATCGCTACGCCTGCAATTCCCGCAATTCCGGAGCCAAGACCAAATGTCAGCATATTGATCCGGTCCGGGTTGATACCCATGGAAGCAGCCATACGCGGATTCTGAACCACTGCCCGGGTTTCAAGGCCGAGACGGGTTTTGTTCAAGGTCCACCACAGGCCAACGAAGAACAAAATGCTTAATCCAAAGATCGCAATTCGTATCCAACTGATCGAGACCACATCATTTATGACCAGTGCGCCGTCTAGCCAATCGGGTGCTGTCAAAGGACGAGCCTGTGTTCCGAAAATGTTCTTTGCCAATTGTTGTAGAGCGATCGAAACACCGAAGGTTGCCAGCAGCGTCTCAAGAGGCCGGTCATATAAATGCCGGATCACCAGTCGTTCCAGAGCCACACCAGCGGCAAACGTCACAGCGAAGGCGACCGGAATCGCGACGATAATCGACAGTGTATAATTGGTGATAAACTGCTGGACGACGTAACCTGAATAGGCGCCCATCATGATAAATTCGCCATGGGCCATGTTGATCACACGCATCACACCAAAGGTAATGGCCAGCCCGATGGCTGCGAGAAAATAGATCGAGGCAAGGCTGATGGCATCCAGTGCCAAATCCAGAAACGTGTTCCAACGAACTGATGCATTGATTTGCCCCAGCGTGTTCCGTACAGCGTCTGTGACATTGGAATCGGGTTCATCAAACCGTGCGAAGAAAACATGTTCAGATACTGCGGCTTCAATATCTGAACGGCTCGGCGATGGTTCCGCAACACCGGTCAATACAAGATCGGAATAGGCTGCATCGCGGCGCTCCTCTGTGTTGAGGCTCGCGATTTCATATCGCCCCACCATGCCGTCCTTGATGTTCTTGACGATTGTATTATCGCGCTCCTGCTTGGTAACAATTGCAGGAGCAGCGCCCGATTTGACCAGCATCAGATAGGCTTCATCCAAGTCCAGTTCAGGCCTAACTTCAGAAAACCATGACAAAACTGACGGGCTTATGGCAGAGGCATCAGACCCAATTCCAGTTTCTCCAGGGATAATGATACGGGCAATATTTGCATCTTCCGGTAGCTGGGAAGCGACCTCAAGTTTGCTCGCCAAAAGCGGATTGAGGTTGGCTCTCACTTCAAGATTGAGGTCACCGGCAAAGCTGTTAATTGCTTCTATCCGTTCTTCGGGTGTTTCGCCGAACTGCATCGTAAGAAGGCGTTCGAGTTGGATGAAACCCGTTTTGAGTTCCAGATCTGTCTCAGTCTCAACCGCATTGCGTAGGGCCGGCAAATGTTCCGGTTTCGCGTCTCGAGAGATGCTTTCCAGACTAGCGCGTCGAACTGCCAGATCGGGACTTACAAGCCTGAATTGTACTAATGCAGAACCAAGGAGCTTACGCACGCCACTGTTGGGTTTGATCTGCTTGATGTCACGCTTACCAGCTTCACCGATTTTCTCACCTGTTACCACATCGATAAGCGTGTAAGTTTTTTTGTCTTCGGTGGTCACATAGAAGAAACGGTTATCTTCCTTTCGAAACCAGAGAGATTTTTCCTGCCAGTTCGACAAGAACTCCTGTGCATTTTCAAAGCCACTTGCCTGAATTGCTTCAAGGACTGGAGTGACCGTCTTTACGGAACTTCGTTGGATAAGTTTGAAGTCGCGTTCCAGAACTTCAGCGAATTTTTCGGGTGATGCATTTGCTGGTGCCACAAAGTAGGCAAGCAGGATCAAAGCACTCAGAATGCTGGCAAGACGCGACATAAAATGGGGTTCCAAGTCAAGTAGGAGAGGCGCTGGGCCTCTCCATGATTATTGTCTGCGATCAGTAGTTTGATTTCAGCTGAACACAGGTGCTTGTTTCTGTGTTGTACATGCCGCAACCAAGATCTTTCCAGTCTGATTTGAGAACTGCTGATTCCGGCAGGAAGTCTGTCCAGGCATCGCCCGGTACTTCTGCGGTCTGGCTGATGATGTCGAATTGACCATCTTCCTGAATTTCACCAATCAGAACAGGTTTTGCCAGATGGTGGTTTGGCAGCATAACTGCTGTTCCACCAGTCAGATTTGGAAACTCCTGACCGTACATTGCCGTGCGGACTGCATCAACGTCAGTTGTACCGGCTTTTTCAACAGCGTTTACCCACATGTTGAAGCCGATATAATGCGCTTCCATTGGATCATTGGTTACGCGCTCATCACCCATGCGGGCTTTCCAGCTTTCGATGAAAGTGCCGTTTACCTCTGTATCGGCTGACTGGAAGTAATTCCATGCAGCCAGATGACCAACGAGGTTTGTAGTGTCGAGACCTGAAAGCTCTTCTTCACCCACGGAGAAAGCTACAACCGGAATATCGTCTGCAGAAACACCTGCCGCAGCCAACTCTTTGTAGAAACCGATATTCGCGTCACCATTAATCGTGGAGATGACGCCCACCTTCTTGCCATCAGCGCCGAGTGCAACCACGTCAGCAACGATTTTTGACCAGTCGGAATGACCGAACGGTGTGTAGTTGACGAAAATGTCGTCTTCCTTGATGCCTTTATCGACAAGGTATTGCTCAAGAATTTTGTTGGTTGTACGTGGGTAAACATAGTCCGTACCGAGGAGCGCGAATTTCTCAACACCAAGCTCTTCAAGGTAATAGTCGGTTGCAGGAATCGCCTGCTGGTTTGGCGCAGCACCAGTGTAGAATACGTTCTTGGATGATTCCTCACCCTCATACTGGACAGGATAGAACAACAGGCCGTTGAGCTCCTCGATCACAGGAAGTACGGACTTGCGTGAAACAGATGTCCAGTTTCCGAAAATCACATCCACATTGTGGACGGTCAGCAGTTCGCGCGCCTTTTCAGCAAACAAAGGCCAGTCAGAGGCAGGATCGACAACAACAGGCACCAGCTTCTTGCCCATGACACCGCCTTTTTTATTCTGCTCATCGATGAGCATCAGCATGGTGTCTTTAAGGGTGGTTTCAGAGATCGCCATCGTGCCGGATAGCGAGTGCAGAATACCTACCTTGATTTCTTCAGCCAGCGCAGCGATCGGTGTCGCGATGGATATGGCTGCAGCGAGTGCCAGTTTTTTCAACATGTTAGTGGGCCTTTCCCTATTTAGTAATTTTTTGGCGAAGCGATCTCGCCTAAATCTTTGGGACATTTGTAAAGATCACAAACATCCTCCCTCCAAGATGGATGGGAAAAAACCAGATCAGAGTGATGCTGTCTGCTGTTAAAAAGGCGATATTCCGTTGCAAAAAAAGCAACACATTTTTTCGATTTGCTGGAAAAACAATTCACCAGACAGAAAGAACGCCAACCGAACGTCGAAAAGTCAGGTCAGATTCAAGTCCTTCACTCAATCTTTTGAAACGGTAAAATTGGGAAAGAACTGTTTCTCAATCACGGTCTTTCCTCATTTTAAGCATCATCATGCGAAAATAGAATTCGGGAAAGAACCGGTTTACCCGCCAAGCCAGTTTCGCGATCCGACCTACGGGAATATAGGTTTTGTTCCTTCGCACTCCAGCCATGATCGTTTCTGCTGCATCCTTGGGGGACATGTAGTCCACCCCGTCCGTAGCCGACCCCGGCCTTGCGATCCCACCCTCTTCGTGTTCGGGATTATCAATATTTGTCGCAACAAAGGACGGGGCTGCTATTGAAACTGTCACGCCATGGTCAAGCTCCTCTGCCCGTAGCGACTTGAACAGCCCTTCCAATGCATGCTTACTGGCAGAATAAGCCGTCCGATGAAACAATGGAGAAAAACCAGCAACCGAGGACACGGCCAAATGCATCCCGTGGGCGGCGCGAACTGGGGCAATCATCTCACGAAGAATGTAAAGCGCACCAAAATAATTGACATCAAAAACCTTCTTGTGCGCTGCTGTAGGTTCTTCGGTCAATTCGCCAATCTGGGTAATGCCGGCATTATAGATAACCAGATCAATGCGAGGGCATCGGCTCTTTAGCTCCTGGCAATTTTGTATAACACTGGCTTCATCAGTCAGATCACACCCGAAAAATGATACGGATTGCCCAGCGAAACGCGGCCTTGCCGCATCCGATCGCTTGCCAGGCAAATCAAAGATTGAAACCTGCCATCCATCCTGCACCAAAAGTTCTGTAAGGGCGATCCCCAAACCTCCAGCACCACCCGTAATGACCGCGATCTTCTTGCCAGTGTCAGTCATAAACCAGCATGCTCCTGCCAAAACTTAAAAACCTCAAGTGAGGTCTTTTCCGGAACATACCCAAATTCCCGCTTGAGCCTGGTGTTATCAAGAACCGGACGAAACTGAAGAAACCGGACTTGCTCAGGCCCGTACCGTGACAAACCAAGTGGTGAAGCAATTGCAAGAAGTGCTTTCAACAGCCAGGACGGAAACCGCATCAGCGGCTTTTTCAACAACGCTGCAATATCATGCATGCCCAGTGCGCCATCCCCGGCCACATTGTAGATTCCAGGTTTGCCCTCGTCGCAAGCATGAAGAATGATCTTTGCCAAATCTGCATCCCAAATAAAAACGAACGGACTGTCGGTTTCGCGCAGAGACAACAAACGCGGCTTGTGAAACAGCGCTGTAATCTGGTTTTCTATCCCGACTCCCAAAATGGTTCCGACCCTCAAGACGACTTGCTCAAGTTCAGGATTGCTGGCTCGCAGATTTGCCAACATCTCTTCAACCAACCGTTTGTGATATGAATACGGGAACTCGTAGTTTCCCCTGATTGGAGCATCTTCTGCCAATGGCACCGAGTTTTCCGGATGATATCCGTATGCAGCGCCTGAACTCGTGACTACAAGTCGCTTCACGTCAAATTCCAGGCAGGCATCTATGATGTTGCGGGTTCCGTTTACATCAACATCATAAGCAAACTCTCGACCTGATCCTTTCGGCGGCGTTACGATTGAGGCCAGGTGAACCACAACTTCAGGCTTACATTTTGAAAATAAGTCCCGAACCATCTCCTGATCGCGAACATCCAATACATAATAACTTATCTCATCGGGGAGATCATGGATCTCGGTCACATCGCTGACAGACACAACAAATCGATCCTTTGGCACACTTGAAATGAGCGCCTGGCCCACATGACCTGCTGCACCAGTGATTAAGACCCGCTTCATTCCTGCAGCCCAGTGGTTGAATAGGCTGAGCTCCTGTCAGCAGGTTTTCTCGCCATGAACAATGCGAGGCTAAGACCGCTAATCGCGTGCCATATTCCCCAGAACGCCGCGACCACTGCCATACCACCCAGTCCGTCGAAAAACGCAAAAATCAGGATCAATCCCAGTCCGGAATTCTGAATACCGGTTTCGATTGTAATCGAGCGCCGGTCAAATTCACTCAATCCGACCAGCCGGGCTGTGATGTTGCCTAGAAGTAGAGCGATCGTATTGTGGGCAATCACCAACAGTGCGACTGCTCCAGCGAGTTGCAGGAAAAAACTCCAGTTCGCTGCCAGTGCCAGAACAATGAATGCCACAAAAATACACATAGAAAGCATCTGCAGCGGCTTGCGCAGCCTGGCTGACAATTCCGGAAGACGTATGTTGCAGATTATCCCTAAGCACAATGGCAGGATCAGCATGAACAGGACCGTTATGGCAACCTGAACCGGATCGATTGCCGTCTTTTGCAAGATCGCGGCAGTGGGTTCATACAGTCCGGCCCAAAAAGCGGTGTTAAGCGGGGTCATAAATATCGCGGCAACAGTAGCAAAGGCTGTCAATGTTACCGAAAGAGCTGCGTTTCCACCCGCTCGATGTGTAATGAAGTTCGAAATATTTCCCCCGGGACATGCCGCAACCAAGATCATTCCCAATGCTATCGAGGGACGTGGATCTGTTAGGACTACAAGCACAAATGTCGCAGCAGGCAACACTAGAAATTGTGATACAACACCTGCGATCACCGCTCTGGGTTGCCGGACAATTTGCTGAAAGTTCTCAGGCCTCAAATCAAGCGCAATCGAGAACATAACAATTGCTAGAATCGCGTTCAGGAGCGTGAGGGAGTTTGGCGAAAAGTTCAGAACTACACTGTCTATGTCTGCCATGTTCCCCCCAATCAAATTTTCAAGACGATACCTGGCTCAGCGCCTGTATTTTTTTGTTCACAGCATTTCGATATGTGGCTTTATCCACATAGTAAGCCATGCGCGGCAGATCGATATAGTTCATACCGCCTGTCAAACGCTCAAAGCGCTCCCGCTTCTCTTGCTGGATTTGTTTTGATTCGGGATGACTTTTTTCAAGCCCTTTGATGTATCTGGCGACCATTTCAACCTGCTCATGGCGCCCCTGCCAGCCAAGCCCGGCCGCTTCAATCATACCCAGAACAAACACATCATCGCGCTCTGGATGCATACAATTCATATACAAATTCGGCGCATCACCATCCCAGTTCAGCAGCTTCTTTTCGATGAACGGATAGTGCAGTTTATAGCCAGTTGCAGCCACAATCATATCAAACTCTGCGCTTGACCCATCAACAAAATGAACCGTATTGCCTTCAAATCGATCGATGTCGCCATGAACCTTGATGTCGCCATGACCCGCGTGAAACAGGATTAGCGAGTTGACGATCGGATGGCTTTCGTACAATTGATAATCCGGCTTGGGAAAACCGTATTTCTGAGGGTCGCCGACAAACCAGCTCAAAATCATGCTGTCGATCTTCCGCTTGAGCCACATAGGCAGTTTGATCAGACCCCCCATAGTGTCAGCCGGCTTGCCAAACACATATTTGGGCACAAAATAGTATCCACGCCGCATTGAGATGTCACAACTTCTGCCATGGTGGATCGCATCAACGGCAATATCGCAACCCGAATTTCCCGCGCCAATGATGAGAACGCGCTTGTCGGCGAATTGTCCGGGATAACGATATTCGCTGGAGTGGATCAGTTCGCCGGCAAAATCACCTTTGAAATTTGGCAGATTGGGCTCGGAGAGCGTGCCATTGGCAATCAACACCCCGCGAAACTCGGCAGTCTCGATCTTTCCAGCTTTTGATTTCCATGAGACCTGCCAGCCCTCACCTTCTGCACCTATCGGTTCGACTTTGACAACCTCAGTTTCAAATTTGAAACCGCTGGTTATCCCGAAATGATCTGCAAAATTCCTGAAGTAGTTTTTCAGCTCTGTATGAGAGGGGTATTCCGCGACAGTCTCATCCATTGGAAAGTCGGTGAACTCGGTCATCTTTTTGGAAGAGATCAGATGAGCAGTCTCATACATGGTCGATTTGGGACCATCGATATCCCAAAGACCCCCAACGCCGTTGTTTAGCTCGAACCCTTGCCAGGGGATATTCAGTTCGTTGAGCAGTTTTGCCATGGCCAATCCAGTCGGACCAGCACCAATAAGCGCAAACCGGGTTCGGGTTTCTTCTTGCTTCATCTAATGTTTATTCCGCTCAAACCGCCTCAACCAAAAACCCAACCGTTTGTTTCCGCATCAATTCCTACCATTATTCAAAATCAACGTTCTTGTGCACATGTTCAATCAAGGCTGAAGCCTGTCGATTGCACTTTTTCTCAACGAGCCAACCCAACACTGCTCCCGGACCTGCAGCTGACAGTGAAGCAGGTGCCACGTGAACTTCGAAATCCCGTAATTTACCTCCCATGCCAACAATCATTTTGCCACTTTCGATTTCAAAAGAGCTGGGAAGTGTGAGAAGACTCTCACCTTCGTCCCAAGCCAATCCTCTCACACTGCCGGACGCGCTTCGAACCGACACCTCTTGAGAGGTTTTCGCATCACGGCGCCACAGGACCAGCTTTGTTGGTATTGTGCAACGCGGCCCGGAACTGTCTACACTCACATGCCACACCCCGGGAGCAGTCGGCGCATCACCTGAAAGATTACGGGAAGCGCCGAAAACTTCTGTGCGCGCGTCAGGCTGTCCAAGTGCTACCTTGACTGTGTTCCAATTGCTCATGGCCTGATTTTCACTTACCTCGCCTGTTTTTGACAAAGCAACGTTTTCAACAGCCCCTGATATGACCTGCATCTCGCCTGCTTTGGATAGGAGCGTGATGCGCGCGCCTTCGGCAAGCGTAATCGGCTCAGTGCCATCCAGACGTTGACCCGGTTCAAATGCATCCGTACCGCTGACCGCAACGACAATGACTTCACCATGGCTCGCTGTCGTGAAGCAACCCAAAGCAATCAACAGTGCCAAAACCCATTTTCTCAAGAACTTTGCTCCTTGAAATCTTTCGAGACTATTTTTCCCACATCGTGACCTGTGTATCAACAGCACCGTTTCTGAGACGTTCGAGATGAAAGCGTGTGGGTCCATCACCAGTGTTAAGGCTTGCCACTTCCGCAAACGCATTGGTTGCGCCGGGATCTGCGACACTCAGAAGCTGAAACGCCCCCAGATATTTTTTCATCCAAGGCGAATTCATGGTGTCTTTGGAGCATGGTTCAAAACATGCAATCGCAGAATCCCGCCCTTTCAGAACCAGATTCCCTAGTGGGCGAAACAAGGAGTTGTCACATTCATCAACAATCGCTGCACTGACGCAAATTCTGGTTCCCAAATGACGGTTCGCACCTTCAAGACGGGCAGCGATATTTACCGTGTCGCCTATCCCGGTATAGTCAAAGAACCGCTTACCGCCAAAGTTTCCAATCACGGCATCTCCCATATGCAAGCCGATTCGGGTAACCCCTAGCGGTATTCCCCGATCATTAAGTGTTTTTCTGAAGCCTTCGCAATATGCATCAATGGCCAGAGCCAGTTTCACTGCGTTCGCTGCTTGATTGTCATCGATCTCCGGCGCGCCGAAGAAGCAAACCACCGCATCTCCGATAATCTTGTCAATAGTCGCGCCATGCTCGGTGATCAGTTCACACATATTGTCGAGATACTCATTTAGCAGTGAGCCCATCTGATCTGGTGGCAACGATTGGGAGAGGCTTGTAAAGCCTTCCAGATCAGTAAACAGATACGCGACTTTTCTTTTTTCTCCGCCCAGTGAGAGCTTGATCTTGCCACTTGTAAGCTGCCGTACCACCGACTTGCTGACATATTGAGAAAATGCGGTTTCGAGAAATTGCCTTTCCGATCTATCCTGCCACCACCTGAGAAGAGAAGCCAATAATGCAGCGGAAAATACGGCAATCGGCGGACCCGCAAGAGGTAGCAAGAGAACATCCGCTGCAAGCAGAAAATAGCCGATCAGAACATACAATCCGGTCGCCAGAATCAGGCCGAAGAAAATAAACCGCGGCCTGGATATACGGACGACTGCAGCAATGGAAAGCACAGCAGCCAACCCGATGAATATCCCACGCAGAAACCAGTTAAGTGTGGGCAACGAGCGACCTGTCAAAATCTGATGGAGAATATGTGCGTGAACCTCAACACCCGGCAGTGACGCGTTGGCGACCCCCAAAGGTGGCAAATGTCTGTCGCTAAAGGGGATATCTGTTCCAATAAGAACGATTTTGCCAGAAAACCATTCATCAGGAAGGAGATTGACCGTATGTGCAGGATATTTTGGAAATGCTGAAGGGCTATCATCCGCTACCGATTTGTACAGAATTCTGCCGGGTCTGGCCTGATTCGAAACCCTGTTTCCCGCCAGAATTTCTGTGAATAGAGGCACGGGCCTGCTCGCATTATCCAAAATCGTCGGAATGTGCCTGACTGCGCCATCGATAGTATCGCTTTCCAGTACGATAGAGCCTGACAACCGGTCATTTAATACACCTTCCAAATAAGTGAGCTGTGACGAAGTCAATCCATTTCCGGCACCTGCACTTGCCAGAACAATTGGAGCGCCAGCACCATCGATCGCCTCAAAGAGTTTCTGGTCTTTTTCGGGATCACTGGGGCTATCCAGTAGAATGTCGAGGCCTATCCGCTTGGGCGCTTTGGCATCGAGTGCACCTATCAAATCTGCAAGAAACCCGCGATCGATAGGTGAGCGATACGGGAATTGGGCAAGCGTTTCTTCCGTAATAACAACAATGACAATTTCTTGTTCGGCGGGCTGTATTGACTTCTGGTTCTGCATCACAAGCAAATCGCCGATTACCAGATCAAGTCTGTTCGAAACGACTATTGCAACTGCAACCGCCATCAGTGCTGCTGTCAGCCAATACAATCTCTGCCAACCGTCAGTTGGCTTCCTTGAATTTTCTGAACTAAAAAGGGACATGCTACATCCGGTGTAGTGGCAAATGATGTGTCATGCTCAGCAAACCCGTAGAGTTTGACCTAATTTGGCACATCAAACCGAACAATCTCCGACTGTGTGCCGTCAGCATATTGCAATTGCACAGTCATAAATTTCGTCGCCAACGGAATGTCTGCATGGACTGTGGAACCCGGACCCGAAGACGGTATTGCATGGGGATCACCGGGATCACACACTCCAATTTCAAATGTCTGGTCCGGACTGTCTTTGTCGACGCCGTAATTCACAACATCAATCGCGCAACGGTAACTGATCAGATGAGTGAAATAGACCAATTGCCGACCATCCCATAAACGGTAGCTTAGCCAACCATTGGTGAATTGCTCCAGAATGTTTTTTTGCGAAGCAACCAACGCACGAGCCGGATCAAAAGCTATGGAAAACGGGCCCTGCGTTTCGCCGCGAATGTCGGTGTATTGGACCTCGATATCCGTCTTTCCAGCAGTGCCCGGGAGCTCGACAAACGGTACTGGTATCGGCTGTCCTGTGGTTGGATCAAGAGCGCCTTGCATAAAGCCGGTGGAGCGAAATTCCTTCCCGGGCATTTTGACAAATATCTCACGCGTACGATCTGCAATGGACATATTCAGCATCCAGCCCTGATTGCTGCGTATGGGATTGAGCGTGATGGGATTTCGCAATGCTTGTGTGTTCAGGAAAGACAGGGCCGCGAGTCTTGATTTTGCGTCATCAATGCGTTCAGCAGCCATTTGCTGATCGATAAAATATCTCAGATATTGTCCGTCATCGACGCTTGCCATGAATTGGTTCAATAGCTCCAGCTCTTTTGTTTTATCCGCAAGCGATTGCTGTCCCAGCCGAACCAAAGAGTATTCAAGACTGAGCTCATAATAGGCTGGTGAAAATTCAGGATATGCCTGAATAAAGCTGGTAAGTCGACGCAACCGTTCTTCGGGTTCTTGCAGCAATATCTCGGCAAAAACCGTCGTTGGATCCCGTTTGCCTTGTGCCAAAGACCGATACACCTCTCGTGCACCAGCACGTCCTTCCTGGACTTTGAGCACAGCCTGAAACCTGAGGTGAGGATCAATCTGGCGTTCCTGAAAAGCGAAGTACTTCAGATAATCCTGCCTCGCTTTGGGGTAGTCACCCTTGATCTCTCGAAGCCGTGCATTTGCATAATATTCATGCGGTCGCTTGGGGTTTTCAACGAGCAATGACCGGCTCTGTATTCTGGCAAAAAGCTTCTCAACATCGCTACCGGCTGATGAGCCGATGCTGGCCAGGCGGGATTTGGCGAGTTCAGAGAATGCGCCGTTCGGGAACCTGTCTAGATATGCCTGAATTTGCTGCGCGTCATCACTGTCTTTGACATCATTCCAGAATTGCAGTTCCAGCTGAACTGCATTTTCTGAACGGGAAGCATTCCCGGCATCGCTCTGATCCGCCACATCTCCGGGGATCAAGACAATATTTGTGGTGAGTGAAGAATGGTCCCAGGGCACTTGCACGCCATTAGACACATCCACAACCTCACGGCGCACACGTTTGAACACGGTTTCAAGTGTTGCACCGGGCACCAAAATCTCACGTGAGATGGCAGCGGTGTAAGGGCTGTTCAAACCCTTTCCGTCACTGGCTGTGCTTCCTGGCGCAGTTGCAAAGGATATATAGCTGCCTCGAGGAGTGCTGTTAAGCAGCGCAAAACCGCCCCCTGCATTGCCCCCTGAACGCTTTAAAGCTGTGTTTCTGCAGGCATCGAAAATTACAATATTTGCGCCATCATGCGCTGCTTCTACCGTGGAGAGCACCCAGTCAACGGACAACGCCTCAAACTCCGCGTCCACTTCATCCTGCAAGTCAGCATTGAGCGGGGCGAGGTAGTTCCTGCCTCCAGCCTCAAATCCATGTCCTGAATAATACACCGCGGCGATTGATCCATCACCAGCTTCTTCAAGTTGCCTGGCAAAATCGCGAACAGCGCGTTTCATTTTTCTCAGATCAGCGTTCAACACAACTTCCGTTGCAAATCCCACCTTTTTGAAGCTTTCGCTGATCAGAACTGCATCGTTTACCGGGTTCCTGAGGGGCTGCATGGTTTTGCTTTGGTATTCAGCGTTTCCGATGACGAGAGCAAGGCGCTCTCCCGCTGATGCAGAAATTACAAAAGTCAGCGCCAAAACCAATTGCAATACCAGAATACAGAATGCTTTCATCCAGCTCATATCTTCCCTCACCCAAATGATGGGAGTATGCCCCCTATTTTTGACATGCGTCAATGATGCATCCAAAAGCTGGCAATCGCTCATCTCGCAACTGAACCCTTATGACAGAATGCCTGCGAGATGTATTCTCTGGATCTTGCCTGAAGGTCCCTTGGGAAGTTCAGGCAATAAATGGATCCGATCCGGGCATTTGAAAGCACCCAATTTCTCACGGCATATTTCGAGTAAATCTTCAGCAGTTGTTGCTGAGCCTTCGGATAATTTCACACCTGCCTCGACACGTTGACCATAATCGTCACAAGAAACTCCGAACGCTGCCGCTTCAACAACGTCCGGGTGCGAATATAGTGCTTCATCAACTTCACGCGGTGCTATGTTTTCTCCACCCTTGATTATCAGCTCTTTCAAACGGCCGGTCACGTAGACATAACCATCTGCATCCATTCGCCCAAGGTCACCCGTCTTTAACCAACCTGAGCGCGTGACCGCTTTCGCGGTTGCCTCCTTATTTTTGAGGTATTCGCGGAGGAGATTTGGGCCGCGAACCAAAATCTCGCCCTCTTCATTTCTCGGCACTTCGATCTGATCAGCGTCACCAATCATAACCTCATTTCCAAATGCAATTCCCGGTGACCCAATTTTTCGCACCGCAGGCGGAAGTGGATTGGAAAGAATTTGAGCAGCTGTTTCCGTAAGACCCATGGTCTCGATGATCGGAATTCCAAACCGCTTTTCAAAAGCGGAATGCATATCAGGAGAGAGCGGTGCTGAGGCCGAACGACCAAAACGCAAATAATTGGTGCCCGTTCCATCGCCACTCGGCAACTCGGTATTGTGCAGGAGATAAGAGATTTGTGTTGGCACCACAGAAAACCATGTGCACTGTGTTTCCCAAATGACCTCCCAGAACGAAGAAACAGAAAACCTCGGCGGAATAACGAGCGATCCTGCAGAAACCAGGGAACCCATAAGGGAAACACAAAAGGCATTAATATGATAAAATGGCAGGACACAAAGGCCGCGATCTTTTGAGCTCAACTGATGCGCTTGCGCTGTATTCTCGCCACCGCTCAGCAAACTTGATTGCGTGTGCAATACGCCTTTTGGGCGACCGGTAGTCCCAGAAGTATACATCAAGAGGCCGTCAAAATCGGCTTCAGGCTCTGCGAGCAAACCATCAGTATTTGGTGCGACAGAGAACTGCTCCAGATCGAGAATTACCGGTGGATTCTCCAAACTTGATGTGCAGGCTTCAACAAGGCCTTTTGCTTCCTCATCTGCTATGACCAGATTTGCCTCGGAATGTTCCAAAACGTATTCAATCGTACTGGAACCAGCCACCAGGTTGATCGCTGTCGCAAGATAACCGCCATACAAAATACCAAGAATGGTGATCGCGCCATCTATACTGTTTGAAAATGCATAGGCAACTGGCTCCCCGGGCATTCTGCCTTTGTTTGCAATTACCTTTGCAACTGCAACAGCGCGCTCACGGGTTTGGCGGTAAGTCAATGTCTCACCAGTTATTGGATCAATCAAATGCGCCTGATCCGGGCACTCATCTGCGATACCATCCAACAGGGAGCGTATGGTCGGCCCTTGATGTGGCACTGGCGCGACACTCATTTCCCAACCCGCTCCCAGTAATCACCAAAAATCTCTTCAACGGATGGTTCATTGACAGGAATGGTGCGCACCACTTTGGTGACATTCATCAAATGCCTATGATTGAAGTTTTCATCAATTGAATTGCCGCCCCAGGAACCGCATCCCATGGAGAGTGAAAACGGCATGCCATTGTCAAAGGCACCTCCGGTTGCGAAACAATGCGCCTGATTAACAATGACACGACATGTCGGGATGGTCTCGCCCAACAAGAGTGCTCTTGTATCATCCGTAGTATGTAGCCCGATCGAATGACCCGCACCCTGATGATCTAAAACGCGGGATGCTATATTTCGCGCCTCTACGAAGTCTTTGGCAAAATAAATCGTGGTCACGAGCGATAATTTCTCACCGGATTCCGGATATGCGGAACCGATGCCTTCGCCTTCAATGAGCAGGAATTTTGCGCTTTCAGCGCGATCGACCTCAATTTCGGCAACATCGATAACCTGATCAACATCCCTTGCGATCATATGCCGGTTTAGACCACCATTTTGAAATAAAGCATCTTTGAGCTTGGTGGCATTGGCTGTGTCGAGCAGGCGGCCACCCGCTTCATCCAAAGCTTTGAGAAAATCATCCCGGATTGCATCTACGACAACAAGCACATTTTCCGAAGAGCAGGAGGTGGCATTGTCAAACGTCTTGGAAGCAGTGATCTTCTGCGCAGCATCCACAACGTCTGCTGTTTCATCGATGATGACTGTCACGTTTCCTGCACCAACACCAATAGCGGGCGTTCCAGAAGAATATGCGCGGTGTACGTTGTTCTGACTTCCGGTTACCACCAATACATCGACTGTTTCCATCAACCGCTGAGCTTTGACTTTTGAAACAGGCGCTGGAACCATCTGCACGAGGTCCCGATCCAAACCGATTTTATCGAATTCTACGTGCATATACCCAAGCAGCTTTTCACAAACCGCAGCACCTTTGGGTGACGGAGAGAGAATGATTGCATTCCCGCATTTGAGCGCATTGACCACGTTGTTCGTTGGGGTTGCAACGGGATTGGTTGACGGGACGACAGCACCAACGACGCCCACGGGCCGCGCGATCTCTGTTATTCCGGTCTTGGGATCATCTCCAATAATGCCACAGGTCTTGGCGTTTTTAATGTCCCGCAACAATCCCAAAGTCTTGCGATGATTCTTGGTGATTTTGTCTTTGACATTGCCAAGCCCGGTGGTTGCAACAGCCATGGTGGCAAGTTCTTCGTTGCGTGCAGCGTCCATCAGTGCCCACGCTGCAGCCAATGCGGCATTGTCATATCGCTCCTGAGAGCCATTTTCTTCAAAAGCCTTTTGAGCGGCACGCGCCCGCGCGACGAGATCGTCCACGATTTGGGCTTCTGCCTCTTCGGGCATTATTACTGCTGACATACTCATCTCTTTTGGAGTTGCCGGACGGGAATCCGCCCGGCAGATATTTCATTTAGAGGCCTGCAAGAAGCTCTGTCAGGGTTTCCTGACGTTTTTCCCACATTGCCTGAACTTCAGCACGGCTCATGATTTTCATTGGAGAGCCACCTGCTTTCATGCGCTTCACCACGCGGGCATTTGCAAACATTTCCGGGACCTTTGCAGAAAGCTTGTCGATCACTTCCTGCGGAGTTCCCTTTTTGACCATGAGACCACGGAAATTGACTGATGCATTGTCGACATCATAACCGGATTCCATCAGTGTCGGAACATCAGGCAGGAACTCGGCACTGCGTTCAATATCCGCTACTGCAAGGATTTTGACATTACCAGCTTCCCGTGCGCGGAATGCATCAGACAAGTTGTTGATACCGCCAACAACATCACCGGCAATCACGGCTTTCATTGCTGCCGCGCCACCCCCTTTGGTTGGGATATAGGCAAATTTTGCTTCTGTGGCCTTCTCGAGCTGAAGTGCTGCGATGTGGTGCCCAACAAACAAACCGGCACCCGACAGGGTCGCCTTTCCAGGATTGGCCTTTGCATAGTCAACAAGTTCCTGAATTGTATTGAACTGACTGTCTTTGCCTACAACCACAACTGCAGGGTCTGCACCCCAATTGGCGATGGGTTCAAAACTGTCTTTCGAATACTGAACACCGCCCTTGATTGATTGGGCAATAAAATGGGGAATGTTATAGGCCGATAGCGTGTAACCATCTGCTTCGGCTTCCGTAGCAAACCAGTTCCATCCAACACGCCCACCGGCGCCGGGCTTGTTCACAATATACATCGGTTGTCCAAGAACATCTTCATTGCCGGCAACCATGGTCACAATTCGGGCCTGAAAATCAGTCGCCCCACCCGCGCCATAAGATACCGCCACTCCTATTGGGCGCTCAGGATAACCTTCAGCCAGTGCCACCGTGGCTGTCATCGCCAAACCGGCAAATCCAACAAGCAGTGATTTAATCAGTCTATTCATGTTTTCCTCCCTTGAATAACTGTTCTGTTTAAAACCAAATCCCGCGCGGCGTTTGCACCTTCAGAAGCATTGCAAACAGACCGTAGATTACGAGCATAAAAATTGCCGTGACGAGAATACGTTTGATCCAACCGCGAATGTCTCTCAGCGGTACCGAATCGTAAATCGTGAAAACCGTCAGAAACGCTATCGTTGATGCGAAATAGAAACCCAGCGATTTTGCGGCAAAAAACACATAAACAGCCATCACCACAAGGCCCGGAACTATGTTGATAAAGCTGGTCGAGTCCAACCCTTCTCCAACTTTTGCCATTCCGGAAATGGCACGGATAAAGTTCCACACTGCCAAGCCGATGAAGAAGATCGCAATCAACCGCGGAAATAGGAAGGCGTCGGCGGGCTGCTGTGTAAAGCTGATCCAGGTCACAATAACGGCAACGAACAGAACAATACCAGATGATACAATATGCTGCAGGCGTGAAGCGGTCATGATCGCGCCTCCATCGGTTTGGAAGACTTGCCATGCACCATGTTAGACCAGAAACTGTAAGCGACTGATGCAACAACCAGGAAAATGAGGAACATGTTAAGTAAACCAGTCATGAAATAGACTATGGGTCCATCCTGCGCCTGCGCAATCAAAGAGCCCGTAGTAAAGTTGGATTCGGCGATCGGACCCAAGATCAGGCCAAGCACTAGTGGCGCTGCGGAAAAGCCGAATTTTTCAAGAAAGAACATTCCTATCCCAAGCGAAAGCATGATGTAGACATCACCCATCGATTGCTGGACTGAATAGGAACCAAATAACGCGAGGACCATGACCGCAGCCGCCATTATGGGGACCGGAGCACGTGCAATCCTTGCCGCCCAGGCAGCCGTGTAGATACCAAAAATCACCATAAGGATTTGCCCTATCAGCATGGAGTTTATGAACGTCCATGCAACTTGGGGGTGATTGTCAAATAGATCGGAGCCTGGGAAAATTCCGTGAATGATGAGCCCACCCAGAAGAACCGCAGCGGTCGGGCTACCCGGTATCGAAAGGGTCAGCAGCGGAACCAGTGAAGGACCGACCATGGCATTGTTGGCAGATTCCGCCGCGATAATTCCTTCTGGATGTCCCGTTCCAAACTTCTCCTTTTTGGGTGAAAACTTCCTTGCCTGATCATACGCCACCAGACCTGCGATTTGTCCGCCAACGCCCGGAATGATGCCAATTATACTACCAAAGATTGTACCGATTGAGAGAGATCGCATGCTTTGGCCCAGTTCGTGAATGGACGCGAGAAGCGATTGTTTGGGCACTTCGATTGCTTCAATGGCGGCATTTGCGCGACCCTTCGCAAACATTTCCATGACCTGCGGAATTGCAAACAGGCCAATCAAGGCCGGAATAATATGAATGCCGCCAGCCAAAGCATCCGCGAAGATAAACCTCTGAGCGCCGAGATTGTCGTCAAAGCCAATCATTGAGAGCCATAGACCAATGCAGCCAGACAAGAGCCCTTTCACAAATGACTTGGAATCCAGAGAGCCAATGACAGTGACCCCGAGAATGGCCATCCAGAACAGATGAGAGTAACTGAATGCCAAAGCCCATTGGGCAAGAACCGGCGTGAGGAAAATAAGTAACAAAACACCGATAACACCACCAACGCCGGACGCAAGGAATGAAAGATGGAGCGCTCTTGCGCCTTCACCTTTCTTTGCCATGGCATTGCCATCCAGCGATGTGGCAATATTTGCGGGAGCGCCGGGTATCTTCAGCAGAATGGCGCTGACTGCTCCTCCCGCTACGGTTGAAGTATAGGCAGCGCCCAGCAGAATGAGACCCTGCGCCGGTTGCAGGTGAAATGTGAAGGGAATCAGCAGTGCAACAGCCATGGTCGGTGACAGGCCCGGCGTGGCACCGAGAATAAGTCCGCCTATCGTTCCGCCAAGCAGCAGCATAAATGAGACAGGCTCAAAGACGCCACCAAAATAGCCCAAGAATTCCATGTTTGCACTTTCCTCCAACCAAAACGGTAATGAATGAAAATAAAAATGCAAACGTTTTCATTTTGAACTGATATTGCTAGGCTCGGGCATGTCGAAGAAACGAACCAGGTCTAGAAAAGGTGCTCCGGGCATTGTTGATGTTGCCAGCAGGGCCGGTGTCTCTCCAGCGACGGTGTCCCGCTTCTTTAACTCGCCAGACGTGGTGAAAGGACCAACACGCAAAAGGATCGAAGATGCTGCAACGGAACTGGGTTACATCAGAGACCGAATGGCCGGCACACTTCACAACCGATTTTCCGGCACTTTCGGGCTGATCGTTCCGACCATTGACAATGCCATTTTTGCGGAAATGATCGAGGCGTTTTCCACGACATTACAACAGCAGGATCGAACCATGCTCATCGCCGCGCATGGGTATGACCTTGATCTGGAGGTCGGGATCGTAAGATCTTTGTTGGAAAGGCGTATTGATGGTATCGCACTGGTCGGCTTTGATCATGACAGTGTGGCACTCAACATGCTTTCACAACGGGAAATCCCTGTGGTTTCTATCTGGAATTACGCTCAGGGTTCTGGTCTTCCGTGTGTTGGCGCGGACAATCAACTGGCAGGATATCTGGTCACTGAACACCTTGTCGCACTTGGGCATAAGGACATTGCATTTGTGTTTCCAGATACGCAAAACAATGATCGCGCGCGGGATCGATTGGAGGGCGCAATTGACGCACTTAAATCCCAGAACATTGCTCTCGATCATCAAAGAATTCTTAGCTGCCAATACGATCTTGGCGAAGCAAAACGGCTTGGAGAACAATTGCTAGCGTTGGATCGCCCCACTGCAATTGTATGTGGCAATGACGTGATTGCCCTTGGCATGGTTTTCGCTGCCAATCGCCTTGGACTATCCATTCCGGAAGATGTGTCGATTGCCGGAATTGGTGATTTTCGCGGATCTGAACACCTTGAACCCGGACTGACAACGGTTCGTTTGCCCGCGAAACGAATTGGCAAAGTGGCTGCTGAAACGTTGCTCCGCATGAGCGAGACCGGATTGCTGCCCAACCCCTTGAACCAGGCTTTGCCATTGGAACTCAAAATCAGGGGCTCAACCGGAAATCCCTAGTTTGACTATGATCGCATGTATCCTCCGTTTCAATCAAAGAGTTCGGCAGACGCTGTTGGAAAATCCGGGGTTTCTGTTAAGCTGAATTCAAGTGTTTGCTACGCTGGGTTTGAGGGTACGAATTGAGCAGCCAAAAACGGCAAGATATCCATAATTCTGAAATTCCACTCGTTTGTCTTTCGTGCGAAGCCAGACATGGCGGCATCTGTGGCGCTTTGGAGCCAAGCCAACTCTTGGAGTTGAGCAAGCATACCACTCGCACGGCTCATGAACGCGATAAGGATTTGTCGGTGTCCCAGTCTGATCCGGACGTTTTCTCAAACATACTTGGTGGTGTGGTCAAGCTAATGAAGATCATGCCTGATGGCAGGCAGCAAATTGTTGGCTTGCAATTCGCACCTGATTTTCTTGGTAGGCCGTTTTCTGACAGCTCGGACCTGATTGCTGAGGCGGCGACAGACATCCGTCTTTGCTCGTTTCCAAAACGGGTGATTGAAAAAATTCTTAAAGAAACCCCTGAAATGGAGCACAGGCTCCACGAGCAGCATATGCGGGAACTTGATGAGGCCCGGGATTGGATGCTGACGCTTGGCCGCAAGACAGCGATAGAAAAAGTTGCAAGTTTTATCCTGATGCTGGTTTCGCATATAGACCCGGAAAAAGGATCGGAAATCGCTGATATTGAAATTAGCCTGCCACTAAAACGTGCCGATATTGCTGACTATCTGGGTTTAACCATTGAAACTGTCAGCAGACAAGTCACCAATCTACGCAAGAAAGGTGTGATTGCCATCAATGACCGAAAATCGATCATTGTTGTAAATAAGGATCGATTGGAAACAATTGCGAATCAGGGAGATTGATAGACAATTTCTTCTAACACTAAACAGCCTTTGAATAGGTCGATACACCGGAACTCAAATAGGCATCAAACTTGGCAGCAATCATTCTCACATAATCTTGTCTGCCAGGTAATATTCGCAACATGCCATTGTGAAGTTCACACAGGCCATATTCGTCGTCCTCGGCAACCCTCTCCACTTCCTTGACATACGCAATTGCTTCGGCGCCATATTTTTTAAGAGGTCGATGGGATCAATTTGGAAGTTGCACATGAGTTTCTCAATCATGTATGCGCGTATTTGATCATCAGACGAGAGCACGAAACCGCGTTCCGCGACGCTTTTTTTGTCAGTCACCAACCTCATGTAATTACCCGTGGCAACCGTGTTTTGAACATATGCTTTGTCGCTGCTGCTAATCGATGAAGCGCCAAATCCAAGTAAAAGGTCAGCACGGTCAGTTGTATATCCTTGAAAGTTTCTGCGAAGAGTAAGATTGCGTTTTGAGATTGCCAGCGCATCTGCCTTTTTGGCGAAATGGTCTATACCGACAGCTTCATAACCTGCATTCAATATTTCGGCTCTTGCAGCTAAGGATTGTTCAATGCGCTCAGCATCCTCAGGTAGGTTTCGCACATCAATCAGGTTCTGATGTTTTTTAATGGAGGGCACGTGAGCATATCCAAAAAGAGCGATCCGGTCTGGATCCATGCTGAGTATTTGCCGTATTGTTTTCTTGATTGAATTCTTCGTTTGAAACGGAAGGCCATACAGGGCATCGATGTTTAGCGAAGAAATACCAGCTTCCCTAAGTCTTTCCACAAGCTCCCATGTATCTTCGAAGCTCTGAGGTCGATTGATCGCATCTTGTACGATCGGGTTAAAGTCTTGAACACCGAGGCTTGCCCGTGTCATTCCCAAGCAGGCAAGGGCTTCGATCATTTCTTCTGACGTGTCGTTTGGATCTACTTCTACGCTGACTTCGGTACTAGGCAAAAACCTAAAAACTTTTTCCAGTACCTCGCTTAAGAGTTTTGCTTCAACCGGTTTCAACATGCTGGGTGAACCGCCGCCAAAGTGTAGCGAAGCGATTTTCGGTTTTATTCCTATTCTGCTGGAGAACTGATTGATTTCTTCGATAAGTGTATCGACATATATTTTGATCGGTTCGTATTTCAATGTATGTTTTGTATGGCAACCACAAAACCAACACAGCCGATCACAAAACGGAATATGAATATATACTGATACTGGATTCTCATTGTCGACTGATGAAAACAGAATTGATTGAGCTTCCTTTGCAGAATGGCGATTGAAATGCGGGGCCGTCGGATAACTGGTATATCGCGGCAGCTGTGGAAGCTTGCGGGGAAGTCTGTTCATTGTATTTCGCGTAGTTTTGGAAGTAAGTGCTCGGTTTCAAACGCAATGTGGCGACGCAAGCCCTCAAAGAAACCTCGAAGCATATAGGATATCTTGCCAATATTTGCTGATTCCGGATGGCGGATCAGCTGACGCAAATACAAGCTGATATCTTCTGCAGAGCTTTCGTCTTCCCAATGTTCAAACTTTAACCGCTCTATGCTCTTCGATATCTCTTCCTCAGAGGCAGCAGTGGGAACCAGCAGGGGAAAGAGTTCCTGTTCTTCAAATCTGTGCGCAGACCTGACTGCCGGATAGAGTTGCCAAGCGATGGATAGGCACTCCTGTCGATCGTATTTGTCTGGCAGATCATCAGCAATTTTTTCCAGCCGCTCACACAATTCAAGCTGCGACTTGTGATGTCCTCGTATCTTATCTTCCAGCGTCAATGCTTGTGCGTTCATCAAAATGCTCCATCCAACTTTCTTCTCCTGATAGTGGACCAAAAACGACGGGCTCCCTTGTTTAATTGATATGCGATTATCTCGAACGTTTCCTTGATCCAGATCAAAGAAGTTGCAGTGGCAATATGCGACTTCTTCTGCGTGGCTCTGTGCCCGAATTCTGAATCTTCAGGGGAAGACGTATGAGAAATATTTCTGAGGTTATGTTGGTTGGGCTTGCTGCATTCTTTGCATTGTTGGCTTCAGCCTTTGCAGTTGACAGCCTGTTTCAAACCCATATGGCGATTTTGTGCTTTATACTTGCTGGCAGCACGATCATCTTGTTACGACGCGTGGAATTTGCCAGTCCCGATGGTTCCTTCCCCGAACCAGACACATCGGGCTACATGGACGAGGTTATCCGCTATGGCGCGATCGCAACGCTTTTCTGGGGCATCGTTGGGTTTCTGGTTGGTGTCGTAATCGCAGCACAACTTGCATGGCCCGAACTCAATCTCGAGCCTTATCTCAACTTTGGGAGATTGAGACCCCTACACACATCCGCTGTCATATTTGCATTTGGCGGCAATGCACTTCTTTGTACCAGTTTCTACGTGGCTCAACGAACCTGCCGCGCCCGCCTTTTTGGGGGTGATCTCGCATGGTTCGTCTTTTGGGGCTACCAGTTGTTTATCGTCATGGCCGCAACCGGCTATCTGCTTGGTATTACCCAATCCAAGGAATACGCTGAGCCTGAATGGTATGTTGACCTATGGCTGACAGTCGTCTGGGTTGCTTATTTGATTGTCTTCATGGGCACGATTGTTCGACGCAAAGAACCTCACATCTATGTGGCAAACTGGTTCTATCTCTCATTCATCATTACAGTAGCCATGCTGCATGTCGTCAATAATGCTGCTGTTCCGGTATCGTTTCTTGGTACGAAAAGCTATGTGGCGTTTGCAGGCGTTCAGGATGCCCTTACCCAATGGTGGTATGGCCATAATGCGGTAGGCTTTTTCCTGACTGCAGGCTTTCTGGGCATGATGTATTATTTTGTGCCCAAGCAGGCTGGGCGCCCGGTTTACTCTTACCGCTTATCAATCATTCACTTCTGGGCTCTCATCTTTCTATACATCTGGGCTGGGCCGCACCATCTGCATTACACAGCCTTGCCTGATTGGGCGCAAACCCTTGGCATGGTCTTCTCCATCATGCTGTGGATGCCCTCCTGGGGCGGTATGATCAACGGCCTGATGACCTTGCAAGGTGCCTGGGACAAGCTGCGTACGGACCCGATCCTGAGGATGTTTGTGATCAGTCTTGCCTTCTACGGCATGTCGACCTTCGAAGGTCCCATGATGTCGATCAAGTCCGTAAACTCGCTTTCCCACTATACCGACTGGACCATTGGGCATGTGCATTCCGGCGCACTTGGGTGGAACGGAATGATCGTTTTTGCTTCACTCTACTATCTCGTGCCCAAGCTTTGGAACAAGCAGAGTCTGTATTCACTCAAGCTAGTCAACTGGCACCTGTGGCTCGCTACTCTGGGCATTGTAATCTATGCCGCTGTGATGTGGGTGGCAGGCATTACCCAGGGCCTGATGTGGCGCGAGTACGACGATCAGGGTTTCCTTGTAAACTCGTTTATCGAAACGGTTTCAGCCATTCATCCTGAATATGTGATGCGCACGTTTGGTGGCCTGCTTTACCTCTCTGGCGCGCTGATCATGGCTTACAACATATGGCGCACAATCCGCGGAGATGTGCCGGAAACCGTCCAACAAGATCAACCCTCTGCCGTTCCGGCCGAATAAGGAGAAACGATATGTCTTTTCTCGATAAGCACCAAAAGCTTGAACGCAACCTGAGTCTGATGTTTGTTGGTTCGTTACTGGCAGTATTGGTCGGTGGCATAGTGGAAATCGCACCACTCTTTTATGTCAAGAACACGATTGAAAAAGTGGAAGGCATGCGTCCCTATACGCCGCTCGAACTGGCGGGACGCGATATTTACATCCGCGAAGGATGCTATGTTTGCCATAGCCAAATGATCCGTCCATTCCGCGATGAGGTAGAGCGCTACGGGCATTACTCACTGGCAGCCGAGAGCATGTATGACCACCCTTTCCAATGGGGTTCCAAGCGAACCGGACCCGATCTGGCGCGTGTTGGTGGTCGTTATTCTGACGAGTGGCATGCGCAACATCTCAAAGATCCTAAAAGCGTTGTCCCTGAATCAATCATGCCAAAATACTCTTTCCTTGCTAATGCGGAAATCAAACCCGAATCCGTAACCGGTCATTTAAAGGCTAATGCCGTGGTCGGTGTTCCGTACACCGAGGAGATGATTGAAAATGCTGTTGCCGATCTCAAAGCACAAGCCGATCCAGATGCTGATACTGACGGTTTGGAAGAGCGATATCAGAAAATCAGCATTCGCGACTTTGACGGCAACCCTGATGCCTTGACCGAACTCGATGCGCTTATTGCCTATCTCCAGATGTTGGGCACATTGGTTGATCTTGAAGCATACAAACAAGAAGAGAACCTGAGGTAAGAGTATGGATTACAATCTTTTCCGAGAACTCGCTGACAGTTGGGGGCTGGTTTATCTCTTCGCCCTGTTCGTGGGCGTCATCTTCTTCACCTTCCGCCCTGGATCTCGCAAGAAGGCAGACGAAATTGCAAAAATTCCCTTCAAGGAGGATCAATCAAATGGCTGATCGCGAGATTGACGAAGCCACTGGCGTCGAGACCATGGGGCATGAGTGGGATGGCATCAAGGAACTCAACAATCCATTGCCGCGTTGGTGGCTTTGGACCTTCTATGCGACGATCCTGTTTTCGATTGCATACATGATCTACTATCCCGCAATTCCGCTTTTGGAAGCGTCCACTCCCGGCATTTCCGGGCAAACAAATCGCACTGCACTCAAGGCTGAGATTGCCGAAGCAGATGCTGCCAAAGCCGGATTGGTGAAGCGAATTGCCGAAAGTAATCTTGAAACCATTCGAAGCACAGACGAGCTTGCCCGTTTCGCAGTTGCAGGTGGTGCTTCGGCATACAAGGTCTATTGCTCACAATGCCATGGTTCGGGAGCACAAGGCGGTCCGGGATATCCCAACCTCAATGACGATGACTGGATTTGGGGCGGTGATCTTGAAGCAATCTACACATCAATCAAACACGGCATCAGAAATGGCGAAGACGATGATGCTCGCGACAGTCTGATGCCTGCATTTGGCTCAGATGAGGTTTTGGAACTGGATGAAATCAGGCAGGTTGTTCAATATGTTTTACAGGTCTCTGGCCAGGAACATGATGCGGAACGGGCTGCACTTGGTGCGGAAATATTCGGTGACAATTGCGCGGCCTGCCATGGTGACAACGCTGCCGGCGATCAAGACATTGGCGCGCCCAATCTGGCTGATGCGATCTCACTATACGGTAACAGCGCCGAGCGTTTGGAAGCACAAATCTACAATCCACAACATGGTGTGATGCCTGCTTGGCAGACACGTCTCTCTGACGAAACGATCAAGCAATTGGCAGTCTTTGTCCACAGTCGTGGTGGCGGTGAGTAGAAACCCTTGTGATGGCCAAAGTGAACATCATCGACACAACCCTTGGCAACGTTACAACTCCACTACCAGGTGATGGGGTTGAGCGAATCGATGCAGAAGCGGTTAACTCGAAGGAAAATCGCTCGCTTTACGAAGCGCGCAAGAAAATTCATCCACAACGGGCCACTGGTACTTTCAGGAAGTTCAAGTGGATCGTGATGATCATTACACTTGGTATCTACTATCTGACTCCATGGATCAGATGGGAGAGGGGGCACGGTTTGCCGGATCAGGCTGTATTGCTCGATCTGGCAAATCGTCGTTTCTATTTCTTCATGATTGAGATTTGGCCGCATGAGTTCTTCTATGTGGCCGGAATGCTGGTTATGGCCGGGATTGGCCTGTTTCTGGTAACCTCTGTCCTTGGCCGTGCATGGTGTGGGTACACCTGTCCGCAAACAGTGTGGGTGGACCTCTTCCTGGTGGTTGAGCGTTTTTTTGAGGGTGACCGAAATGCCCGCATAAAGCTGGATGCCAGCCCGTGGTCTTCTTCGAAACTGTATAAGCGGGTTGCGAAACATACCGTATGGATTGTCATATCGGTGCTCACTGGCGGCGCCTGGATTTTTTACTTTGCCGATGCCCCAACATTGTTGTCAGACTTTGTCGCAGGAAATTCTGCCTATGTCGCCTATGCAACTGTCGGCATCCTGACGGCCACAACATATGTATTTGGCGGCCTGCTACGAGAACAGGTGTGCACCTACATGTGCCCATGGCCGCGCATTCAGGCAGCGATGCTTGATGAGAAATCCCTGACGGTGACCTATAATGACTGGCGCGGTGAACCACGCTCCCGACATGCAAAAAAGATGCGCAAGGACGGTGTTCCCACCGGAGATTGCGTCGATTGCAATGCCTGTGTTGCTGTTTGTCCAATGGGGATAGATATCCGCGACGGCCAGCAGATGGAGTGCATCACTTGCGCTCTTTGCATTGATGCTTGTGATAATGTCATGTCCAAGCTGGGCCTTGAAAAGGGGCTTATTGCCTATGCAACGCTGGAAGATTATGAAGCAAATATGGCGCTTGCAGGAGCGGGCAAACACATTTCCGAACCCGTTATCACGCCAGAAAACGTTCGAGACAAAGCCGGCAAGCTCTCTGAAAAAGTCTCAAGTTTTTCACCAAAGGTGTTCTTACGCACAAGAACCCTGATTTATCTCGGGATATATGCAGCGATCGGTATTTTCATGATCACACATCTTACCATGCGTGATCGACTGGATGTGAAGGTATTGCATGACCGCAATCCGCAATTCGTGGTGCTCAGTGATGGCTCAATTCGCAATGGATACGAGGTGAAAATTCTCAATATGAAAGGCGAAGCGCAACAGTTTCTGATTACTGTTGGCGGTCTAAGGGGGCCATTGATTTCCGAAGCTGGTTCCAAAGGTATTCCGCGCAATTGGCTGGCAACTGAAGTTCAACCCGACCAAACCCGTGCAATCAAGGTGTTCCTGACCATGCGGCCGGACCGGATTTTCCAATCCTCAACTCCGTTCACGTTTACTGTCTCACAGATGGGCAGCACCGACCAGAAAACCGTCAAAACCATTTTCAACTCAGCTCTGGAGAACTGATGTAATGACTACGACAATACCAAATAATCACGTTCCGCAGTTTACAGGCAAGCATATGATACTGGTGATGGTCTGTTTCTTTGGCGTGATCATCATTGTGAATTTTACGATGGCATATCTGGCATCCAACACCTGGACAGGTCTGGTTGTGAAAAACACCTATGTGGCCAGCCAACACTACAACGAGACACTGGAAGCTGCCGAAAAGCAGAATGCACTCGGACTTGGTTCGAAGATATCCTATCATAAAAACCAGCTGGTTTTTTCCATCTATGATCGCGACGGAAAACAGGTGTCTATTGCCAATCCGACATTGAAGATTGGTCGCCCGGCATTTGAGCAAGCAGATCAAGTCATGAGTTTCTTGCCCGGAAAGAGTTTTTCAAATCATATCCCAATTCATCTCAAGCCTGGCGTTTGGGCATTGACCATCACCGGTGAAGTGAGCGGGGAACCCTACCGCCGTGATGCACGAATGTTCGTAAATAGCGACAATGTTGGAGCCATCGAATGACCTGCTGCGCCGCCGCAATCAGCAGTCCCGAACTTTGCAGAGAAACACTGCAACGGACTCGCACGCTGGAAGAGCAACGAATTGTTTTGGCTTCAGTCCAGCTTTCCAACGGCTGCTACAAGACGGACTTTATCGTTCCGACAATGCATTGTGTCGCTTGTATTGGCACAATTGAACGCGGGCTTGCTGACATCGCCCCTGTCAAGCAAGTCCGCGCAAATCTCTCGCTTTCAACCGTTAGCGTGACATGGGATCCTGCCCAAGGAGATGGATGCGATATCACTGACGCGTTGCATCGACTGGGTTTTGAACATCACTTGTGTGACATTTCCGACACTAAAAAAGAGAAAAACAGCGAAACCAAGAACTTATTGATCGCACTTGCTGTAGCAGGATTTGCTGCGGCAAACGTCATGCTTCTTTCCGTTTCTGTCTGGTCCGGAGCAGACGCAGAAACCGCTCAACTGTTTAACCTGATTGCCGGACTGATTGCCGTCCCGACCGTTCTCTTTTCAGGTCGCCCGTTCTTTCGATCGGCACTAATGTCATTGTCCGGTGGTCGCTTGAACATGGATATTCCTATTTCACTGGCGGTCATTCTAGCCCTTGGGATGAGTGTATTCGAAAGCATGTCAGGCGGCATCGAAACCTATTTTGATGCAAGTGTGACCCTCTTGTTCTTTCTGTTGATCGGAAGATATCTAGACCATCTCATGCGCCAGAAAGCACGCGGAGCTGTGGAACGTCTCGCACACCTCTCATCCAAGTTTGGCGTACGAATATTGCCAGACAAGAGCACTGTTCAACTTCCATTGAAAGACATCAAACCAGGCATGACACTGAGAGTTTTTGCGGGCGAACGTTTTCCCGTAAACTGTATGATCGTAACCGGCACCACTGACATCGACTGCGCGCATGTGACCGGCGAAAGTGAACACCTGACTGTAGCTGAGGATAGTCTGGTTGAAGCAGGCTCGCTAAACCTTTCCGCCAGTGTTGATGTGAAAGCCACTTCCGATGCCGAGAATTCATTCTTAGGCGAGATGCGACGGATGATTTCAGAAGCGGAAAACGGTCGAAGCAGCTATTTGCGAATTGCCGATCGCATGGCACAGATCTACGCACCGGCCGTTCACTTATTGGCATTTGTCGCCTTTTTGGGATGGATAATTGTTTCAGGGGGAGATTGGCACTTTTCCATTTATACGGCGATTGCAGTTCTTATCGTCACATGCCCCTGTGCACTTGGTCTTGCAGTTCCGGTGGCGCATGTAATCGCTGCAAACCGTCTGATGCAAGATGGCGTTTTGATGCGTGATGGCTCAGCACTGGAACGCCTGGCTGAAGTCGATACGGTGATCTTCGACAAAACCGGTACATTGACCGTGGGAGAGCCTAGGGTGACGAGGGTGTTGGGTGACACAGCATCCCGTGAACCACTCATCAAGACACTGGCTGACAATTCTTCGCATCCCATTTCCAAAGCAGTTGCTAGCAGGTTTTTTGAAGCAGTATCTGTTGAACTCTCTGATCTCTCTGAACAGCCTGGCAAAGGAATCGAAGCGCGACACCAAGGAAAGCTTGTGCGCCTGGGAAAATCGAATTGGGTGGCTGAAATTGCGACTTCGCTGACATCACGAAATGAGGAACATTCTGTTTCCTTTGCAGTGGAAGGTCGTGAAATGGTGCATTTCGATACGCATGACGTCCTGCGTACAGGTGCCAAAGAATGCATTAAAGCGCTCGAGAGCAGTGGCTTAACCACGGAAATGCTGTCCGGTGACCTTGCGTCGAAGGTTTCCAGGATCGCGGCAGAAGTCGGAATAGATGAATACCGGCACCGCCAAACACCACGGCAAAAAATTGATCGTATCAATGCACTTCAATCACAAGGCATCAAGCCATTGATGGTGGGCGACGGTATTAATGATGCGCCAGCACTTGCCGCAGGTCATGTTTCCTTCGTGCCCGCTTCAGCTTCCGATATCGGGCGTCAATCGGCGGATTTTGTGTTCACAAGGCCGTCTCTCATTGCAATACCGAATTCTTATAAGATTGCTCTTCAGACCGGAAAGATTGTGCGCCAGAATTTTGGTCTGGCGATCGCATATAATTGTATTGCGGTCCCACTTGCCATGGCAGGATTCGTGACGCCTCTGATTGCCGCCATCGCAATGTCGGCGTCTTCCATTCTTGTGGTGGCAAACAGTTTCCGTATCAATTTTCAAAACCATGAATCACATGGTGAGCCGCAAGAGAAGAATAAGGCAGATGCATTAAGCTACCGGAGTACCGCAGCATGAATCATCTTCTGGTTCTCATTCCCATTGCCTTGGGTCTCGGCTTTTTTGGGCTACTTGCATTCATCTGGAGCTTGAAGTCAGGTCAGTATGACGACCTTGATGGCGCAGCAGAACGCATCCTTGAAGACGAAAATCCGTGATTCAATTGATCCAGAGCAAAGATCGCAAGCAAAACTCGATTTAGTTTTGATTTACACATCGGAAAGGAGACGCAGATGTTCAAGAGAGTGTTGATACCTGTAGATATTGCTCACACAGAGAAGGCTGCTGAAATGGTTGAGGCTGCTAAACGTGTTGCCAACGACGAAACCCAGTTTGTCATTGCCAGCATTATTCACTCCGTTCCTGCACTTGCGGAACTTTCTGTACCGCAAGAATATTTTGATATGGCAGAAGAAGAGGCGCGGAAAACACTAACTGTGATCGCAAAGGAAAACGGTCTGGACGCGAAAATTGAACTCAGGGTCGGGCAACCTGCCAATGACATTCTAACGATGCAGAAAGAATTGGATATTGATCTTGTGATCATAGGTTCTCATAAACCGGGTTTGCAAGATTATTTCCTGGGCTCCACAGCCTCACGTGTAGTGCGCCATGCACAATGTCCTGTGTTGGTGATGCGCTAGATTTTGGAGACAAAACCCTGAAGATCAAAGCAGCAACACTTGATGATTTACGCTACGCTCTTTCCATGGGTGCGCGCGATTTTGCCCGCGCGCCCCTGTTTGGACTGTTCTTTGGAGGATTCTTTGCACTGGGCGGAATAGCCCTAACATATGGCATCTTTGTTCTTGGCATTTTATGGCTTGCATATCCCCTGATCATTGGATTCTCATTGATCGGACCATTTATCGCTACTGGTTTATATGATGTGAGCCGGCGGCTGGAGGCAGACCAGTCACTAAATTGGCCAGACATTTTGCTCGTGATCTGGAAGCAGCATCGCCGCGAGTTTGGCTGGATGGCTTTCGTAACACTGTTTATTTTCTGGATCTGGATGTATCAGATCAGGACGCTTGTTGCTGTATTTTTCGGATCATCCGGTTTCGCCAGCCTTGAACGTTTTCTGGAGGCGGTTTTCACGACGGATACCGGACTGACATTCCTTATCGTCGGACATCTAGTCGGGGCAGTGATCTCCCTGATTCTCTTCTCGCTCACGGTTATTTCGTGCCCGTTGTTGCTTGATCGCAATATCGATTTTGTTACCGCAATGGTGACCAGTATCCGTACAGTTCTGGCTTCACCGATTGTGATGCTTGGGTGGGGCAGCTTTGTGGTTGTTTGCGTGTTGCTTGCTGCAGTCCCCGCATTTGCTGGTCTGCTGGTGGTTTTACCCGTTTTGGGTCACGCTACCTGGCATCTCTATAAAAGACTGGTTTCGGATCAATCCTCGACGTAAGTAGTGCAATGATCCGGTTGACGAAGGATCAGGTCATATACTTCTGCTGAAAACCTTGCCGGCGCAGATACCAACGCCGCTGTTTGCAGTAAAGCCTACATCGCAACCATCGGGGTGGAAAATAAATATCGCTTCTCACTCAGTTGAAGGCGATCTGGGTTTTCATGGCCTGGCTTCTGTCGCCTGCCAACTCAAACCCTTTTACCGCATCTTCCAGAGGTACTGTATGAGAGATCAGGGGCTTCACATCAATCATGTTTTTTCGCATCAGATTAACTGCTATTTCGAATTCCTCGTGAAAGCGGAATGATCCGCGCAAATCAAGCTCCTTGGCGGTTAAGGCCTGCATGGGCAGGTTCATGTCACCACCAAGTCCGAGTTGAACAACAACACCACGAGGGCGCATAGCAGCAATGCCACTGGCAAGGGCAGGTGCAGCGCCTGAACACTCAAACAAAATGTCAAAATACCCTTTGCCTTGCTGATATTTATCAAGCTTCTCAGCAGAGGTCGCCATATTAATCGCTTCATCTGCACCAACCTTGGAAGCGAATGCCAATGCTGAATCCACCAGATCAGTAATTATAATTTCTCCGGCTCCCGCTGCTCTTGCAGCAAGAACACACAACGTTCCGATTGGCCCGGACCCCGTAATCAGAACACGTTTTCCAACAAGTTCACCGGCACGGCGCACACCATGCAAACACACAGATAATGGTTCAGCCATTGCAGCTTCGGCAGCGGTTAATCCTTCAGCTTTGACGCACTGACTTGCATCAGCAACAAGCATTTCCCTGAACGCACCCTGTATGTGTGGAAATGGCATTGCGGACCCGTAAAACCGCATGTTTTCACAGTGATTGCGTTGGCCCTGGGCGCAATATTGGCAATGTCCGCAAGGTCTTGAAGGAGAAACCGCGACCAGATCACCGACATTCAGATTCGTGACACTATCACCAAGTTCCACAATATGGCCAGATACTTCATGACCGAGAACCATCGGTTCTTTCAGTCGAATGGTGTCGCCAATTCCACCATGGTTGTAATAGTGCAGATCAGAACCACAAATGCCACCGGCAGCCATTTTCACAAGAACCTGCCCCTCTCCCACGGCGCTGACAGGGGTATCCTCGATACGCAAATCCTTCGCTTTGTGAATAACAAGTGAACGCATGTCTTTTCCTTACAAGCTGGCCGTAATGCCACCATCAACATAAATCGTCTGACCATTAACGAACTCTGATGCCGCCGAACTCAGAAAAACGCAAGCGCCTACCAGTTCTTCGACTTTGCCCCAGCGACCTGCCGGTGTACGCTTTTCGAGCCATGCACTGAACTCTGGATCAGCGACCAATGCTGCGTTGAGCGGAGTATCAAAATACCCGGGTGCAACGGCATTGCAATTCAGGCCATATTTGGCCCAATCTGTCGCCATCCCCTTTGTTAGATTGCCAACTGCACCTTTGGTGGCAGTATACGGTGCAATTCCCGGACGGGCCAAAGACGTTTGAACCGAAGCTATGTTGATAATCTTACCCTTGCCTCGTTTGATCATGTGACGAGCACACGCTTGCCCAACACTGAATACCGATGAAACATTCGTTGCCAGAAGTTTGGAGAACATGTCTTCGGGAAAATCCTCTAAGGGCGTTCTAAATTGCATACCTGCATTGTTTACCAATATATCAATTGAACCGTCATCTGCTTCGAATTTATCAATTGCTTCACTCACTGCAGCATGATCAACGGCATCAAATGGAAGCTCGTGAACTATTGCTCCTTGAGAACGCAATTCATCGGCAGCTTTGGACAGTTTTGCTGTGTCTCTGCCATTCAGGATGATTGCAGCGCCGGCTTCAGAGAGGCCCTTTGCAAGAGCAAATCCAATCCCTTGTGAAGAGCCGGTGACAAGGGCAGTCTTCCCCTCCAGATCAAACAGTTTTTGAGACATTTTGGTTTTTTCCTGTTTTTGTTATCCGCGACCGATGAATGGCATAGCAGTTGCCATTACGGTGATAAACTGAACATTTGCTGATAATGGAAGTTTTGCCATGTGCAGAACACTGTCTGCCACATGTTGCACGTCCATTACCGGTTCGGCTTTGATCGAGAGATCCGCCTGGGGCACCCCAGCCTGCATTTGTGTCGT
>JAAUYH010050781.1_pt1 | contig 34029 bp, 29 predicted proteins | sample 7278061 | NCBI WGS metagenome assembly JAAUYH01 (sample SAMN14350203, study PRJNA611818) | marine sediment metagenome | isolation source: surface marine sediment (0.6m) | place: French Polynesia: Moorea | collected 2018-08 | reverse complement strand
CGGGTGGTGTCTCTGCTGTTGATGTCCTGTCGTTGACCTCTGCGCGGGGGTGGCGCTTTATGCACATGGTTGAAGAAGAGGGCAGCGTTGAGCGTCATCGTTGGCATAGATGTGGGGGGCACGTTCACCGATCTGGCGATGGTCGCTCCGGACGGGCGGCTTCGGATCGCCAAGACGCCCACGACCGTCGAAAACCAGGCCTTCGGTGTGCTGGCCGCACTGGAGGCGGCAGAGATCGCGCTGGGCGAGGTTGATTTGATCGTTCATGGCACGACGACGACGACCAATGCCGTGCTGGAGCGAAAGCTTTCGAAAACCGGGCTTATCACGACGCAGGGCTTCCGCGATGTGCTGGAATTGGGGCGACGGACACGTCCGCAAGCCTATGGAATGAAGGGAGAATTTCGCCCAATCATTCCGCGCGATTTGCGCCTGGAAGTGCCCGAGCGGATGGACGCGGCGGGCACGGTGTTGATGCCCTTGGACGAGAACGCAGTGCGGGCGGCAGTGGCGGACCTGCTGGGCGCAGGCTGCGAGGCGCTGGTGATCCACTTCCTTCATGCCTACGCCAATCCGGTGCATGAGCTTCGCGCTGCCGAGATTGCCGCCGAGACCTGGCCCAATGCCTTCATCACGGTGGGGCACGGGCTTTTGTCGGAAACGCGCGAGTTCGAGCGTGGTGTGACGGCGGCTGTCAATGCCAGCGTGCAGCCCTTGCTGGACCGTTATGTGGCGCGGTTGCGCGCCGAGTTGGCGGGCCGAGGGTATTCCGGGGACGTTCTTGTGATGAATGGCAATGGTGGCATGGTGTCTTCGTCGCTTGTGTCGCGCGAGGCGGCCAAGACCGTGATGTCGGGCCCGGCCTCTGGCGTGATGGCGGCGGCCTATACCGGGCGGGTTTCGGGGCATGCGAACCTGATCACCTATGACATGGGCGGGACCTCGACCGATGTCGCGCTGATCCGGGATGGCGTCGCGCCGGTGTCGAATGAGATCGAGATTGAATATGCGATGCCCATTCACGTGCCAATGGTCGATGTGCGGACCGTGGGGGCGGGTGGCGGCTCGATCGCGCGGGTGACGGTGGCAGGGCTTTTGGAGGTGGGGCCCGAAAGTGCGGGCGCGGATCCGGGGCCGATCTGCTATGGGCGGGGCGGGATGCAGCCCACGATTTCGGATGCCAACCTGCTTCTGGGGCGTCTCGACCCGGAGAAGCTGGCGGTGCGAGGCGGTGTTTCGCGCGAGGCGGTGGCGGAGGTGTTCCAGCGCGAGTTGGGCGATCCGCTGGGGGTCGATGCCGAGACGGCGGCAGAGGCGGTGGTTCGGCTGGCGAACGCCAAGATGGCAGGGGCGATCCGCATGGTGTCGCTTTCCATGGGGGCCGATCCCAGGGACTTCGCGCTTTTCGCCTTCGGTGGCGCGGGGCCATTGCACGCGGTGGCGCTGGCGCGCGAACTGGGGGTGCCGCGCGTGCTTGTACCGGCGCGCCCCGGTATCACGAATGCGCTTGGGTGTGTGGTGGCGGATCTGCGGCACGACTATGTGCGCACCGTCAATTGGCCTCTTGAAACGGTGGAACTGGACGCGCTTCATGCGCTTTTCGCCGAGCAGGCGGCCACGGGTGCGGCGGCGCTGGCGGCCGAAAGCGTGGACATTCGCGACATGCGGCAGGCCTTCAGTGTTGATATGCAGTTCGTGGGACAAAGCCATGTCGTGCGCGTCGGTCTGGCGGACGGGCGGCCCTCGCGGGAGGCTTTGCGGGATGGGTTCGACGCGGTTTACTGGGAGCGGTTCCGGGTCGCGCTCGACGGGATCGAGGCGCGGGTGGTGAACGTCAATTGCTCGGTCGTGGGGGAGTTGGCGCCAGTGGACATTTTGGCGCTGATCGACCCGGTTGGGCGGTTGCCGGAGGCGCGTGCACAGGGCAAACGCCGGGTTGTTTTCGAGAGCGGTGCGGTCGAGGTGCCGGTATACTGGCGCGATGAATTGCCGCTTGATTGCGTGATCGCGGGACCTGCGGTGATCGAACAGATGGATACGACGATCCTGGTCGAGCCGGGGTGGCAAGCACGCGGCGATGCGGTCGGGAACCTGATCTTGGAGGCGGGCACATGATCCGGGATTGCGCCGCCTGTCGGCGTCGCGGAGCGCCGCGCTCCGCGCGGCGAAGTGCGTATTTGGGGCAAGATGAATGAAAGAGGTATTGCCAGACGAGGTGGCTGGGGCTTTTGCGGCTTTTCCCAAGGTGGACCGCGCGATGTTGCTGGGTGTGCGTCGGATCTTGTTGGCACTTGCGGAGGAGATCGAGGCCGGTCCCGTGGAGGAGACGCTGAAGTGGGGTCAGCCGTCCTATGCCGTCAAGAGCGGCACGCCGGTCCGATTGGGTTTGGATAGGGGCGTGCCCTCGGTGTTTTTCCATTGTCAGACGACTTTGGTGGACGGGTTTCGGGCGGATTTTCCGGAGGCGTTTTCCTATGCGGGCAATCGCGCGCTCCATCTGAGAGAGCCCTTTGACGAGGAGGCGCTTGCGCTTTGCCTGACGCGGGCGCTGACGTATCGGGGCACGAAACGGGGCGCCGAGGCATGATAGATCCCATTACGCTTTCGGTCATTCAGGCCGGTCTGGCGCAGGTCTGCGACGAGATGGACCTGGCGTTTTCACGCGCCGCGTTTTCACCGGTGATCGCAGAGGCCAACGACCGTTCTGACGGCATCTATGGCGCGGAAGATGGGTCCTTGATCGCGCAAGGGGCGGGCGGGTTGCCGGTGTTCGTCGGCACCATGCAGGCCTCGACCGCGCATCTGATCCGGCGCATCGCATCAGGTGAGACCCCTGCGCCGAAACCCGGCGACATCTATATCGTCAACGACCCTTACCTTGGGGGCACGCATTTGATGGATGTGCGCTTTGCGCGGCCCTTCTATCGCGGCGGCGAGATTTTCTGCTGGCTTTCGAACACCGGTCATTGGCCGGACACGGGCGGGTCCGTGCCGGGGGGCTTTTCGGCATCCGCCACGGCGGTCGAGCAGGAGGGCTTGCGCCTGCCGCCTGTGCGGCTCTTCAAGGAAGGGGCGCTGGACGAGGAAATCTACGCGATCATCTGTTCCAACATCCGGGTCGCCGATCAGCGGATCGGGGACGTGAAGGCGCAGGCGGCGGCCTTGGATGTGGGGGCCGCGCGGCTGGAGGCTCTGCTGGATCGCTATGGGGACGACGTGGTGCGCGAGGCCATCGATGCCCTTCGGGAGCGGGCCGAGACGCAGATGCGGGCGTCGATCGACGAGATTGCGGATGGGACCTATGCCTCGATCGCGTGGATCGACAGCGACGGGGTGGTGAACGAGCCTTTGGCGATCCGGTTGAAGGTGACGAAGACCCGCGGTCACTTGCGGTTCGATTTCGGGGAAAGCAGCCCGCCGTGTCAGGGGCCGATGAACTCGGTCCGGGCGACGACACTGTCGTCGGTTTATCTGGCAATGCGGCATATCTTTCCCGAGGTGCCGATCAGTGCTGGCGCTTTTGAACCCCTAGAGGTCACGGGGATTGCAGGGACGTTTTTGGATGCTGAGTATCCCCGGCCGGTTTCGGGCTGCGCGGCGGAGGTGAGCCAGCGCATTGCCGAAGCAGTATTTGCCGCGGTTGTGCAAGCCTTGCCGGGGCGTGTGACGGCTGCGCCTGCGGGCACCAGCGGGAACTTCGCTCTCGGCGGGCACGATCCTGCCCGGGGACGGGATTTCGTGATGTACCAGCTTTCGGGTGGCGGCTATGGCGGCAACGCCGATCATGACGGGTTGGCAAACGGATGCTCGACGATCGGGATATCGAAAGCGCCGCCCATTGAGATCATGGAGCAGAACTTTCCGGTGCTGTACCACCGGTACGCGCTGCGCGAGGGCTCGGGCGGGGCGGGTAAGCACCGGGGCGGTCTGGGGCTGGACTATGAGGTGGAGCTTCTCCGGGGCGAGGCGCGGGCGAGTTTCGTGATGGATCACGGGCGGTTCGGGCCCCAAGGGGCGCTGGGCGGTGAGGATGGTGCGGTGAACGAGGTCGAGGTCTGGCAAGGCGGCGTGCGCCATGTGCCGGAGCACCTGTCGAAAGCGCAGGATATCCCGCTGACGGCGGGGGACCGGGTGCGGGTGAAGACGCCGGGTGGCGGGGGCTATGGCGATCCGGCGGATCGGGATCCGGCGCTGGTGGCCGAAGACAAGCGATTGGGACGGGTGTGATGGTTGGAAAGATGCCGAAACCGGGGGAACTCTTGCATTTGCGGGCCTTGGAAAAAGGTGCGCCGGTGGCGCCGCCGCTGGTGCAGGCGTCGATGTTTCACCTGCCGGGGGATCCCACGGGCGTGCCGGGCTATGGCCGCAGCGAAAACCCTACCTGGGAGGTTGTCGAAGAGGCGTTGGCACATCTGGAGGCGGCGTCCGTTGCGCTCTTTCCTTCGGGCATGGCTGCGATCACGGCGGCTCTAGTTTCCTGTGTCGAAGCCGGTGACCGGATCCTGGTGCCGTCGGATGGCTATTACGCGACGCGGGTATTGGCCGAACGGTTTCTGGCGACGCTTGGTGTCCAAGTCGAGATGCGTCCGACAGTGGACTTCCAGAACGGCGGGTTCGATGGATTTCGTGTGGTCTTCATCGAGACGCCGTCGAACCCCGGGTTGGATGTGATCGACATCGAAGCTGTTTCCGGGTCGGCGCATGAGGCGGGCGCGAAGGTCATCGTGGACAACACCACGATGACGGCTTTCGGGCAGAGTCCGCTGGAACTGGGGGTGGACGTGGTCGTTGCGTCCGACACCAAGGCGCCGTCGGGGCATTCGGACCTGTTGATGGGGCATGTGGCCACCAACGATGACGGCATTCTGGGGCGCGTTCGGGAGTGGCGAAAGTTCTCGGGCGCGATCCCCGGGCCTTCCGAGGCATGGCTGTTGCACCGTGGGCTTCAGACGCTGGAGGTGCGGTTCGAGCGCATGTGCCAATCGGCGGAGCTTTTAGCGGCGCGTTTGGCAGCGCATGATGGTGTTCGGCTCGTGCGTTATCCGGGTCTGGAGGGTGATCCGTCGCATGATCTGGCGAAACGTCAGATGGCGCGCTTTGGCTTTCTGATCGGTTTGACCCTGGCTGATGGCGAGACAGCGGAGCGGTTCATTGACAGGTGCCGAATGTTGCAGCCTGCGACGTCGTTTGGCGGTGTCCATTCGAGCGCCGAGCGGCGTATCCGGTGGGGCGATGACGTAGCGGAGGGGTTCGTTCGTCTCTCGGTTGGATGCGAGCCGGTGGAAGAGCTTTGGAGCTCGATTGCGGATGCGCTGGCCGAATCGGTAACCGAAAATTAACGATTTCGCGTTTCCCCCGTCCACCCTCCCCTAGCTTTCCGGGCGCGTATTTAAGGGGATGTTAATGGCGTCCGTAGCCGCCGGCTGCGCATCCCGAATATCGTCATAGAGTATTGATAATATGTGTAAATTTGGTGCGTTGACGCTGCTTGGAACGGTTGCGCGGCGCTACAGCTTCAGGTTGCGTAGTATCGGCCGCGCGGCCACCTGGATTGGGTGCTCGACGTCCTTCAACAATTGCACACGATCAAAGCGGTCGGGATCGGCTTCGAGCGATTGGCGCAGCGCCTGGCCGAAGACCATCCGCAACTCCGTGCCGATGTTGAATTTGCAGATGCTCGTCTGAAGCGCCAGTTTCCGACGCTGCTCTGCCGGAACGCCCGAGCCGCCGTGAATGACCAGCGGCACGTCGGTGACGGCTTCGATGGCGCCGATCCGCGCTTCGTCGAGGCCGCCGGATTGATCCTGCTGCAAGTGAACGTTGCCCACAGAGATCGCCATGGCGTCCACCTGCGTCTCGCGGACGAAACGGGCCGCTTCGTCCGGGTCGGTTCCGTTCGATTGTTCGCCGCCATCGTAGCCAACAAAGCCGATTTCGCCTTCGCAGGACATCCCGGCGGCATGGGCCATTTCGGCGATGCGCGCAGTTTCCTCGATGTTCTGGTCAAGGGGCTTCCGCGAGCCGTCGAACATGAGCGAGGTGAAGCCGCAGTCGAGCGCGGCTTTGCACTCGTCGAACGTGTAGCCGTGATCGAGATGTGCGACGACGGGGACAGAAGCCGCTTCGGCAAGGTGGCGAAACATGGCGCCGAGGACCGGCAAAGGCGTATGCTTCCGGCAGGACGGCCCCGCCTGCAAGATGACGGGGCAGTCCTCGGCTTCGGCGGCGGCCACATAGGCGCGCATGTCTTCCCAGCCGAGCGTGACAAGGCCTGCCACGGCGTACCCTTCCCTGAGTGCGGGTTGCAGGACGTCCGATAGCGTGGCGAGGGTCATTTGAACTTCGCGATCATGTCCTTGATGCCGGGGATCGTTTCGATCTGATAGGCGTGGCTGGGCTGGAAGAACTGGACGAGGCTGCGCTGGCTGAAACCACCGAGGATGGTGAAATAGTACATCTCGTAGCCCGGCAAGACGCAGCAGGGGTGGTAGCCGCTGTCGAGGCAGATCGTAGAGCCATCGACGATATGATAGGCGTCGCCCGGTTTGCCGTCTTCGCGTTGCAGCATCTGGACGCCCGAGCCGTGCTTGGGGCGGAAGCGGAAGTTGTAGGTCTCGTCATGCCGGGTTTCGTCCGGCAGACGGTCCGTGTCGTGCTTGTGGCTTGGGAAGCCGGACCAGCCGCCTGCGCCCACGGTGAAAAGCTCGCTCACCAGCAGGCGCCCCACCTTCCCGTGCTGTTTCTGGCCGAGGATGTGCTTGATCTTGCGGTGCGTCTTGGTGTCGTCGGAGCCGTATTGGACGAGGTCCAGTTCGTTGGCGCGGACCGCGAAGGGCTCGAGCGTTTCGTCGAACTTGGCGCCTGCCACGAAGACCTCGCAGGCGTCCTTTGCGACCATCGTCGCCTTGGCGCCCGAGGGGACGTAGACGCCTTCGGGCTCACCGTCCCAGACGTCTTCGCCGCGTCCGCCGATATCGCTGGCGGTGAAGCCTTCGACTTCGACATCGACGGTGCCGGTGGCTGGGACGATGCAGGTCTCGTAGCCCGGCACCTGATAGTCAAAGGCCTGACCCGCTTCGAGCTTGACGATGTTGAAGTAGTTGAGCGGTACGGTCGCGTCACCCGCGTCGACGATGGGTTTGTTCTGATTGTCAAAAGGGGCGATATGCATAGGGGTTTATCCTGTTGTCGGGCCGGGATGGTCTGAGAGAAACGCTTCGAGCGTTTCGGTCGTGGCCATGGCGGGCGCACACCCGGGCTTGGAGACGGTGATTGAGGCGCAGGCAGAGCCGCGCAAGATGGCGGTTTTAAGGTCATGGCCGCCTGCGAGCGACGTCACGAGACCCGCCATGAAGCTGTCGCCGGCGCCCGTCGGTTTGAGCGCGTCAACTTCAAAGATTCCCGTGCGTATTTCCTGACCATTGGTAAAGGTAATCGCGCCTTCGTGGCCCATCTTGTAAACCACGACCTCGACCCCGGTCTGGGCTAGTTCGCGGGCTTTGGCGAGGCCCTTGTCGTAATCACCCGCGATGAAGCCGAATTCCTCGTCGTTCCCGACGATTATGTCGGACCGGGCCGCGGCATTCGACAGCACCTCCGAGGCGACCGCTGGCGAGGGCCAGGAGTAGGGACGGTAGTCGACGTCGAAGATGATGGGCAGTCCTGCGGCTTTCGCAAGTTCGAAGGACCGGAAGGTGGCGGCGCGCGACGGTTCCGCGGCAAAGACAGTGCCGGCGGTGATCAACGCGCCGTAGCGGGAATAATCGACGGCTTCGACGTCGCCCAGGTCCATTTCGAAGTCCGCGGCGCCGTTTCGGTAGATCACGTTCCGGTGGTTTTCGGTGACGCTTTCGTAGATGGCGAGCGAATTCCGGAATTCGCCGCCCACGGGTGTGACGTATGTTGTGTCGACGCCGTAGTGTTCGAGCCGCCGGGTGCAGTAGCTGCCGATCGAGTCGTCGCTAACGCGGGTGACGAGGGCGGCTTTACCGCCAAGCTTGCAGATGCCTGCGCCGATATTCGCAGACGAACCGCCGAGATCGACGGTCATGCGTTCGGAGTCTTCGAGCGTCACGCCCGGGTCGGTGAAGAAGTCGATGCCGGCGCGGCCGACGATGATGAAGTTGTTCTTGGCGATGCCGTCGAGGAGAGAGGTCATGGGTGTTGCGCTCGCTTCGCGATCGCGGCGGGGCCGCGCTGCGCGCGGCCCTTTGCGTATTTCGGGCAAAATGAAGAATGCTGGTGCATCATACTCCCCGGCGTTGTTTTTCGCGGGAGGCTTCCCAGTCTTTATGGGCGGCTTCCACTTTCGGGTTTTGGGTCGTGTGCGGCGTGCCGACCTCCCACCAGGTGTGGCCTTCCGTTGTCCAGCCCTCGTAAGCGTCCACCTTCATGACGATGACGCTGGTCTTGTCCGCGGCCTTGGCGCGCTTGAAGGCCTCGCCCAGGTCGGCGGCGTTCGAAACCGTTTCTGCGTTGCAGCCCATCGCGGCGGCGTGGGCTTCGAAATCGACGGCGAAAGCCTCGGGAATTGTGGGGGCGTCGGTGAAGAGATTGTTGAAACTTTCGTTGCCGGTGTTGTTCTGAAGCTTGTTGATGACCGCGAAGCCGCCATTGTCGAGCACCAGAACGATCAGCTTTTTCCGTGTCAGGACAGAGCTGTAGAGATCGGAGTTCATCAACAAGTAGCTTCCGTCGCCGCAGAAGACGATCGTGTCCTTGTCGGGCTCAAGTTCCGTTTGTGCAATCCGTGCGCCCCAGCCGCCTGCGATTTCGTAGCCCATGCAGGAGAAGCCGAATTCGACATCGACGGTGCCGATATCAAGCGTGCGCCAGTTGGCGGTTACCTCGGCGGGCAGACCTCCGGCGGCGGCGACGACGCGGTCGCGGCTGTCGCAGAGCGCGTTGACCGTGCCGACGGCCTGTGCATAGGAGTTGGGGCGGTTGCCGTGGGCGACGTTATCGGCGACGTAGGCGTTCCATTTCTTGCGCTCGTTTTGCGCAAAACCCACCCATTGGTCGGGGGCTTTGTATTCACTTGCAAGGGCCTGAAGCGCGAGCTTCGCGTCACCTACGACGGGATGCGAGAGGTGCTTCATTGCATCATGCCTCCCGACATTGACGCCGATGAACTTCGCGTCCTTGGCAAACGCGGTCCAGCTTCCGGTTGTGAAATCCTGAAGCCGCGTGCCGACGGCAATCACCATATCGGCGGCTTCGGCGACGGCATTGGCGCTGTCCGATCCGGTCACGCCGATTGGGCCGATGTTCAAGGGGTGCGTGTCGAGGAGATTGGCGCGGCCTGCGATCGTTTCCACGACCGGGATATGTGTCGCTTCGGCGAAGGCGGTCAGGTCCGCGACTGCGCCGGAATACTGCACGCCGCCGCCTGCGATGATGATCGGGCGTTGGGCCTGCTCGATCATCTTGATGGCCTCGGCGACCTCATGGGCATCTGGGGCCTGGCGGCGGATGTGGTGGGTGCGCTTTTCGAACAGTTCAAGCGGGTAGTCGTAGGTCCAGCCTTGCACGTCCTGCGGCAGGCCGAGGAAGGCCGGGCCGCAATCGGCGGGGTCGAGCATTGTGTTGATGGCTGCGGGCAGTGATTGGATGATTTGCGCGGGATGCGTGATGCGGTCCCAGTAGCGGGTGACCGATTTGAAGGCGTCGTTCAGGCCAAGCGCCGGGTTGCCGAAGTGTTCGAGCTGTTGCAGCACCGGGTCGGGCAGGCGTGTGAGGAACGTATCGCCGCAAAGCATCAGCATCGGCAGGCGGTTGGCGTGTGCCAGGGCGGAGGCCGTCAGCAGGTTGGCAGTGCCCGGCCCGGCTGACGCGGTGGCGAACATGAAGCGGCGGCGGAGCCAGTATTTGGCGTAAGCGGCGGCTGCGAAACCCATGCTTTGTTCGTTCTGGCCACGGTAGAGCGGCAGTTCGTCCCGGTGATCGTAAAGCGCTTCGCCCAGGCAGGTGACATTCCCGTGGCCGAAGATGCCGAAGCCGCCGCCGCAAAGGCGCTGTTCCTGCCCGTCGATCATGATGAACTGGTTGGCCAGATAGCGCACGATGGCCTGCGCCGTGGTCAGCGTTACGGTCTCGCTCATGATATCCTCCCAAGAGACAGGGTATTTGACCCATACTCGAAAGTTGCGGCTTGTGCCGCTGTTATTCTGAGGCTAGGGATTTTGCAACCGGTTGCAAGTCGAATATCTTTGGGAGGACACGCATGGCGGAGATCGGCATCGGAATTGTTGGCGGTGGCTATATGGGCAAGGCGCATTCGGTGGCCATGGCCTCGGTCGGCGCGGTGTTCGGCACGGAGCTTCGGCCACGGTTGGAGATGATCGCCGGGTCCTCGCGGACAAGCGGGGAACGCTATCGCGCAGCCTACGGGTTCGCGCGAGGGACGGGTGATTGGCGGGCGCTGGTGGACGACCCGAAGGTGGAGGCTGTGGTAATCGCGACGCCGCAGACCCATCACAGGGAAATCGCAGAGGCGGCCTTTGCGCTTGGGAAGCCCGTGCTTTGCGAGAAGCCGCTGGGTGCCTCGCTGGAGGACAGCCGGGCGATGGTGGCGGCGGCAGAAGCCTCGGGCGTGGTGAACATGGTGGGGTTCAACTATATCCGCACCCCCGCCTCGCAATACGCGCGCCAACTTGTGGACGAAGGCAGGATCGGTCGGGTTACGTGCTTCCGCGCAGAGATGACAGAGGATTTTCTAGCTGATCCCGACCTGCCCGCAACGTGGCGGACCGACGGCATTGCGAACGGGAATATGGGCGACCTCTCGCCCCATATCATCAACTGCGCCCGTGCCTTCATGGGGCCGATTGCCGAGCTTTGTGCCGTGGTCGAGACCGTTCACAAAGACCGAGGCGGTGTGCCTGTGACGAATGACGATCAGGCGGCTTTGATGTTGCGGTTCGAAAGCGGGGTGATCGGCACGATCTTTTCCAGCCGCGTCGCGACGGGGCGAAAGATGGGGTACGCTTATCAGATCGACGGGACGCATGGCGCGATCCGGTTTGACGGTGAAGACCAGAATGCGGTGCATCTTTACCTGCGCGAAGGCCCGGATGCCGAGCAAGGCTTCCGGAAGATATTGACGGGGCCGACCCACCCCGACTATCTGCCGTTCTGTCAGGGGCCGGGCCATGGCACCGGATATCAGGATCAGATCATCATCGAGGCGAAGGATTTCCTGGAGGCGATTGCGGCGGGCGAACCGCGCTGGCCGACCTTCAGGGAAGGGATGGAGGTGAACCGCGTGATCGCCGCTGCCCATGCCTCGCACAACGACAAGGGCTGGAAGACAGTCAACGACTTCTGAGAGGGAAGATAGCCATGATTCAGATTGGCAATGCGCCGTGTTCCTGGGGTGTGGAATTCGCGGACGACGATCGAAACCCGACGTGGCAGACGGTGCTGAAGGAATGTGCCGAGGCGGGCTATACCGGTATCGAGTTGGGACCGGTCGGCTTCATGCCGGAGGACCCCGCGGTGCTGGCCGACGGGTTGGCGGAGCACAAGCTGGAGCTGATTGGCGGCGTGGTCTTCCGGGCGTTTCATGATCCGGAGGCCTGGGACGATGTGCTGGATGGCACGGTTCGGACCTGCAAGGCGTTGGTGGCGCATGGGGCGGAGCATCTGGTGCTGATCGATTCGATCTCGCCCCGTCGTGCTCCAACGGCGGGCCGCGCCGACGAGGCCGAACAGATGGAAAAGGCGGAATGGGAAGCCTATCGCGACCGGATCAAGGAAGCAGCGAAGATCGGCGTCGATCACGGGCTGACCGTGGGCATTCATGCCCATGCCGCCGGGTTCATGGATTTCGAGCCGGAGTTGGAGCGGCTCTTGGACGAGGTCGACGAGAGCATTCTGAAGATCTGCTTCGACACCGGGCATCATTCCTATGCGGGCTTCGATCCGGTGGCCTTCATGGAGCGGCATATCGGGCGGATTTCCTATATGCATTTCAAGGACATCAACCCGAATGTGAAGGCGGATGTCGTGGCCAAACGCACCGATTTCTACAAAGCCTGCGGGCAGGGGATTTTCTGCAATCTGGGCGAGGGGGACGTGGATTTCCCGCGTGCGCGGCAGATCCTGCTCGATAACGGGTTCGATGGTTGGTGCACGGTCGAACAGGATTGCGATCCGACGCTGGACGTGAGCCCCATCGACGACGCGCGAGCGAACCGCGACTACCTGAGATCGATCGGATTCTGAGATGGCACGACTGAACTGGGGCATGATCGGGGGCGGCAAGGGCAGCCAGATCGGTCCGGCGCATCTGTTGGGCGCTCGTGCGGATGGCAACTTTGTTCTGGCCGCCGGAGCGCTGGATGTCGATGCCGAGCGGGGCCGGGCCTATGCCGAGGAACTGTGCGTGGCGCCCGACCGGGCCTATGCCGATTGGCAGGAGATGCTGGAGGGTGAGAAGGCTCGTGCGGATCGCATCGATCTGGTGACGGTGGCGACGCCGAATTCGACGCATTTCGAGATCACGAAGGCGTTTCTGGAAGCCGGGTTCAACGTGCTTTGCGAAAAGCCGATGACCATGACGGTCGAGGAGGGCGAGGAGATCGTGAAGGTCGCCCGTGCCTCGGGCAAGATTTGCGCGGTAAACTATTGCTACAGCGCCTACCCGATGGTGCGTGAGATGCGACACATGGTGGCCACGGGGCAGATCGGCAAGGTACGGCTGGTGGTGGCGAACTTTTCTCATGGGCACCATGGCGATGCGACGGATGCGGATAACCCGCGTGTGCGCTGGCGGTATGATCCCGCGATGGCAGGCGTCTCCGGCCAGTTCGCCGATTGCGGGATACATGCGCTGCATATGGCGTCGTTTGTCGTGGGCGACGAGGTGCGGGAACTTTCGGCGGATTTCGCCTCGACCATTCCCAGCCGCGAACTGGAAGACGACGCGATGGTGAACTTCCGGATGGAAGGGGGCACGGTCGGGCGGCTTTGGACGTCATCAGTGGCGATCGGGCGGCAGCACGGGTTCGACATTCAGGTCTTTGGCGAAACCGGCGGGCTCCGCTGGGCGTCGGAACAGCCGAACCAGGTGTACTATACGCCGGTCGGTGGCCGGACGCAGATCATGGAGAAGGGCGAGGGCGGCCTGTCGGATGAAGCGGCGCGTCTTTCGCGCGTGGCGATTGCACACCCCGAGGGTTTTCCGCTGGCGGTGGCGAACATCTATGTCGATCTGGCCGCCGCGCTTAAGGGAGAGGCGCATGGAGCCTTCCCTGTGGCCGAGGACGGCTTACGCTCGATGGCGGCAGTGCATCAGGCGGTCGCGTCGGCAAAAGCGGGTGGGGCCTGGGTGGACGCGCGACCGCCGTCGCTGAGGTGAGCGGCGTGATCTGAAGGCGCGCCTGTCGGCGCACGCGATTGTTTGTTGGGGCTCTGCCCCAAACCCCGGGATATTTGGCCCAAGAAGAATGCCTAGGGCTTCGGGCGCAGCGTGGTGCGTTCGACGACCGTGCAGGGGAACAGGCGGGCCTTGCGGGGTTGGTCCGGAATGTCGAGCATATCGGCCATCAGGTCGACCGTGGCGTCGATGATGTCGCCCACCGGGTGGCGGATGGTGGTGAGCGCGATGTTTTCCCAGCCCGCCATTTCCATGTCGTTGAGGCCGATGATGCCGACGTCGTGGGGCACATCGAGCCCGCTTTCCCTGAGCGCCGAGAGCGCGCCGATGGCGACGACGTCGTCGCCGCAGAAATAGGCTTCTGCCGGGCCATCGGCGATCAGGCGCAGCATTTCGGCGCGCCCGGCCTGAAAGGTGTAGGCGTCGGCGAAGGAATGGCTGGACTGCACGTCCGGGTGCTTGGCAAGCTCCGCGGCGAAGCCTTGCAGGCGGTCCTGCGTGGACGTCGCACTTTCGGGTCCGCCCAGGAAGGCCGCGCGCCGGTAGCCGCGCGCCAGGAGTTCCTGCGCCGCCATGCGACCGCATTCGACATTGTCGATGCCGACGATCTGCACGCTTGGCCGGGTCGAGAACCGGCCGAAGCTGTGAACGACGGGAATGCCGGCATTGCGGAAGGCGGTGGCAAAGGCGGGGGGGAGGGTCGAGGAGGCGACGACGACGCCATCGACCGAGTAGGTGCGCATCATTCGGACCGAGTTCTGGGGATCGGTTTCATCGCTGAGGTTGACGAGGAGGGGCCTGAGACCCCGGTCCTGCAGTCGGCGGGTGAAACGGTCGAAGATCTCCATGAAAATCGGGTTCTGGAAGTTCGAGGCAATGAGCCCGATCAGCTTGGTGCGCCCCGTCGTCAGGGACGAGGCAAGCGCGTTGGGGCTGTAGCCAAGCTCTTCTGCCGCGCGTTCGACCTTCTGGCGCATCTTCGTCGAGACCGACGCGCCGTCGGTGAAGGTGCGCGAAACCGCCGAGCGCGATACGCCGGCGCGTTCTGCAACGTCTTTCAGGGTTGGAACGGACATGGGGGCCAGTATTCGGACGACGCTTCGGTTTTGCAACCGGTTGCGCGTGCCAGCGTGGCGGTCGCTGGCATCAAACGTTCGCCAGTTCCTTTTCGAGGTCACCCATTTCGGCGCCACCCGCCATCAGGCGACGCATTTCCTCGGGCCCGATCTGGTCCGAGGTGCCCGCACCGATCACCTTGCCGAGGGCAAGGAAGGTGTAGCGGTCGCCGATGAGCCGCGAGTGGATTTCGTTGTGGGTGATGAAGATGATCGCGATATCGCCGCGTGCCTTGACGCGCTTCACGGTCTTCAGGACGCCCATCTGCTGCTTCTGGCCGAGGGCAGAGGTGGGTTCATCGAGGATAAGCACCTTGGCGCCGAAATAGATGGCGCGCGCGATGGCGAGCGTTTGTCTTTGCCCACCCGACATGGTGCCAACGGCCTGGGTCGGATCGGAAAAGTCGATGCCGATCTTGAGCATCTCGTCATGGGCGATCTGGTTCATCTCGTCCATTCGAAGCGTGCCCAATGGACCCTTCAACTCGCGGCCCATGAAAAAGTTTCGCGTTATGCTCATCAACTGGTTGAGCGCGAGGTCCTGATAGACCGTGCCGATCCCGGCCGCGGAGGCATCGCGGGGCGAGCGGAAGCTGACCGGTTTGCCTTCGATATAGATCTGGCCGCTGGTCGGCTGATGGACGCCCGCCAGCGTCTTGATGAGCGTCGATTTGCCGGCGCCGTTGTCACCCAGCAGGGCATGGACCTCGCCCGGGTAGACTGCCAGGTCGACGCCGCCCAATGCGGTGAAGGGACCGAATTGTTTGACCAGGTTTTCGACGCGAAGATATGGGTCTGCCATGGTCAAATCCCCCCCGTGATGCGTTTACGGATGCGCTCGTTCGCGAAAACGGCGGCCAAGAGGATCGCGCCCAGGAATACGCGGAACCACGCGCCGTCGATGGCCGGGATGAAGAACACCGCGTTGGCCACGAGGCCTACGGTGACTGCGCCGAAGACAACGCCCACGACCGAGCCGAAGCCGCCGGTCATCAGCGTTCCGCCGACAACGGCGATGGCGATGGCGAAAAGCTCCATAAGGTTGCCCTTGGCGGCGTCCGATGTGTTGGTGTCGAAAACTTGGCAGGCGGCGAACATCGTCGCGCAGAAGGCGGTGAACATGAAGAGCCCGACCTTGACTCGGTTGACCGGCACGCCGTTGGCGCGGGCGGCTTCCTTGTCGTCGCCGGTGGCATAGATCCAGTTGCCGAGCTGGGTGCGCGAGAGGACGAACCATGCCGCGATGGAGATGACGATCCACCACAGGAATCGCGCGTCGAAGCCGGTGACCCATTGGTCGAGGCGGCGGTTGATGTTGAGAAGCGCGAGATAGTTGATCGTCTCGACCGGCAAACGCGCCGGGAATTCCGTGCCTGCGGTCATCCACTGGCCGATCTTGAACCAGAGGTCATAAAACCAACCGAAAACCTCGCCGCCCAGGAGGTTGGCGAACCAGCTTGTCTCTTTGTAGTCGGGCAGGCCCGAAACCTGCGTGGACTGGTTGATCAGGCGGAAGGCCACTTCGGTGGTGCCGCGGAGGAAAAAGAGGAAGGCGAGTGTCACGATGAAACTGGACAGGCCCGATCGGACGACGATTGTGCCGATGACCCAGCCGATGGTCAGTGTCATGGCCAGCGTGATGATGAAGGCGAGGAAGGGTGTCGCTTCGCCAAGACCAAAGGGCAGGCCCCATTTCAGCATCAGCGCCATCGACATGCCTGCAAACCCGATCATCGAGCCGATGGACAAGTCGAATTCGCCCGCGATCATCAGCATGGCCGCGCCGGTGGCGATGATGCCGTACTGCGCGATAATCTTGATGTTGTTCTTCAGACCAAGGGCGTTGAATGCCTTGGAGTCAGAGGCGATCAGCAGGCTGATGATGATCACGACCATCACCACGAATGCGCCCATTTCAGGCCGACGGATCAGCTGTTTGAACCTGGATTCTTTTTGAAGTCTGTCGGATTCGCTCCGGTCCGCCATCATGCCCTCCCCTGATGTGCTGAACAGGCGGGTGTTTCCCGCCTGTTCTTGTTGTTTTTATTGAGAGATTTAGCGGTCGATGCCCGCCAATTCCTTCACGGCCGCTGCGTTCGTCTTGTCCACGAAGCCCGGGCCCGAGTTGATGTTGTTGCCCGGCAGAAGGCCTGCGTGGTTGTTGTAAAGGTGCAGTGCGATGACCGGCATGTAGCCTTGCAGACGCTGCTGCTGGTCGATGGTGAACGACGCATCGCCGTTCTCGATCATGTCCATCACACCGGGGCTGAGGTCGAAGCAGGCCAGGTGCGTTTCGGCACCGACCGCCTTGATGGCCAGGATCGCGGCTTCGCAGACATGCGGGCCGACGGCCAGAACACCGTCGATCGACGGATCGGCCTGGAGCGCTGCCGCGGTCCGGGTTTCGATCTGAGCCGGGTCGTTCGAGACGTCGATCATGTTCAGATCGCCGCCAAGACCAGAGAAGTAGCCTTCGCAACGGTCGACAAGCGCGGTGTTGAAGGCTTCCTGGTTCAGGCAGAGACCGTTGGTCACGCCTTCGTCCTTGGCGCGATTACCGGCGGCTTCGCCCGCCACGCGCTCGGGCTGACCGACGTGCATCAGTGCGCCCAGTTCCTTCGAGGACTCGAGGCCCGAGTTCATGGTCACAACCGGGATACCGTCAGCGACGGCGGCCTTGATTGCGGGCCCAAGCGCGTCAGCGTCGGGCAGCGAGACAATGATGCCATCCGGGTTCGAAGCGGCGGCTGCTTCGATCAAGGCAGCCATGGCGGCCATGTCGCCCGAGACGTCGAAGTTGTATTCCAGTGTCGCGCCGATGGCGGCAGCAGCGTCGCGGCCACCCTTTTCCACGACCGGCCAGAACGGGTCGGTGCCCTGGGTGTGGGTGATCATGACATAGCGCTCTTGAGCAAAGGCGCCGGTCGCCATTGTTGCGGCAACTGCTGTTGCCAACAGAACTTTCTTCATTGGGTTCCTCCCTAAATTGAACCGAGGTCGATTAAAGCCCGGAAAAATGTTAGCGCAAGCAAAAAAGCTGGAAATCGCTTCCGAAAGGATCACCAGCAGGGATTTTTCTGCGCGGTATCTGTGCTTTGGCATGACGCTGAGCTCTTTGCAACCGGTTGCAAAACATGCGGATCTTTGCATTTCACGTGACCTATCGTGCGGCGGAAATCGAGAACCTGCCTGGTTCAGTGACCTTGTCACCGTCAGGCATCGGGGTGCCGTGGCATGAGAGCTCCATCAAATGCGGAGAAACGTTATGCACACCTCTCATCACAGACCCGCCGACACATGGTCGCCTCTCTATTTCCTGGCCTCGCTTGGAGCCGGAGGGCTGGTTGTCACCTTCTTCATGTTCCTGATGTTCTGGGTGCCGCATCCCGGTCAGCCCGTGCCTGTGTTCGAGGACATCCTGAGCGCGTTTTCCAACGGCGGTATGCCGCTGAAGATGGCGATCCTTGTGGCCGTCACCGGGATTGCCGGGTTTGCCTTTCTGAACATCAAGATGCTGATCTGGAACCTCGCGCGGCTGGCCGAGTTCCGGAAGACGGAGGCCTTCGCGAAGCTCACGCGGTCGAACGGCGAGACCCAGCTTCTGGCGATGCCGCTGGCGCTGGCGATGACCGTCAATGCGGGCTTCATTCTGGGCCTTGTCTTCGTGCCGGGGCTTTGGACCGTGGTCGAGTATCTGTTCCCGCTGGCCATGATCGCATTCGCGCTGATCGCCTACATCGCGTTCCGGCGCATCGGAAGCTTCCTGGGGCGCGTCCTGAGCGACGGTGGGGTCTTCGATGTCACCGCGAACAATTCGTTCGCGCAGCTTCTGCCCGCTTTCGCCCTGTCCATGACCGCAGTTGGCATGGCCGCTCCGGCCGCGATGAGCACCGTTCCGACCACGGTCGGCATCTCGATGATCCTGTCGATCTCGCTGGGTACTATCGCCGGGCTCTACGCGCTGGTGGCCGCCATCGTCGCCTTCGGCTCGATGCTGCAACACGGCACCGCCAAGGAAAGTGCGCCGACCCTGATGGTCGTCGTCCCTATCCTGACGATCCTTGGGATCATGACCATGCGGCAGGAACATGGGCTGCATACGACCTTCGAGACGCATGGCGGCGTGGCCGATACGCTGCTTCTGACCACGACCATCCTGGCGATCCAGGGGGTGTTCCTTGCCCTTGGGCTTCTGGTCCTGCGGCGTCAGAGGTATGCAAACGCCTATCTGCGGGGCGACGGCAACTCGGCGGGGTCCTATGCCCTTGTCTGCCCCGGTGTCGCCTTGACGGTCATGCTGCACTTCTGGATCAACAAGGGACTGGTCGGCGCGGGTCTGATCGCGAAGTTCGGCATTGCCTATTGGTCTTTGACCTCGATCGCCATCGCGAGCCAGGTCGCCATGATCGTTCTGGTCTTCATCCTGAACCGACGCCACTTCGCAAGGCGCGACGGCGGTCACGCGGTTCCGGCGGAATAGTCCGGCGCCTCGCCAGACAAGGTTCAATAGACGCAGGCGCGACTGTACCAGGGTCGCGCCTGCGAGCATGGAGGGCCTTATGGGTCGCAGACAGTTCATGCAGGCCGTGGTGGCTGGGGCCGCCGGAACGGCGCAGGGCGGGGATATCTGTCTGACGGAGTGATCCTGCTATTCCGGAAGTACCCTTGAGCCGCCGCTCCCAACCGAGGCATGGTGGGGCCGAGGAAGGCCAGCTTGGGGAGCGCGGATATGGATGGATCATGGGTCGACAAGTTTGGCGGCCTTAGCCGTCTGCCTGCCGATATCCGGGAAGAATTGGAGACGGGTAGTCAGATCGTTACGGTCCCGCCCGGGACCCAGATATTCGCGCCCGGTCAGACCGCCGACAATCTTTGGCTTCTGCTGGACGGGACCGTGAAGGTGCAACAGAAGTCCGAGACGGGGCGCGAGATCTTCCTCTACCGGGTGCATGCGGGCGAAAGCTGTGTGTTGACAACGGCTTGCATGCTGGCCTTCGAGGACTACTCCGCCGAGGGCACGGCGGAAACCGAGGTGACGGCGGTCGCGATCCCGCGAGAGACGTTTGACGACCTCGTTGCGAAGTCGCGGGTCTTTCGTGAGTTCGTCTTCACGGCCTATTCGCGTCGTATCACCGATCTGTTCACCCTGATCGACGATATCGTGTTCCAGCGTATGGATGTACGCCTTGCCTCGCGCCTGCTGGAACTGGCCGACAGCGATGGTGTCGTGCACGCAACGCATGCGGTGTTGGGCACCGAGCTTGGGACGGCGCGCGAGGTGATCTCGAGAACGCTCGCGGAGTTTCAGCGGCGTGGCTGGGTCGAACAATCGCGCGGCGAGGTGCGCATCACTGGCAGGGATGGGTTGGAACGGTTGGTGAAATCGTCCGGCGCACATGCCTGAAAACAGGGGCGCGATGGCTTTGTGACCAAGTCACCAAAGATTCAGCGCACGCTGTGCAAAGTTCCACGAAACTGATTCGTCGTGGAGTGAGAGATGACAATCAACATGGGGAAAGTCGACCGCGCTTTGCGGTTCGTGATTGCGGCGGTATTGCTATATATTGCCCTAGGCACGGCGCTCTTGGGCTCCGGCCTTCTGTTTTGGCTCGCGCTCCTCGTCGCGGCCGTTTTCACGCTGACGGCGGTGGTCGGGAACTGCCCGCTCTATAGCGTCGTCGGCCTCAAGACTTGTCAGGAGTGCTGATGATCGAAACCGCTTTCACACCCTGGGCATCGCTGACGGGCGGCGTCCTGATCGGGGTTGCTTCGACCCTGCTTATGCTTGTTCTCGGGCGCATCATGGGCGCAACCGGCGTTCTTGCGGGGCTGTTCCAGCCGATCTCGAAGGATGATTTCGCGTGGCGCGCCGCACTGCTTTTGGGCATGGTCACGGGCCCGGCCGTCGTGCTGGCCGTGTCCGGCGAGATGCCCGCGGTCCAGGTGCCGATGTCGGCGGCCGCGTTGATCGTCGGCGGTCTGATCGTCGGGTTCGGCGTTACTTTGGGTTCTGGCTGCACCTCGGGGCACGGGGTCTGCGGCATGGCGCGGCTTAGCCCCCGGTCCATCGTGGCGACGCTGACCTTCATGGCTTTCACATTCGCCACCGTATTCGTTACCCGCCACGTGATCGGAGCCTGATATGCGACTGTTCGTGACTTATCTGATCGGTGTCATCTTCGGGGTGGGCATCTCCATTTCGGGCATGGCCAATCCCGCGAAGGTGCTGAACTTCTTCGATATCGCAGGCACTTGGGACCCGTCGCTTATCTTCGTGATGGGGGGCGCTCTGGTGACCACCTTCATCGGCTACAAGCTTGTTTTTGGGCGTACCGCGCCCGTCTTCGGGGAATTCTTCGCCGTGCCGAACTCGCGCGTCATCGACATGCGGCTGGTCGGCGGCTCGGCCATCTTCGGGATTGGCTGGGGCATCGCGGGCTTTTGCCCGGGCGGTGCGCTGCCTGCGCTGGGCACCGGACGGTGGGAGGTCTTTGCCTTCACCGGCGCGTTGATCGCAGGGATCCTGCTTGCGCGCTGGGTGAGCACCAAACAACCTGTGAGGGCTGCAACGTGAATAGGACGCAGAAAGACAGCTTTGTGCGCACAGGCGGTGCCATCCTGCTGACCGTTGCCTTGGTCAGCGGCGGAGCGATCTTTGCGCAAGGCTTGCTTGGCCATGGCCATGGGCGTGGCGGCATGATGCACGACGAAGCCACCATGCCCGGGCTGCGTGGCGAGAACGCGACGGCGGAGGAAAGCGCCGAGCTTGCGATCATGTTTCGCAATTTCGACACGATCAAACGCACGGTCGAGAACCTGCCAAACGGAATTCGTACGGTGACACGATCCTCGGACCCTGACGTGATGGACGTGCTTGTCAGCCATGCTGTCGGGATGATCGACCGTGTCGGACGCAAGGATGATCCGAAGATCTTCATCCAGAGCCCGACGCTGGATGTGTTCTTCCTGCATGGCGACGAGATATCTTCGGTCGTCGAGGTGACTGACGAAGGTCTTGTCGTGGTGCAGACGTCGGAAAACCCGGACCTGGTTGCAGCACTGCAGACCCATGCTGCCGAAGTGACGGCAATGGCGGATCGCGGCATGGCCGCAGTCCACGACATGATGATGGAACAGAGGCGCGGCCACTAGGTGGCCCATCGAATAGGAAGGAAAGGAAATGACTCAATACCCGGTGAAAATGGACGTCAAACCCGAGGTTCAGGCCTTCTTTGACGAGGCCACCAACACGATCAGCTATATCGTGAAGGACCCGACCTCGAATTCCTGTGCCATCGTCGATAGCGTCATGGACATCGACTATGCGGCGGGTCGGATCACGTACGACCATGCCGACGAGTTGATCCGCACCATCGAGGATCAGGGCCTGAAGCTGGAGTGGATCATCGAGACACACGTCCACGCCGACCATCTGTCGGCCGCGCCCTACATCCAGGACAAACTGGGCGGCAAGATTGGCATCGGTTCCAAGATCATGGTCGTGCAGGACACCTTCGGGAAGGTCTTCAACGAAGGGACCGAGTTCCAGCGCGACGGGTCTCAGTTCGACTCGCTCTTTGAAGATGGCGACACCTACAAAATCGGCAATATGCAGGCGTTTGCCATGTACACGCCGGGCCACACGCCTGCCTGCATGGTGCATGTGATGGGCGATGCGGCCTTCGTGGGCGATACGCTGTTCATGCCCGATGGCGGCTCGGCGCGGGCCGACTTCCCGGGCGGCGATGCGGGCACACTTTACGACTCGATCCAGAAGGTTCTGGCGCTGCCGGACGACATGCGGCTCTTCATGTGCCACGACTATGGCCCCAACGGGCGCGACATCCAGTGGGAGACCACGGTGGGCGACGAGAAGACGCACAACATCCACGTGGGCGGCGGCAAGACGAAGGAAGAGTTCGTCAAGTTCCGGACCGAACGGGATGCGCAGCTTGATATGCCGAAACTCATCATCCCGTCGCTGCAGGTGAACATGCGCGCGGGCGAGGTGCCGACCGACAAGGACGGCAATCCGATGCTCAAGGTTCCGGTCAACGGACTTTGACGCAGTAAAGGCAGCCGCTTGCGCATCGGCGAGCGGCTCGCCCCGAATTACGACGATAAACCAAGGCCTTGGCACGCGAAGCGGGGTCAACGATGCCGCACGCCGTTGCGTCACGAAGGAGCATTGCTATGGACTTCAGAACAATCGACAGCGGTTTGGCCGTCAGCCCGCAGATCGAGCTTGCCGAAGTGTCGGCAGTTGCCGAAGCAGGCTACAAATCCATCATCTGCAACCGTCCCGACGGCGAGGCGGCCGACCAGCCGACGCACGAGGAAATGCGCAAGGCGGCGGAACAGGCAGGTCTCGAGTTTCGCTACCTGCCGGTGACGCCGGGCATGGTCATGGATGAAACAGCGGCGGATTTCGGCACGGCGCTGACCGAACTGCCCGGGCCGGTTCTGGCCTATTGTCGCACGGGCACACGCTCGGCCACGCTCTGGTCGCTGGCGAATGCAGGCAAGCTGCCCTTGCCGAAGATCCTAGAGGCCACGAAAGCCGCAGGCTATGACATGAACGGCGTCGCGCGCCGGATCGCGAACGGCGGCAGGACGCCAACGGACACGGGCGACGCGCATTTCCCGGTCGTGATTGTCGGCGCGGGCGCGGGCGGTATCTCGGTCGCGGCGAGCCTGAAGGCGCGGAAGCCTGATCTGGATATCGCGATCATTGATCCCGCGGACATCCATTACTACCAGCCCGGTTGGACGATGGTGGGCGGCGGCATTTTCGACGCGAAATCCACCGCCAAGACCATGGGCAGCTTGATCCCGAAGGGCGTCCATTGGATCAAGGCGGCGGTCGCTGCGTTCGAGCCCAAGGACAACGCCATCGTGCTGGATGGCTGCCGGGTGGTGAAATACGACCGGCTGGTCGTATGTCCGGGCCTCAAGCTGGACTGGGAAGCGGTCGAGGGCTTGGAAGAGACGCTGGGCCGGAATGGCGTGACGTCGAATTATCGTTACGATCTGGCCCCTTACACGTGGGAGTTGGTGCAAGGCCTGAAGGCGGGGCGCGCTGTGTTCACGCAGCCTCCGATGCCGATCAAATGTGCGGGTGCGCCGCAGAAGGCGATGTATCTGTCGGGCGACCACTGGTTCCGGCAGGGCGTGCTGAAGGACATCGACATCCAGTTCATGAACGCGGGCGGTGTCTTGTTCGGCGTGAAGGACTATGTCCCGGCGTTGGAGCAATATGTCGAGAAATACGGCGCTTCCCTGAACTTCTTCCACAACCTGATATCCATCGACGGGCCGGCCAAGAAAGCGGTGTTCGAGGTGAAGAAGCCCGACACCGATCCGACCACGGTCGAGGTGGACTTCGACATGATCCATGTTTGCCCGCCCCAGACCGCGCCCGATTTCATCCGCGTCTCGCCACTGGCGGATGCCGCGGGTTGGGTCGATGTGGATCAGGCAACGCTGCGCCACACGAGCTTCGAGAACATCTGGTCGCTGGGCGATGTCATGAACGCGCCCAACGCCAAGACGGCGGCGGCCGCGCGCAAGCAGGCGCCAACGGTGGCGGACAATGTCGTCGCCGACATCGAGGGACACTCGGCTGTGTCGCAATACGACGGCTATGGCTCCTGCCCGCTGACGGTCGAGCGCGGCAAGATCGTGCTGGCCGAGTTCGGCTATGGCGGGGCGCTGAAGCCGTCGTTTCCCGGCTTTCTGCTGGACGGGACCAAGCCCTCGCGTGCGGCGTGGTTCCTGAAGGAAACGCTGCTGCCGCCGATCTATTGGAAGGCCATGCTGCGCGGCAAGGAATGGATGGCCAAGCCGGAGAAACTGAAAGTTGCCGCTGAATGAACCAACCGAATTGCGGATTCCCCCCTTCACGATGCGCAATGACTGGCGGGCGGGGCGAAGGCGCTCCGTCCGTCCCTGTTCTTGGACGCTGACATGACTGACCGCCTGCGCCGATACATTCCCGTGCTTGTTTGGGGCCGCTCTTATGACCGGGCGGCTTTCTGGAACGACATGATCGCGGCGGTGATCGTGACGATCATGCTGATCCCGCAGTCGCTCGCCTATGCGCTGCTGGCCGGACTGCCGCCCGAGGCGGGCATCTATGCCTCGATCGCACCGATCATTCTTTACGCGATCTTCGGCACCAGCCGGGCGCTGGCGGTGGGGCCGGTCGCGGTGGTTTCGCTTCTGACGGCGTCCGCCATCGGGCAGGTCGCAGAACAAGGCACGGCGGGATATGCCGTGGCGGCCTTGACGCTTGCGTTCCTGTCGGGCGGGTTTCTGGTGCTGATGGGCGTCTTTCGCCTTGGCTTTCTGGCCAACTTCCTGAGCCACCCGGTGATCGCGGGTTTCATCACCGCCTCGGGCATCCTGATCGCGACCAGCCAGTTGAAGCATATCCTGGGGGTCAGCGCGCACGGGCACACGCTGCCCGAGATGCTGGGTTCGATCTTCGCGCATCTGGGCGAGGTCAACTGGGTCACACTGTTGATCGGTGTCTTGGCAACCGCGTTCCTGTTCTGGGTCCGGAAGCACCTGAGGTCCACGCTTCTGGCGCTGCGGACGCCCGCGCTGCTGGCCGACATCCTGACCAAGGCCGGGCCGGTATTTGCCGTAGTCGCGACGACGCTTGCGGTCTGGGGGTTCGGACTTGCGGACAAGGGCGTGAAGATCGTAGGCGAAGTCCCCCAAAGCTTGCCGCCGCTGACCTTGCCGGGCTTTTCGCCCGACCTTCTTGAGGCGCTTCTGGTGCCTGCCATCCTGATTTCCATCATCGGCTTCGTCGAGTCCGTTTCCGTGGCGCAAACGCTTGCCGCCAAGAAGCGCCAGCGGATCGACCCCGATCAGGAATTGATCGGCCTGGGCGCCGCCAACCTCGGCGCGGCCTTTACCGGCGGTTATCCGGTCACAGGCGGTTTCGCACGCTCGGTCGTGAACTTCGATGCGGGCGCCGAGACGCCGGCTGCGGGGGCCTTCACCGCCATCGGTCTGGCCATCGCCGCCGTCGCGCTGACGCCGCTCGTTTACTATCTGCCCAACGCGACACTTGCCGCCACGATCATCGTCGCGGTGCTGAGCCTTGTGGACCTGTCCATCCTTCAGAAAACATGGGGCTATTCCCGCGCTGACTTCATTGCCGTCGCTGCGACCATCCTGTTGACGCTTGGGCTGGGGGTCGAGGCGGGCGTGGCCTCCGGCGTCGCGATCTCGGTCCTGCTTCACCTCTACAAGACATCCCGTCCGCATGTGGCCGAGGTCGGCCTTGTGCCCGGGTCCCAGCATTTCCGGAATATCCACCGGCACGAGGTTGAAACCGACCCGTCGCTTGTCTCGCTTCGCGTGGACGAAAGCCTTTACTTCGTGAATGCGCGGTTTCTGGAGGATTTGATTCAGGCGCGGGTGACGGAGGGATGCGACATCCGCAACGTTGTCCTGATGTTCTCTGCCGTGAACGAGGTCGACTATTCGGCGCTGGAGAGCCTGGAGGCCATCAACCAACGGCTGACCGACATGGGTGTCGGCCTGCACCTGTCCGAGGTGAAAGGGCCGGTGTTGGACCGGCTGAAGCGGTCGCACTTCCTCGACGATCTGAACGGGCGTGTGTTCCTCTCGCAATACGATGCCTGGCAAAGCCTGGCGACGTCACCCTTGCCGACTGCCGCCGAATAGCGGTGGGTTGCCTGCTCGTGGGTGTCGTGAGACGGTTGCCCATGGGCCGTTTTTTCCCGTTTCTTAGTCTGCTGGCCGGTCTGGCCGCGTCTTGCGCATGGGCCAACGTAGCCCGCGACGCGCGGGTGGACATCGTGCTGGGCGCGGTCGATGCCCTTTGCCATCGCGCCGAGCTGTCGGGCCTGGATGCGCAAACGGCGGTGCCCGGCAGCTGGCTGATCGAGGAAGCGCAAAGGCCGTCCGAGGGCGATCCGCGTGTGATAACAGTCAGGCTGGTTCTGCCGGGCGGTGACGAACTGACCATCGAACGCCGCCAGATCAACGGGACGCTTCGGCAGTTTCGGGTGGCGCTGGCCGCAGAGCTTGGGGATGGTCCAACGCCCAACCTTCTGGCTATTGCGGATGGTGGTTGCTGGGTTCAGTCCGGGCGCGAGCTTCGCTTCGGGGATGAGCCTTGGGCGTATCTCGACCAACTGGATGGCGATCTTGCAACTGTCAGGTGGACCGAGACGCTTCAGGCTCCGTGGCCCGATGGCGTGGATCGGGGCGGTGTTCGTGTCGGGCTGGTCGACAGCGGATTGGCCTATGACCTTCCGGTCTTCCGCGACCGTCTGGCGCGTAGTCCGGGCGGTCAACCGCTTGGGTACGACTTCTGGGACCTCGACCCCTGGCCCTATGACGGGGACACATCGCGCGGGGCATTCCTGCCTATCCGACACGGAACCGCCGTGGCCTCGATCCTTGCCCGCGAAGCGCCTGGCGCGGATTTGGTGCCGTACCGCTACCCTCGACCGGATATGGCGCGGATGGGCGACATCGTGGCGCACGCCGCAGCGGCGGGCGTACGCATCATGGCCATGCCGCTTGGCAGCCGCGACCGCGCGGATTGGGCGACGTTCGAAGCGGCTTTGGCCCGTCACGACATGCTGGCCGTCGTCTCGGCCGGGAACAACGGACGGGACATTGACGCCGACCCGATCTATCCCGCCGCCCTGCCGTCCGAACGCGTTCTGACGGTGACCTCGGCGGACGACTTCGGGCATCTTGCTCATGGGTCGAACTGGGGCGCGGAGCATGTCGACATCATGCTGCCGGCCGAAGATCTGGAAGTGATCGACTTTCGGGGCGAGCGGGGCAGGGCGTCGGGATCGAGCTTTGCCGTGCCCCGCCTGGCCGCCATGGCCGCGCGCATCCTTGCGCGCGAACCCGATCTGACAGCGGTGCAACTGCGCGCCCGCCTTCTGGCAGAGGCGCGCCCATCGCCGTTCGAGCGTGATGGCGTGTTGGCGGGTGGCTGGATTCCCAACCCGCTGGAGGAATAACTAGCGCCGCACCGGGGCCGGTGGGGCGTTGTCGATGAACCGCCGCGCGGCCTGCGCTTGCCTTGGGTCGGCCTTCAGAAGCGCCGCGTATCCCTCGTCGGCCAATTCCGGCGCGCCGCCCCATACGCCTGATTGGATGGCGAAGCGCAACACCTGCGGATCGTCAGGCGCCAGTGCCATCACGCGCCGTGCGTGGGGGATCATGTCCTTGAACCGGGCGGCGAGTTGCATTGATACCAGCAGCGACACGCGCGCGTTAATCGAGTTTGGAACCTGTCCGACGGCCTGGGCATGAAGGGCGATCGCGGCATCGAAGTCCCCTGCCATGGCGAGCGTCCGGCCCGCTTCCAGAAGCTGGCCGTGGTTCTTTGTAGCTGCACATATGTCGGCGAGGTTTTCCAGTGCGGATGGTTCTGCCGCGCGGGGCTGAACCGTTTCCAAGAAACCCGCGCACTCCGAAAGCGCGGCGCCAAGCTGTTCCGTGATGTCCACGGCGTTCTCTGTGTCTCTCAGCGCCAGCAGTTCGCGCACATCTTCCAGCGGAATGGCCTCGTACCGCCCGTCGCCGCCGCCGACGCTGATGCCGATCAACGCGCCGTTTTCGTTCACAAGTGCCCCGCCGCTGACGCCCGGCTGCATGTAGGATGTGACGTGAAGCCGCCCCAGCTCCGCGCCCTCTGCTGGCAGCGCGATCAATTGGCCAGGGTCGAATGCGCGGATTTCCTGTCGGGTGATGTCGGCTCCGATGGCGAAGGATTGCCCCGCGGCGTTCCCACCATCGAGTGAGGGGATCGACCCGCCTTCTGGCAGACCTTCGACCTCTATCAAGGCCAAATCGCCGGTGTAGGCCGAGGCCACGACGCGCCCGTCAAGCGGACCATCTGGCGTGTGCACGACCACGTCGGGCCGCGCGGCAACGATATGCCGGTTCGTGACGAGCAGGTTCGGACCGATCCGCGTCGCACTTCCGAGTGGATCGAAACTGGAGACCGGGAAAACGATCTGGCGCATTCGGCAAACCGCGACCGGGTGAGGGCACTCCGCAGTCGTTTCGGCGTCTTCCTTTGGCATGACTTTCAGCGGTAGCGCCACAACCATCGACTGCCCGTCGCGTTCCAGCGTGACCTCCACCGAGGGTGCGTCTTCCGGCACCAGTGCCAGTGCCGCAATCGCATCGCGCGGTGTTTGAACGCGGTAACCGTCGATCATGGTGATCAGGTCGCGCGCGCGAACGCCGGCCGCAGCGGAGGGACCATCCGCGTCAACCTCGGCGACAACCGCTGCGGCGCGCCGCGCGAGTTGTTCCCGGTCGGGTCGGGAGAGCTGCCAGCCCGGTTCGGGGTAGGTCACAACGCCGGCCTCGAGCAGCGCGTCGGTGACCCGCGTCAGCAGATCGATGGAAACGGCAAAGTTGACCCCGATATTCGCGTCGCCTTCTGATGCGAAAATCGCCGACATCATGCCCACCAGCCGACCCTCTGTATCCACCAGTGCCCCTCCGGATACACCGGGATTGGCGGCTGCATCGGTTTGCACGAAATGCTCCACCGGGTTGAAGCCCGCGTTCGTCACATCGAGCGCGGAGACAACGCCGCAGGTCACCGACAGTCCCAGACCCCAGGCATTGCCGATTGTGCAAACCGGATCGGCGAGGGCCGGGCGCGGCGCGCGTGTGAACGGTGGTACATCTGCGTCAACCGAAAGCACGGCAATGTCGCTTGCCACGTCCTTGGCGATCAAACGGGCTGGCAGGACGCGCCCGTCGGACAAGCGCACGTCGATCCGCTCGGCAGGTTCGATGACGTGCCAGGCCGTGGCCACGACGCCCGGGCGCAGCACAACGCCGCTGCCTTCGGGCGCGGCACCGGGGCGCGCACCAGCCCCACCTTGCGCGCGGCCCGGCCATACCGGCAGCACCGATACGACCGAGGCGGTGGTGTCGGGGGGGAGCGCGCTTGCCTTTTGCGTCGTGGTGGAGAAAGCCAGACACACAACACTCAGACACATGAGGAGCTTTCTTAGCCGCTGCACTTTCTGTCTCCCTTCTGGCTCACCCCAGAAAAGCAAATTTCCGGCCCGACACAGAGTTCCCGCGATCTACTGCGCGCTTACGCGGAAAATCACGTCTCCCACATCGTCAGCCATCAAGAGGCTCTTGCGATCGGGGCCAAGCGTCACGCCAACCGGGCGGCCGTAGGCGAGTTTTTCGTCATCCGACAATAACCCCGTCAGGATGTCCCTCGGCGCCCCGTTCGGCTTTCCATCTTTGAACGGCACGAAGATAAGCTTGTAACCGCTCAGAATGGAGCGGTTCCATGAACCGTGCTGGCCAATAACCATGCCATCGCCAAATCCGGGCAGCGTTCCTTCAGGCATCCAGCAGAGACCCAATGAGGCCGTGTGGCCGCCAAGCGCATAATCGGGCACGATGGAATTGGCGACCTTTTCCGGGTCCTGGGGCACCCTGTCATCGACAATCCTATCCCAGTAGCTGTAGGGCCACCCATAAAACCCGCCATCCACGACAGAGGTCAGATAGTCGGGGGGCGTTTCATCGCCCAGACCATCGCGCTCGTTGACGACGGTCCACAGGGTCTGTGTCGTCGGCTCCCACGCCATGCCGACCGCGTTGCGCAGGCCAGTTGCAAAGACGCGCGCCTCGTTTGTTGCCACATCGAGTTCCCAGATCGCGGCACGCCCTTCCTCGACCTCCATTCCCTGGTCGGCGATATTGGTGAGCGAGCCGACGCCCGCGTAGATCTTGGTTTGGTCCGTTGAAACAAGAAGGCTGCGCGTCCAGTGACCATGCGGTTTGAACTCCACCAATAGCTTACCTTCGCCTTCAAGCCGGTCTGCCCCTGCAACATAATCGAAGGCTTTGATCCCGTCGGTGTTGCCCAGGTAGAACTTGTCTTTCACCAGAGCCATGCCGAACGGCTGGTTTTGGTTTTCCACAAAGACATGCCGCGCATCGGCGACCCCATCACCATCTTCGTCGCGAAACAGGGTGACGCGATTGGCGCTTTTTCCGATGGCTTTCACCCGTCGCATTGTCGCCTGCGCGGCATGATCCATCAGCGTTTTCGGCGGACCGGCCTGTTCTTTGGATTCAGCGACCAAAACATCGCCATTCGGAAGAACCTCGATCCAGCGCGGATGATCGAGATCAGACGCAAAGACATTCACCTGCAAGCCTTCTGCACAGACAGGAAGGCGGCCATTTTTCCAGCCCTCGGCAACAGGCATTTTCAGGGTCATGATCCCTTGTTTCCGAGCCTCGGGGATATTTGGTTCCGAGCCCATCGCCTGTTCTCGTGGAGAGTCCTTGCGACGCATTGCGGCCACGGTTCCGCCAACGAGTGACGTTGCTTTTGCGATCAAACTCATGTGAGCCTCGTTCCGCTGCTGGATGGATAGGATTTCGATGCACCTCAGTCTAGGGCACGGGGCTGCGAACATGAAGCCGCTTCACGCGACGACCCCTTGACCCAACTCCGCAAACAAAGAGCAAATTGCATCGCTGTCCTGGGTCGTCGGCCCATAGCTGTCGATTGCGCCGAAACAACTGAAACGATTTAGGCGCTTGCGTGCAATGCGCCTGATACCTTGCCGGGGCAGAAGGTTTTGCATCACGGAAACCCGAAAAGGAGATGCAAGATGAAGACTTCGAGACAACCGAACATGGACATCATCGGACCCTACTCGGTCTGGCCACGGCGGCCCGCCAAAAGCGCGAGAGGACAGTGAACCCTCAGGCGGGCGTGTGAAATCCGGGCATCACGCGTCTGCCGCAACAGGCAGGTCAAGAACGAAGCAGGCGCCCGCACCCGCTTCCTGACGCAGCGAGATTGTGCCCCCATGGGACGCGACAATCCGATTGCAAAGCGCCAGGCCGACGCCTGTGCCCTTGCCAGCCGATTTGGTGGTGAAGAGCGGATCGAATATCTTGTCGGCAACGTCCGGAGGAACGCCCGGACCATTATCCTGCACGATCAGGCGCAAGAAACCAGGGTCGTTGCCTGTGCCCGCCTGAACGGAAATGCGGCATCCGACACCCGCTTCGCCAATGGCTTGCGACGCGTTGACGAACAGGTTGGTCAGCACCTGTACTATCTGGGTCTCGTCCACCCACAGGTCCGGGAGGTCGTCTGCTACCTCGGAGACCACGTCAACGTCCGTCTCCTGTGCGCCTGCAAGATAGCTGTCCACCGCTGTATCCGCCAGAACCGCCGGGGAAACGGCGGAAAGCTCAAGCGGTCGCTCGCGGGCCATTGCAAGGAAGCTGCGCACGATGCGCACACAGCGCTCGGCGGCGTCCGACACCTTGTCAACGCGCCCCAGGATGGCGGGATCAAGCTCTTCCTCTTTCAAGATCAGCATGTTGCCGACGACAATGGACAGCGGGTTGTTCAACTCATGCGCAACGCCCGCCAGCAGTTCCCCAAGCGCAGACATTTTCTCGGCCCGAAAGATCAGGTCCTTCTGGCGGGCCAATTCGGACTGCATGGCAATCTCGTCGGTCAGGTTAAGGATGCTGTAGACGACGACGTCTTCGCCCCGATAATCGATAAGCCGGGCCGAGATCGCCGCCGGAAATTCCGATCCGTCGCTTCTGCGACCAGTGATGCGCATATCGTCGACGCGCGCGTCAGGAAGAAGGGTTGTCACGAAATCCGCGCGATCCTCGCGACGCGCAAAGTGGTCGTGGCTGTTCATGCCTTTACCGAGGAGTTCGGTGGCAGAGGGGGAGCGATACAGGATCTGCCCGTCCCCAATTCGCGCCATCGTCAGGCTGGTCGGACACGCCTCCAGGACTTTTGCCATAACCTGTTCGATCTCGCGTTCTTCCGTCTCGGACGGGTCCCCCAGTGCGATCCGCATCGCAAAGCCGCCATCAGATAACGCTGTGAGCGTGATTTCCGCGTGGGTTTCCTCCGAAAGAACGGTGTCGACCGTCGGGACGTCGCCAGTCTGCAACAGCAACAGCTCTTCAACGAGCCGTAGATCGCCACAGGCCTTGGCGGTCAGAACATCCTTTCGCTCGGCTTCGGCCAGAACGATGCTCCACGGCGTGCCAGGCTGAATGAACTGTTCGATCGGCCTGAAGATCGCTTCGAAGTTCGGATTGGCGACAACAAGTTGGCCGTCGCCGTCGAACAATGCGGCCGGATCCGGGAACAAGCCGATCAACTCGGCCACCGGAACGGATGCCGCGACTGCCGGGTCTTGAGCGTGGCTCATGGCAGGCTCGCGCTGTCACTCCCGCCTTCCGTCAGGGCGTAAGCCTCTGTGGCTGCGGGTGCGGTGCTCCCCACATCGTCGATGGCCCGGACGGAGAACCGAGAATCCAGAAGGTCCGCAATAGAGCTGTGCGCTGCGATGCCCATCGGTTGCGCGGCAAGCCGAATGGTGTCGGCAGCCGCAACGGCGGGTCCGAAGACGTCGTAGATGTACTTCTGAACGCCGACCACCGAGCCGATCACGGGACCACTTGCCAGACCCACGCGGGCCTCCCAGGAAATCGGGTGCGTCTGGTTGCGCCGTTCGAGATAGCGCAGGAAGCGGACGGCCGTGTTGGCGATAGACCCGGAATGGTCGCGCACCGGGTCTGGCACCCCAGAGACGGCGAAGTAGCTGTCCCCGGTTGTGCGCACGCGTTCGCAGCCGAATTGTTCGCCGATCCGGTCAAAGGCAGTGTAGATGTCGTTCAGCTCGCTGACGATCACTGCAGGTTCATGCGCAGCCAGGATGGCATCGAAACCTGCGAAATCGAGCGTCAGGACCGACACGCTTTCAAAGACACGCGGGGCGACGACACCGAAGGACTTGTACTCTTCATAGGCTGTCCGAGGCATCATGTTCAGAAGCAGCTTTTCGACCTGTTCCTTCTCGCGCTTGATCTCGTGCGTGTTGCGCTCGACCATCATGGAGTAGGAATCGATCATGGATTCCAGTTCCTTGATCCGCGTGATGTTCTGACAGACCAGCACGATCATGTCCTGGTCGTCTTCAAGCGCCCGATTGAATTCGACCGCGACCGTCATCGTCCGGCGGCGCAGTTTGAAGGATGCCTCGGCCGTGTGCTTGCCGCCGTCCGCCAGTTTTTCCAGCGCTTCGCCAATGTCGAGCGTGGGCAGAATGTCGGACAATTGCGCGCCTTCCTCTGGCGCACCGAACCATTCGGCAAAGGTGTCGTTCGAGAAACGGACAGTCAGCGACTTCGCTTCGACCAGCGCCACGCCGACGCCGATGGCGCGCAAAAGCTGCTCGTTGATGGCTTCAATCGACATCTCAGCCCTCGATCAACAGGCTGCGACGCTGCTCGAACGCGGCAAGCACCGTAGCGATGTCCTCCGCGTCGACCTCGAACTCTGCCAGAGTTTCCTCGATCAGCTCTTTCAGCTTGTCGAAATGAGCGTCGTGAATCGTCAGGTGTCTATGCGCGTTCTCGATATGGGTGTCGGTGAATGACGCCGGCCCGCCCATGAGGGACGAAATTCGTTTCGTCCCT
>JAAUYH010034123.1_pt1 | contig 34029 bp, 23 predicted proteins | sample 7278061 | NCBI WGS metagenome assembly JAAUYH01 (sample SAMN14350203, study PRJNA611818) | marine sediment metagenome | isolation source: surface marine sediment (0.6m) | place: French Polynesia: Moorea | collected 2018-08 | reverse complement strand
TCTAAATCAAACGATGATATAAACGTTTGTCAACGCGTGAAAGCTTAGCTTGATAAGTAAGGCGCAGGAGGCAGTATTCATTTCGAAAAAAGTAGCCTGAAAAACTGTTTTCTAACTTCCCGCTAGCATTTTAATGCTTTGTACTCGTAGAACTATACGTGCCAAGTCTCCTGGACAAAAATTCTTATATTCCTCCTTTCCACTCTTCAAGCAGCGAAACATCTTGGTCCAGTTATCTTGAAATATTACACTGGTTAGGTTCGCAACGTGCAAGTCTACCCCATTTAGGTCCCTTTGCTGTGCAGTGCGGTTGAGTGCATGCAAAAAAAGCACTAAACCAATGCCATTTCTATACGAATTACATGGTATGCTCTCCATTTTTCAATTTTTTTACTTTCCTTCCATACATCAGTACCTGATTTACTCAGCTTCAAGCGATAACTCAAAAATAGAAGTTCAGCAATATAATGTCGAATAGATCGGCTCTTAAAATTTCAGAATTCCAGGCCAGCAAGATTCTTTTAAGGACACAACTTTCTAGGATGTAATTTTCAGGCTCAACAGTCTTCTTTAGTTTTGCTAAACAATGCTGGTCAATTAATTTGTCCTTGATATAAACTTGTTTATCTTGAATGTTATAGTGTAGTTATAACTTACCCTACAGAATGTTTCCATCTTGCTGTCATTCACAGAAAAGTGTGACTTATGGCTTGTTCAATTTCAAATTCGCTGAATGTGGGGCAACCTTATTCATGACGGGTTCGCTTTTGTTAAATTACGTGCATCCAAGCTCCAAAATTTCAAAACATTTAATATTTTCTTAGAGTTCAGTGTGTTTTCAACCACAAATACGTGCAGTCAACATCCGACTCTTTTGTGTTCAATGAAATTCAGTAGGAAGGATACCCTGCACCAGTGTTATGATCTTAAACACATATTGCAGTGCTGATCACGCAATCAGACAGTTCCTAACGGTGAATTTTCAAATTAAGGCTACCAAGTGAAGGAACGCATGCTGAAAGAAGCGTTGCTAGAGTATGAGCTCGTAAGGTAAAAGACGAATGCTAATCGGAGTTTCTTCGTTGAAGGAACAAAAATTAACTGAAGTTGAAAGTTTATTGCGTTAATGTAGAAAAAGTCGTTCGGCCAAATTATGAAAATGAACGAATTTTTTACCTAATTTTTTCAGCCCTGATGAGCTCTCGAGTTTGAATATGTTCGAATAATATTCTGGTCTCGATCGTCGTTTGTTATGTTGTTCAAATCTACGAAATGAATTTTCATGCTTGTTTAAAATTTTTGCAGAACTTGCCTGTCTACAGTCCGCACATCTGATAAAATTTTTATCTCGCTTTATTTGATGGACACTCTCTGTATACCACATACTGTAATTGTCTATGAGGAAAGTGGTTTCAAGCTGTTAAGTGTGAGAGCTTTGCACGCCGAAGATTCTGTCTACTACTACCCGTACATCTGTTCGGAAGCTTTTGATCGAAATATTCTAGCACTTGTAACGCACATTACAGTGGAGCAATATCTCGCTAAAACTCATGTTTTCAGAGTACCCATTGAGGAGCTCATTGTCAAAAAGTAGGGACCTACTATTGCATTTTTGGGTAATGCACACCAAACCATATCGTAAGGAGAGTTATTTGATGTCTCGTATGTCACATTTGAATGATCTGATCCCCAGATATTTCAATTATCTGTTTAGATAAATTATTTCTCATTTGTAGATTGTTAGGACAAAGCTTCAATTCTTTCCGCGGAAAATCCTAACAATACTTGATGGGATTCTTGTTATCGCGGCAGCATATCTCAAAGATATTCTAGCTTCAATCTTAAATAGTTCACAAATATATTTTTTCACCTCATTGTAGATTTGAGGACCGCTATTTTCGCCGCGAAGTGCATGTACTCTTGTTTTAAAATCACTGTGACATTTTCCTAATCGTAGCTCGAGCAGGAGGACTTTTGTTGTCTTTCGTTCGAAACCTTCTCTGAATGGTAGATAAGCCGTTAGGTTGCAGAAACCAAATCACCGCGAGTTCATAGAGATAGCAATTCCTTAAATGAGGTGACAATGAATTCTTTTGATTCATACCGTGCCTTCAGGGGATCGCACAGGAGCTATACTATGGTTCATAAGAAAAGAGAAACGCTTTGGAACTGTAAAATACTAAGTCGTAATAATTATTCGAAAAATAAATAGTACTGAAAAACACCTTTAGAGGAATTTCCTTCTTGTTCGGAACTGAATACGTTCAACGCAACTTATCAATCCTAAGCTATCTTGGAGTACGGGCAGCTCATCGGGTGAAAGCATTTAGGCAAAACCTAACTGGTTTACGAATTAGAATAACCACCCAGTGCATAGAGGTCGTGCTAAAAAGTTCCCATTCCACTAGTAGTCGATTATGGAATCAAAAACTTGGTGACATATCAATCGTACAATATGATCTGTTCGAACCCTGGTCGATCGGTAATACTTTTTGGTCGAGTGCAGATGCTAACCATTTCTGCAAGTTGTATTTTCTACAAATAAGATGAGAGATGTGGGGAGCTAGTTTCCCTAACAGTTCAGAATTTCTACTTTTTAGCGACAAATGCGAAAGCGAATGAAAAGAGTGGAGGAGCTACTGTATTGAACACGCGAGTGCTGTTTGTTGGGAGCAGAGTTTGGTATGCAGACTGAAGCACACCCTGGAAAACAAAGCTCGCGATCTGAGGTCAAAAGTCGTCGCGCACGCTCCGTTATCACTTCAGCAACACGTCTCTTCCGCACCCTTCAGAAAACCATCACTACAACAACGAACGAGCAACAAGACTTTTGAAGACGTACTATGTTCTGTACTGTACTTTACATTTGTGATTCGTGGGCGACGTACAACCCGTGAAATGCATGTGGAACAACGTGCGGCGTCACCGCTCGGAAAATCTCCGTCATAGTTTTCGCATCGAGGACGACGAGCGCCGATGCTTGTCTTGCTGCATCGACAACTACTGTGAGAATAACTCCGTCATCTTCGTGTCGGCCTTCGGGATCTGCTACAAATGTAGGCTCACCCACACAACTGCGAGGGGCAGACCATGATTTTGATCTTCCTGTGGCTAGATCAAGTTTCACCAATGCATTTGCTAGAATTCCATCGTGTTCTGGATCATGCGATACTCCGTACGCATATCGATACGGCCGACCGATGGAACGCTCCGCAATAGTAGGTAGTTCCAGTCGTCGCTCAGAAATCACTGCCGAAGTAGCAGTTCCCTCCTGCTTCGACTGACTGCTCTCTGCTGCTCTAGCACCATTCATCGAATACCGAACTGGCCGCACTGGTGTGAACCAATCCGCATTCTGCTCCCTCAGATTCTTCAAATAGAATTGTTCAAGAATATCCGCTCTGTCGTAGCGACACACATCGATGTGAATGTTATCATCAATATCTTCAAATGCGTTGACAAAATGGAACGCCGCGAATGCTTCTGTTTCATACTCTGCGACAACTCGACCGTGGGCCCGCGAGATAATGTAAAACATACTCTTTTTCGACTCGTCGAACCGAAGTGCGGGTGCCAACGCACAATCAACTACCAGTGACTTTAGGTCCACATCCCATGGTGACATGGCAAATATCACAAATCGCTCAGTGAGAGCGAGACTATGAATGTGGCAGTTGGGATTGGCATTGATTTCTGCGAGAATATCAGTTGCACCATCAGGCTTGACACGGAAAACTCGATAGCGTCCCGGATTTCTCCAATCTCCAGCTGCGAAGTTAAAGATTTCGCCAGTTTCTTCGTCGACAGCACTATGTGCAGCTGCCGCCATTCCCTTCAATCTTGGGTTTAGCTGCGAAAAATCGAATGAGTGTGTAGTCGCCAATGTCTCAGGGTCGAGCACTACGTTGTGAGCGAAATCAGATCGAGCGACCAAATCCGCATGGCCGGGGATCTTCTCCAATGACACGTTGATATTCATTGGAATGCGTCCGGTTTCTGGGTCTTTGGAAAGAGGAAGCAATAGTCGTTTCAGAAAATTGAGTGGTCCAGGTGGAGTCGAGTTCGATGTGGCACCAAAAGACAGTTCCTTGTACTTGTCCTTCGGGGTTGCTTCAATGGCACGAACCGCCTCGGGGCAAATAGTTCGGCACATGAAATTGACCTGATTCGAATCAGCATCGATTCCAAATTTAAATACCACCCCGATTCCATCAAACCAATGCGATTTGTCGGCCTGCTGGCCATCGGCATGAGTAATGTCGAAAATTCCAGGGCCAACGCGATACATGTTCCCAGTGAGATAAGATGGCAGTTTTCCAGAGACTTGTAGAGGAATTTCGGTATCAACTTGGTCCACAGAAACAAAACCTTGCGCGTAATCACTCGCAGATGAATCATTGGTGTTATTTTTTGGTGAAGCTGGATTGAGAATAGGGCAGGTTGGGCGAGAGAACTTGGTCCTTGACGGCGGAGCCATAACAGCATGAACAGTAGAGGGTGGTGCTGCTCGAAATGGGCGAGAGTTGATTGACGTCGACGGGAAGGCGATGGATCTTGCTCTTCGTCGAGTGACGGGGAAAGAAGTTGAGAAAGCGGTTGATGCCATGGCGAAGGTAAGGATGGCGGGAAGTGGTAAAGTAGAGAGGTTCGGGGGAGAGAAGGAGATTAAATAGGGAGAAGAGTCGCAGTTCGAAGCAAAGCCAGGAGTAGTGTGGAGGGCAAAGAGGCGAGAAGCAAAAGGCGAAAGCGGGACGAAAATGGAAATGGCGTGACGGGGAGAGAATCGCACATCACACCACTGCATCACGCTAATCATTTCCACCAGAAGTCCACGACATCGTGAAATTGCACGGTTTTTCCTTTAAGTTGTTGTTAGTGTTGTTGTTGTTGTTGAAAGGCTTTTGGAAGCAAATGACTATCAGAATGAATCAGCCAAACGCGATTCATCCCAGGCACATGTAAGAATACGATGATGCGTGCGAAGGGAGAGAAGTGGCCAAACATATTGCTATCTTTGCTCTGCTTTCCTTTCTCACATCTCTTGACCATCAAGTACTTTTCCTTGCAGTAGTGTACAGTACTACACTGTAACACGTAGAAGTAAAGTTATTCCTTTTCGTTCAGACGTGAGAAACGTCTCGACTGGAAATGAAACCAATTCTTTCCCTTTAATGTACATCCTCATTCGTTCTCTCTTTGTCTCACATTGATGCTATAGCTAGCTTTGACCCATCGAGCGAAAAAGCGCATGCTGTTGCTGAAATTGAAACTAGTATAGGTGAAAGGGATTGAGATGGCATGAGAAGAAACGAAGGGATGAAAATCAATTCTTGCCCTAAAGCGTCCGCCCAATCGCTAACTAAGCAGCTTACCATGATGGCGAGTGACTAAAATCGGGCAATATTGTACAGTACTCGCTAAATTCGCAGTTGCTGCGTCTACGCCGCATGTAACATTTCAATTTATCGAGTAAAGCTCACAGGTATTCAAATAGACAAATGTACCGTTTCCGTCGTCCTCAGAATTTGAATTACAGGAAATCCCTATATTGTACAGCCGAGCGCTAATCCGTAGCGCTACGATAGCGAATTGTAAGCGCGAGCCGAGTCGAAGGATCTGCGGTGAGAGCGAGAGTGTGAGTAAGAACCTTCTTGCAACAGCACAGCCGAGTAAACGTCTCTTCCACTCCGCACTTGTCTCGCGAGGCTGATGTGTCCATTTTATTGCCGTGAATTGATTCTTCTCACGTTGGTGCTTTATTTCTCTCGCGATTAATTTTCTCTTTTTTGTCCTAGATTGCTTACAGTACGGCAGTTTTATTCATTCAACGTAATGCTGCTTTCTCTATCGTTGGAACAACATAGGAGCCGTCGGCATCACTGTACATTTTCGGCGTAGAAATACGAAACCTAAATTCATCGGCCAGTACAGTATTGTACCAAATACTGTACGAGTACAGTACCAGTACGAGTACGAGCATCAGTACGAGGACAATACTAGTTGAAAGAATAAAACTGTCGACGATTACAAAACGAGAATAATAAATGAATTCTAAAATAAATAAGATAAACAACCAAACGATAAGGGAAGAGGATCGTAATGGTAGATTGCAAATAAGATATCATGACTCACTTGTGGGGTCAGAAAGCAACTATCATTGACCATCATTGAGAATGAAAGCTTGCTCCTTATCGTGACCAAAATTCGATCACGCTCATCAATTTCCACGCAAATGAACAGGACAATGTTCTAGTCGTTGGAGACCAGACGATTATTGGGTCAGATTATTGGGTCAGATGCACTTGCTATCAATTTTCCTGTACTGTCGCACACTCAAGTCCCAGCGCACCACCCACACTCTCTCACTCTCTCCATTTCCATATCAATATCATTCTCTTATTTTTTGGCAATGTCGAGCAGCAACATCCACCCACCCACAGCCTTGTCCCACAGTGCTTGAATACGATCAACTCACTTTCGTGCAGACTACTACACCGCCACTACATTCCCACACTCACCCAAATATAGGACTGCTGTAGTCATTTTGCTCATTTGCTTACCCAAACAACATAAAAATAGGATGATGGCTTTCCGTTTATTTAGATTCTGATGATTCTGGCAATAAACTTCGAATGAATAAGAGCATAACAAGCAAGCAATTAAGGTATTCTTTCCCATTCTTGCCCCACTCACTGTCTTCAGTCTTGCATGACTTGACTGCTTGCAGGATACTGTTTTGAGGAGACGACTACTATTTTGGGAAAGAATTCGTAAAGCTTTAACAACCACTCTGTTGCCCAACACTCCTCACACTCACCAAATCCCCTTTTTCGTGGGGTATCTGAGAGGGATACTCTAACACCGAATGAGAAAGTCATCCTATCTCAATCACACCGGCTCGAACGATCACGTATCTCTCAGCAAACTGTCTTCTGCGTTGCATCGAGATGGCAACAGCCACGTAGCTTAAATTAGCAACGACAAGTACTTATCATAATGCTGGGAAGGTCAACGACACCCAGCATTTTGTTCTTTCGTCTCGCTCACTCCACTTTGCGAAGATTTTACGGCTCCAACAACTGCTGCTCTTCCCTGCTTCTTGACGTTACGTAGGAAGCCGAACTGCGCCCCGCACGTCCACACAATTTCTGCCCCCTCTCTTCCGCACCAATTGTGTTGTCAAAGTACTGTGCGTTTTATGTTTGGAAAGCTTTTGCAATGTAGTTAATGTCGCAAGTAAAAATGTGCAGGCACAATTCAGTATCATATTGCTCGTGTAGAAACCTTTAATAAACCAGTACTTTGTGAAATGATACTTGGACAAATGTTCAGTAGGATAGATTTCATGGTAAGAAAGATTCTACGACATCGATTCACCTACAGCTTCAATGCATGGACCATGACTTAGATAATGAGTTGACTTTTCATCCTTTTCTCTAAACTAACGATCAGGTTTAGTATTTGGACAAGAATCTTCAATGTGGGCTAGGAACTTTCAAGCACATGGGATTGTTTGAGTTGATCGCGAAAAGCGAATCAATGATTTGAAAAAATCGAGAGTAAAAAACGTGAGTGCAGCGTGCGAGCAGGAACACGACAGTACTAAGCGAGCAGCTGCCGATCCTGCATTCGAATGCAACTATAGTGCGTGACGGGGAGAGAATGCATTCGACAAGTGTCCCTAATCAATTCCACTTGTCCACGCACAGCACCTTTTCGCTGTTGCGACAAGCTCACGCCTTGACCTGTTCTCACTCTTCACTCACCGTTTTGTGTGAGCCGTTCAGCTATGCTTCTTCGGCTTTCCTTCGCTATACTGCACCCTTCCTCATTCTTTCCCATTCTTGCCTGTTTCCTTATTTCTACGATTGTTCGTTCGTGACCTACTTACCCACAATCACACCTACCCACATAACGTACAGTATGTACTTTTGTGATTCACATCACCTCTCATTTCCCTCGCAATTGCTTGTTAACTGCTTTTTCTACTCTCGCTCACGCACCGCACGAACACAACCGTACTGCATTCTCAACTGTACACTGTACTGCAGCTCACTGTACGCGACTGCTGCCCTATTTCCACTTACTATACACTTTTGCTGTTTCATGCCCCTTCACTTGCGCAGCACATTACTGAGATACTGTACTTCGTAATCCGTTGTCCCTACCTCGATTCAAACGGCGGAATCCTAGCATTATGAATTTCCTCAATTTACTAACTGGAAACCCTTGCAATGTTCTGATTGTTTGTACATATATATCCTCTCTTTTTATTTGGGCAACTGTAGAGCTTTGCGCCATTCCTTCAAGATTTCAAATTATTTTCATGAATAGTGTTGAAAAATAGACTTCTATTTCTTACTTCCGCAAATTCAGCAATATCGAATAGGTCTCCTTGAAATCGAAGAATACTTTGAGGAAGCCGAAGTTGTGGAAGCACATTTTAGGTATTTCAACTTCAATAGCACACATATCGAAGAATTTATGATTCAGGCTGCGAAGCAATCGAATTAATAGTCAATTGAGCTCACTATCTTTGCTTTTTTTCGTAAGTCGATGCAAATTAGTCATTCCTTCGTTTTAGTTTTCTTGTACTTATTTTATTGTAAACGGACTGAATCGTGTATTCAAATATTCGTACAACAATCCATTGCACAAGATTAACTAGAAAACTATGGTTAATTTCTAAAAACAATCCTTTATCTTATAAATTCTTCACAAGAACTGTGCTGTAAAAACACATCCTTCGCTCTCTCTGCCTTACAAAAGTTAATTCTAGCGTGTGTGTTGTCCCTTGACTATGTTTTTATATATGATCCACACAGTACTCGAGCTTAATATAACAGTGCCAATTCTGCAGAGCGAATTGAGAAATTAAACCATGTTTAGAGCTGAACAATTAGCTGTTTGGGAAAGTAATGATAGACCGCATTCACCAGGGCTAACATCGTACCGAAGAGTGAACCATTTTTGAATCGGTTGGGTTCTCATGCCCAAGATAATTTCGCACTATTCATTGGGGGGCTGCTCAAAAAGTGTACAATAATTCATTCCGTAAGAGATTTGCCAGAAATCGCACAAGAAACAGATAGACTTCTCAATAGATACCACAATTGATTGTCTCGAAATAAATTTTGTTTGACTCCTCCAAATTTGTGCCTGAAATCCTCGCTGTACCCTCTAATTCGTAGGCATTGGCGCGAGGCAGTCATTCTTACTGCAATCCGAGTTCACAAGCACGAGCTCTTCCACGCGAACCCACCTGATATGTAGGCATTAAAAGCTCAAAACAGCTGTGTCAAAATATTTCCCCACATTTCGTAGCAGCAAAGTAAAGTTTCATGATAAAAATGCAATCGCAAAGCATATTGCATAGCGAAAAGAGAGCCGTACGCATAGAAAAAAGAGAGAGAGCAGAGTGATGCATCATAATTAACCTGACCAATATATGGCTGGCGACGAAATTGAGATAGACAAAAAATTCGTATCACTTATTTTTTTGGAGTAGCTACAACTAAAAAGTCGAATCTGAAGGTAACAGAGCGAATTCGGGTGAACAATAGTTGTTTAACAATTTTATGCACCCAAGAATCTGCTTTCTCTAGTATAGTCGGCCGCTATGGCTCTTTTACCGATCTCTGAAAGTCAATGTGAAAATTCTTTCTTCTTCCGCAATTCGAACAGAGGTATCACCATCGTTCCTTCGAATATAATAGTTCTCGACTTTGAATTAGCCCTGAAGTCCGATATGCTATTTGTGCTCGTCACAAGCAAACAATCGTATTTCAATGGGATCTTTCATGGAAACACTAATTTTTATTCTTCTCAATTTTCTTTGACTTTATCATGTCGAGAACGAGCGACCTTGATAACGCGAGCAAATATTTAGAATTTCGGAAAACGGGCATCACACTTGAGGAACAGAAAGGCCTCGAATACTTGCGATGTCATTGCACGGAGATTACAGTGAGTTTGTAGCCAGAAGTACTGAAAACACACTGCAATTTCGCTGCAAAACCAAAGACGATGCGGCAGTAGATAGGACTGATGATACGTATTCTATTTTTGACGCTTCCAAAGACGATCAATCATCAAGAATGTTGTCGCGCTATTTGATTCCTGCTGTTTGAAAGATTCTATTCGAACGCTACACACAGAGCTTCATTCTAATTCCGCCATACTCCGCTCTTCACCTGTCAAAAGCTTAACTATTGCCTCTTCAAAGGCCGTAGAATGCCTGATTTCTTTATTTCGATCAATTTAATTGATTCACTGCTTTCATCCGTGCAAAATAGGACTGCCGTTAATACGCTTAGATTTTATTACTTCAACAGGTATGTCGAGATCAGCGCGGCATCTCGCAAGAAAACGTATCTATTTTTGCAGCGATTGAGTTATCACATCAATTTCTGATAGCAATTGATGGTAAACCCCCGTTCTCCTGGCAAACGGTGGCGCCATACTTACGACAATGTTCTCATCTGTGTTTTCGCTGCCTTTGACTTGATCCTCGCGCATTTGAGTGAACCGCTTGAGAACAGTCACCTTTTCAAATCGGTGCGTTTTATTGTTACAAATTGGACCCAAATCTGTTAAGTCAGCCGATTTTAGTATAGAGCTTACCTCGCGCATCGTATCGTGGACCAAAGTGAGCACACTCTTTAGGTCGATGTGCATTTCAATCATTTGCCGCACCTTCAAGTTCAATTCGTGTGATGAGCACCCGGCAGAGGGTTTTCCAGCTATGTCAGACACCCGCTTGTTGCTGCCTACGTTGTCACCTATTCGTGCCACAAAATACATGTCGAAGTCGCTTTTGAAAACTTCTATTGTATTACAGAAGAATTCAGCGTATGCATCGACACTAAACCGCGTCGTTTCCTGCAGAGCATTTTCAAAACCGTTCGATGAGTCCACGCCCATCGGCGAGATACTAAGCAGGGAGAGGCGCGGAACGGATACAACAGTGTGGGCGTTGTTCTTCCTAGAAGGATGAACTGTACAGTAGGATGCAACAACAGCAGTACATTGTGCTACTAGCTGGCCATCCATCGGAAATTAGCGCGCATATGCCATCGTGAATTTCAGCAGCGCTGCGATTTCAAACGAGCCAAACAAGTGTAAGGATCACTGCCATCAAGAAATTTGCTCAACAGGATGCTTGTACTGATGCAATGCACGCAGCTGAAGTGATTCAACGATATAGATAGAAAATCTGTCGAAAATGATCAGGCTGAAAGACGATTGAATTCCTTTCTCGTATCCTCATCGCGTGTTAATCGTGAAACGTCAGTGAAATATCCCAGTGCAGACATCAGCTGCTTTGATTTCACCATCGAAACGTCTTTTTAAGATGTGTTCGTTCTCATCAATTCATTTGTTACAAGCCTAGCATTCCAGGAGATGGCGGTGACGGCTGCTAAATCCTACAGAATTGCGAAAATGAGTGAATGTATCGCATCTTGGATTCAGGCAACGATAACGGAGGTACTTACGTTCTTTCGCGTGGCTTGTGACGTCACATTCAGTTGCTTCGTATTGTAGAAGAGTCATGAGTATAAAACCATGGTTTTTCTTTACAGAACACATGTGTACGGTGGCTGATGTTTTGTAATGGGCGATTAGACGCTGGTCGTTATCAGCATCATGATTAGTGGTGATAATGACCGGAGTCGCTTCGATATGTAACTTACCATATTACGTATAGTTCTACGACATATTTTTTAGTACGGCTACAAATCTGTGATAAGAATGAATACGGCCTGAGAAACGCGATAATTTCAGATACGAACCGAACCGAAGAATCACTGCGATAATAAGATCAAGAAGTGCGATGCTACGTAAAAGCATGATAGAATTCAAATTACAGGCGCAAGTTCCGAGGTAAATCTTCTGCCATCGAGACGCAACGCAGCAATCGCTTGCTCGAATTCCGAATTGAAACTAGATATCGTACAATTATACTGCAACGTAACCCTGGCGATCACAAACCACTGAGTACCTGTGCATGTAATAAAAAATGAGCTCCTTGAGCGTAGTAAAAAGCCAAGCTTCAAACAGAAGCGACGTATAGAGTAGGAAGAAAAACAATAATCGAGCTTAACTGGCACCGCTGAATGGTGTGAAATTTTGAGGGTTAGCAAAATAATGCTCCTCAGATTAACATATATGGTTCGTTCGACCTCGATATCGCTTCAGTAGTGTAAACTGGGTATGTAGGCTTCCATTCATGAAGGATTTGGTCAATGCAGAACGCTATGTGTGCAATTTGTTGAGATGCAACGGACTAATTCTGTTGCATTTCTAATTCGATTGGCGCCAAATATCTAATTTTTGATATGCTCTGAAGCTTATTCAAAGTGCTAAGCTGCATTTTCCTTCTTGCACAGAAATAATAAACTTTTAAAATTAATGTTGTTTTATCATCCACGCTTTTGTCGTCTACTATGACTAAAATAGAACCAAGATAGATTGTGAGCCATATCTACGCAAAAGTAAAAAACAACGGTATTCGAACAACGTAAAATATAGACTGATTGAATCTCGCAGAGTCGATGCGACAATTATTGTCGTACAGTTTATTTTTAACTGATTCTAATTCAGGCCTGTCATAAATCTCAATCCCCATTCTCAAGCACGAGTAAAAAGATTAGCAATAGGCAATTGCTAAGGAGATTTCAACAGGTAGTAGATATTCAGGAAGTCACCTACAACGAAATTGAGATTCGGTGTGCCCGAAAAGCGAGGTCTTGAACTGAGAGATGTCCCAATTCTAGATCGCGCATCCAATGAGATATTAACTCTGATCCAAAACATTTCAACAGAGTCGCACAAGCGAAACAATGATAGCATAAACTTATTTCTAATACGGATAATACGGCCATTAAAATTCGTTGATAGCGAAAGTGAAGTTTCACAAATACAAGGTAGAGCCGCGTGAAAGGACGAGTTATTTTTATTAGTAAGGGTTAAATGAATGCAACCAGCCGTCGATAGTGAACAAGCCAGTACGAAAATATATTTCACGACGGCACGCCATGCGGTTTCGAGAAATCCTGAAGAGACATATCCAGAAATGATGAAAATTTAACAGACTCTGTTCTCATAAGCTGCTGGTATGTTTCACTATTACTTTCAAATTAGAACAGGGGAATTGATTGGACTTGAAAACGAGCTTATTAACCTTGTATCGTCCTCAAATAGTTCACGGCACACGTTACTATTTGGTTATCTTGCAATACCAATGCAATGCGCTGACGGTCTGAAGCGGACGTACATGTTTCGCGAGGAGCAACAGAAAAACGTGAATCAAGTAAGTAACTAGGTCTTCATCCGGATACTCTACGCAATATCGCATGTTCGAGCGATGAGTCGACACCATCATTCGTAAAATACTAAACCTGGTTGTTAGGTACATCAATGACCGGTTCGATTGCAGCACCAGAATCGAGAGCAGCTGGAAGAGTAGCATTTTTCTAGATAAACATTTCAAAATCACCATTTGTAACAAGCCTCCTGAGATGGCAAAACTAACAGTAGGGTATGGAGGCGGAAAAACTCCGATATGGAAACTGATTCATAGGTTATATGTGAATTTGCTCCTGAAGCCACAAATAAGATCGTAAAAGTCAATAACCGGAACTCTATGCATCCTTGATTCAGAGATGCCTTTGCGTAACTGAAAGAATAATACTACGATATTTAGCACATTTGATGTCCGTTTGTCCTCTGCCGCTTCACCTTTCGAGGCATTGATGGCAATTGGCTCCATAAGATTTTCTCTTTCCCACCGGTGCAACAGTTGAGGATTGTATTGTGTGACCGAGTAATATTTATCTAAAGCGTATTCTTTCTTCTCCATCTCGACAAAAAATGAAGACAAATTCAACACGCAAGGATCAAATGAATTGTGGATGATGCTAAGCAGTTGTCTCGAATCTATTTCCACGAAATGATCCACAACACAGGGTTCATATAAACGCGCAAGATGGATATAGCCATCGATTGATTTGCCGAATATCCAGTTGAGAAGAACGTCGGGAAATTCTCTGTGAACATGTGGGGGATTTGCCTTACCTTGCGCAGTCGCAATTCACCTATAAGACCTTAGAAGGCAGGTCCGAGATGACCCAAACTGATGAAATCGCTAACTTAAGATTTTCATTCATCATGAAGGCAATCCAGTTCAAAAGCTCTCCAAGCTGCTTCAGCATCTCAAATTCTCACGAATACAGCCCATAATCACAGAAAAGGGGGTAACTGGCAGTACAAGCGGCATAAATTGCATAGCTACGTCCAGAGTTTCAGAATTTTGGTTCTCTTAAGAACGAGAGTAGTACACCGCGGTTTGCGCGTTGTCCGGTAGAGCGCAGGAGACTCATGCCATAATTCAGAATCCGTGATTCTCGTTGAGCTAGCACTTGAGCACATCCTTGATCATGATAAGGGGAACGCGGCCACGGTGACCTTCAATATCAATGTAAGGTTTAGATGGACCCATATCTTGCCGTCTCTAGAGACGCACCTTCCTATATACTCCCGATAAGGCCAGTAGGCATAGAGGTTGTACATTTTCGGTGCTCAAGTGACAGCCAGGGAGTTCCAGATAAGAGGCCAGGAACGCGATACACCACCAGCGAGAAGACATGAATCAAGAAAGGAATAAGACAATAGATGGAAATTACTGCTGCAACGGGGAATCGGCGTGAAGTTCCACTGTTCAACTGTGTCGGTTTGAGCGACGATGACAGGAACTCCATCATTGGCCCACAAAAGCTCGGTTTCAAATTCGATGCATTCGATTCACGCTCATTTTCTGGAGAAAGCTGGCCCACACATCCATTCCATGATACTCACGACTTCTTCAATTTAGGGTTTAATGTTCCCGAACTAATATTTCAAATAAGGAAGCCCATCATCAAAGACAATCGTAGTCCTCTAGAGAAATAATCGGGCAATGAGCGGTTAAGCACGCAGGGGATGAAAAAGATGGCATGCAATGAAATGGAAAAGTAGATAGCACAAGAGAATACACGATCGAGCGGGATATTACAGGAGCACGTAATATGATGCACTTAGCGTGCGGGAAATCGTATTGCTTGATTTGATAAAAAATATACGACTAGTCGAAGCAAGAGGTCTGTAAACAAAGTTTTGATCTGACAGATTTCAACGGTCACCTTTCAAGTTCAATTTACTGCGCTCAAGCTATAAATGAAGAGTTATTCAATTCCCGAGTTCAGATCACATCTCGAAGTTTGCCATAAAGTTCATCGCGGAGTCACAACGATTTACATGCGCGTTCCCAAAAAATAGGTTATTCACCGTGCTTTCAGGAAACTGAGCGAATGGTATTTCGAATGTACTCGCCGGTGAATGTTCGTTTGGTCGAACCGAAACTTTCTTTACATGGGCACACGCACACTAAGAAGGATCCACTAAAACCATAGTAAGGCTTTTTCTGAGCTAATTAAATCATAGCCTGAGCTGATACGAATGAAAAATCTAGGGTTGCTTCGAAAATGTATTGCAGCAATTACTTTAGAACTGTCATGGGAGCAGCGAGAAACAAGAGGAAATAAATGTCTCAAATGTACAAATAGAAACTCATAAGTGATAGATTATCAATCAAAGAGCTTTTCTTAATCGAGAAAACAAATTAGTGTTCTTCTCCACTAAGAGAAAAACTTGCAAAAATTAATTAAACTTGCCAAAAACGTTCAGGGCTGCAGTTCTGCTATCTATGCTGTTTATGATGGGCTGTTGAAATAAATAGAGACCTGTTAAGAAATTCCCACACTTTGTTCTAAAGAAACATGCAAAGAATGATTTAAATCAGAAAATCATGCGAAAACAAGCTGTTTAGAAGTCAGCACGACTTTGTTACACAATCTTCGAACAAAAAACTGTCGGCTCGTCGCCGAATTCAGAAGTACTGAAATCACTCTAAACAGCATACTCGAGAATACAGATCTTCATCTTCTGTCCATTAAGTTTGAAGAATTCCTTTAAGTCAGATGATGCTCTGAAGTTTATCATAGCTTATTGGTTTTAGATCGGGTCTCTTTCAAGTGAGCTTACGAAATAGGGATCAATTTTGTATTTCTATGAATACACTAATCAACGCGATTCAAAGTGAAAGACATTATGCTTTAAGGTCTCATGTTACTCTATTTCTTTCTCATACGTATAAAGTCTGGAATAATTGACCGGGCAACAAAGGGTGCTGCAATACTTCTTGTATTTTTCCGTTCTTCTATCGCGAACGGACATCGGTGCAAGTTGCATACCAAGTATCATGTCTGTGCTACAATCATGAAAAACTCCAGCGATTGCATATGAAATATAGAGACATGTAGTAAAGAAAATGGAAAGCATGCGCAATTGCATTAATTCGATTTTCTTCATTCCCAAGCAAAAGGACGGATCAATAGATCCAGGTTCCCATCAGAAAATTAGACCACATTCCAGCATTTAATATTAGCTGTTTCTCGATTATGAAAGGCTAGCGCGATTCTGTGACCGCTTTTAGGTTGAGAAGTCATGTTAGAGATTATCATTGTGCTTCTTGTAGCTGGGTGGCTCATTCCATCTGCTCTGAACGATTCAGTAGTGCTCAATTTATTTTGAAGTAGCTATTCAGACAGAAAAATATGATTTTCTTTCCTTGACCCTGAACTATTGCCGCACTGCAGCAGTGCAAGTGATTTAAATATGGTAGAATTCCAGTAGAAGTGTTGAATGCGGCTCAGAATCAAAGATTTCAAAATAAATTAAGTAGCTCATATTTTACTAAAATTTTAGTTCAAAAACATGTATTTCTCCTAGCCCAATACATGGTTCTTTAAAAAAACGGTTGTTGGAAGAAGTTACAATCCCGATTGTGGATGGATCGAACTTTCTAGCAGTGGATTTTAGTTGCGTTTGAGATTGAAACAGAGTACGGATTGTATTGAAAACTTAATTTTCGCTCCCCTAGCTCTGTCTTTCAGAGAGCAACGAATAGAATTGGACTTTGCCAAAAATTAATTAGGCTCTTCTCAACGTTTATGTTCACATTTTCTCCATCTCTGTGAAGCACGCAATCTACCAGAACTGACTTGAACGCTGCAGAACAGAAGAATTCTTCAACATGCCTGTCTAGTAGAGGAACAATGTCTAAAATATAGAATATAGCATCGAACTGTTCGATTCATTTAAATTGACTTCAAGTTTGTTTCCAAGTTCCATATTTTCCGTTTAATGTGAAACATGATGTATGTCTAATGTTCTTTCACTGTAAGCGTAAGCATGCAACGTGGTGGATCACCGTTTAGCAAATTCTTTCACGCCTTGAATTTGACGGGGAAACTCCAACTCCACTGCTCAATATTTCAACGATCAGGAACAACACCATCCGTTAATCTGTTGTAACCCTGCTGAAATTAGACCAGCCAAAGAAGATGTAGCGATTGTAGTGGCGATCACGCCGAATCTAAGGCGTATTCAATTGGACCTTGCAGAACTCATTCAAAATAGTTCTATTTTCAAGACTGTTGTGAATTCAAATCTATGCTTACGTTTGGTGCGTGCAGCAAAAGACAACAGTACAAATGGTAAACGAGGCAGAGATTTTTCGGTGGAACTACTGTGGATGCTGGTCAACACCTGTTCCGAAACATCTCTGCTCGACATCATGATATTGACTCCTGCATGTTGCTTCACGGCGCGCTGCCGGCCCGTAAGTAGTAGCAGAGCCTGTCGCCCGCCGTCGACCGCCGATGAGTGGGATGCAGGTAACCGCCGAAGTACATGGAGCTTGAAAGCGCTTCGCTCGTCTTCTTCGCCATAGAGCGAGGGCAAGCGGCAACTGGTGGTGTAGGTAGGATAGGTAGGCGAGGAGGATGGTGCCCAGTGAACCCATCCTGGTCCGTGCAGCAGTCAGCTTTCGTGAGGAAGCATTTAGTGACCCTTTTGTTTTTTAATTACTCCTGGAAAATTTCTACCACTAAATCCTAATGGATAACCCTTGAGACAAGCTACTTGCTAACTGGCTGTTCCTTACACTGGGCGAATGATGAATAGCTGTACTTTAGATGCAAAAGGGAGGGGAAACGATTCCCTGCAATATCCTTCGTATTCGATCCGAGTCTGGAATATCCACCACAAAAGCCAAACCTTGAGCTAGCGGGAATCGAACCCGAAGCCCTGACAACCGGTATCCCGCTGAAGTGTTTTGAGAACCGCTCCACTTGGCTGCGCATCCATGGTCTGATGAAACTCGACCAATCCAGTTTCTTAATTGCTTGACACGTAGCCGTGTACACTCTACAGATGAATACATTAGCGAAGAAACTGTTTGTGTTGCGATCTGCGTCACTACCTTGTCAAACAATTGTCCTATAAGTGAACATTGGTTACATTTCATATAGACAAACATGTTTCCTAGGACAAGGGTTCCACTGTGATACGTTCCTTTAGTTCAAATGCGTTTCTTTCGTAGATTTTGTGCAATGCAGGTTACTCTGTATTTAAACCGCTCTCGACACTTCACTATCAAATTTCGAGACCCGAAAATCCTTTCACTTGCGATCTTTACACTCTACAAAACTTATAGTACACCTCATTGTTGAGCATTTCCTTTGTTACCTGAACTTGTTAACTCAATTCCGCAATGATTGAAGCTTAAGTATCAACGCAAACATCTAAGTTGTACTGCAAGACATTGCCTGATAATATTGCAGCTAAGTATTAGAATTGCTATACAGGCTTCCGTGCGAGAACGGCGAGAACGAGAAATTTCCGGAAGGGGCGGCGTTCACTAGCCGAGAGAGAAGCTATTCATCATTTCTTTTTCCCGAAGGTCGTCCATTCGGTAATGTGGTACCCTCTTTTCGAACCAGACTATCATTCTCTTCGGAATGCGATTGGCCGCATGTTTCCATTTTGATAGCCCATTTAACTTGGGCCCGGATCTATTCGTAAGAGAGGAATCAGGAAGAGAGTAAGCCGCCAGAGTCATGAAATCTCGTGTGATAGCGTAAAAAGAGATGTTGTCTGCAGCGGATGGTGCATATCTTTCAGCTAGAGAAAACGACGAAGATGGATTCATTCAATAATTTCTATCTCCTTTTATTCAGCACTACCCAGCCGTTGAAGGGTTGCTGTTTGATTCACTTTTCCTAAATGAGGAGAGCGCATCTATGTTGCTTACAGCACATTATTCCTATTTTCGCTCGATTGTGTGGTATCCGAAGGAATCAAAGATGCTAAACCTTTCACAGTCTTCGCAAACTGCTTAGAAATCCGGCACCTGTCTATACCAGCTATGCCACAATTGGTGTCTTTGCTGCAACGTATGTAATCGCAACTAGATAGACGGAAATCGAGAAGTACAAGATTTTATTGGTCGAAACCGCACGAAATATAGAACATTAAATTGCATGACTTCAGAAATCCATTAATTGTGTTGGAAGCTACGGGAAATACTAGAAATGCAACAAGTAAACATCATTCACTTATAAGAAATAGTACAAACAGCATGGACATCAATTGATTTTGAAGTGGTAGGAGTACAAGACATTTGAACTACTGATGGATCGTCTTTCTTCTTGAAGTTTCGTTCAGGAGCACATAACGTAACAAAAAATACAATTTGTCTAGTTTCCTCCCAGCCCAATAGCACTTGCTCAAAGTCTGGTTTCACTGCTATAGGAAGATGAATTCTAACTGTATAGCAGACAAGATCTAGCTCCTCGCTTGAAATTTGCCCAGAAAATTATAAAAGCCCTGAAATCGGGGGTGATAATTTTCAATCGCAGGTCCTGCTTCGCCTCTGAGCAACCTCTGCATCAATTGAGAAACAGAATTCATAGCATACGGCCACATTACAGTTAGTTTCAATACTTTTCTCCTTCTAGTGCAATGCTCAAATTCCAAGGCTTTTCAACCACTCCAGTCGGTTATAGAATACCCACAGAAATTCGATCATCTTTTGATACCAGATCTTTCCAGGTTGAAAAAAGATAAATTGGCTGAAATTGAGTAGGATTAAGTGCGCCTGGTAAAAATTTCTTTCTTGAAATATCTTCCTGTGCATCATTATAATCTTCCTCGTCAACAACCATATAGTTATCAAATTCATCATCAGCATCAATGTTCAAAGAGGGCGAAGATGGTGCAACGGTAGTTTTAGCGCTCAGTTTTCCTGTCACATTATTCTCTAAAGAAAGTTACATTTGTTTAAAATCGAAAAATAATTCGTATCTTTCTTATTAAATGTACCATACTTCTCAGAGATAATTTTCGAAATCTCTTCCGAAATTTTTCGGGGTGAATCGGCGCGAACTTCTCACAATGTTGAGAATGCTTGTATCAAGCCGAAGGCTTCTCTCCTGGCTTAATGGTTCCAGGAGCTATTAAGCGTGTCAGTTTTCGGGATGAGGCTGGATTCGCGGCCAAATAATCATGAATTACATTTTTACGCTTCAGAAGAGCCATAGCGATACGCTAAAATATTTTGATTCTGTACTTTAGTATAATATTGTTTAATGATCGTTACATCTAATATTAATAGAACCCGCAACGTATCTTCACTTAATATATAATGAATCTATTTCGTAATTGCAACAATGCAATGTTTAGCTGCTTCGATTTTGTAATACTGAATCAGATTGTTGTTACCTACCGTAGATGAGCCGTTTCAAGAAACGGTCATGGTCAACGGTAGAAATTACTTTTTGCCATTATTTTGGGTAAGAAACAGCCTCTCATTCGTTATGGTACAATCCTAGTAGCTACTTGTGTCGTTGACGGATTAGAATAAGTAAAGATCACTGTAATCTTGCAGAATCGCTTCAATTTCGAAGTAAATTTCTAGCATAAAGCCGTTTTTGTACAAAAGGCCGATATTAGCACTTGAGTTGTTTCGACATTCATTTATCATTGCTGCTCTTACTGCTGTACATAAACTCTAGTACTGTGAACATTATACGTACACTCTCAACTTACAGTAAATTGCCATGATAAATCTGCAATAGCCGTTTTAATTACAATACAGCCACAAGTGATTCGAAAAACGGTACAACGGAAGGCTATTTCGCCTGAAACAGTGTACCAGCTTATCTGAAAATTTTACACATCCGAAACTATTGATTTTCATCTGTTCAGCATAGACTTTGAAAAAAATTTTGCCTCATCTTACTTCGCAAGTATCACTGGCGTACTATTGCGACGTCAATCTAGTGGATCGAGTACGACTGGTGAGAGGCGCTCTCGAGCGAATTTTGTAGCGTCTACAAAAACGTACTGTTTGTTCTGGGGATTACTTGATGGCTTGATCCCGGCTGATTGCAGAACTGAACATTTACTTTGAGGACTTTTATATCCTTAGGTATATGCTACTGAGCATGCACATGCTTCCATAGCAAGATTTGATGAAAATACATTTAGAAAATGGTCTTGGATTGTGAGTAGGCCCTAAGTAAAATTGAAATGGTTCGTTAGCTTATCAAAATTTTGTGATTGATACTGACTGCTTCTTCATTTGTAGATTGAATTTCACAATAAGTTCAACTTACAGCTTGTTGAGAGCTCGTACATGTCGCTTGATAGAACTGATTTTAGTATTACCGAGCTTAAAACTCTCGATAGAACTTGGTACAGCCATATATTTACCAGGCCTGAAGTTCATTATGAAATTTCGAATTCTATTGAAGTTACAAGGTTGTATAGGCTAACGGACTTTTGTCATGCGGCGCCTGCAGTGATGTCCGTATATTTCATGACGGTTTAAAGAAACTACTGCGTGCTAAAGAATTTGTCTTTGCTGACAGTAAGTACAGTGATGAGAGGTGCATTCAACCGACCGGGGTTAATCACCCAAATCATCGTCTATTAGCCAAGGTTCGCCCACGGCATGAAATATTGAACAAGTAGCTTAAACAATTTAGAGTGTTAAGCTTAAATTCAGACACGATTCATCACTAAATCGGTATTGCTTCTTAGCAGTTTTAACTGCTACTCAGCTAATGATGGAGGATGAGCCTTTATTTGATATTGATTCTTGATAAATTGATCATAACTTTAAAATTATCTTCGAATAACAAGTAGTTCATAACCTGCAGCACCTTCTTGGAAAAGAAAATTACGCGGCCTTTCTGTGCTCATATAGAAGTCAAATTCACATGGCTGAACTTCGAGGAATGGTATACTTTGAATATTTCTTCGAAATTTTCACCAAATTTTCTAACTCGAAGGTCTGGCACCAGCTAGTTTAGGATTGGGAGCGCATCCGCATATTTGCAACAAAGGCTGCAAGTGTTGCTCCCGGCATGATTCATTGCACTATGGAAGAACCCTGGAATGCCCTCTCAAGTTCTACGAGCTTATCCGAATTGAGGATTTTTTAAGTTTTATGGTATGGCGCTTGGACAAGACAATGCATATAAGAAAATGTTCTAAGTGTTTCATTGTCTATCAATCCCATCGCTTAAACAGTTGTCGCTGCCGGACTTCGAATCAATTAAAGAAAATGCAGCGGCGATATCGGAGGCCACATAGAATCTTAAACATCTTGAATTGCAACGGGCAGGATCTCTACAGGATAGAACTATCTTCAAGGCTATTGTCGATTCGAATGCACAATTACATGGGATGTATACAGTTGAAAATTACTGTACAAATGGATAACGAGATCGTGATCCTGCAGCAGAATTACAGTGGGTGCGGGTGAGCACCTGATCGAAATGATGTGCATTGGACTATGAGATATTAAATACTGCCGACACAAAGGTGAACGAAGAAACCATTCGTGTTATATAGAGGTTACTACCTTGTGGATAGAATTACCTTTCTGTGCATATTAGTTCTATTTCATACATCCGGAGGCGCCATTTAGATAATATATATTAAGCGATTTTTCCTTTGTATCGACAATTGCCGAGTTTTCCATGCGTTGCATTTGAAGATGTTGTACAGGCGGTCCTGGGTTCAATTATTATCTTGACGCACAGAACGAGGAGATTTACCCTACAGTACCGTATGGTAAATGTGCCACGGATCTATATTGAAGATAGTTTTAGAGAATAGTGGATTAAATTTCAACCCGGAGTGACCTGCTGTCCGTAGACATCTCAGATCACTTTATAACCACAATTCTAAGCGAATATCATACAAACAACATCCAATCGTAGACTACTAGCTAAAATAATCAAAGACTAGTAGCATAAACAATCAAACAACTTAGAAATGCGTACTAAAATAAAGCTCAAGACAAATTATACTTCCAAATCACCCCCAGTTCAGACTAGTGCTCGTTCTCGCGCGCTTCACTCTCGCGGTCCGTCCTTCTCCCACTCGCTGAGTATTCCCTTATCGTAACCTCGGCTTTTGATAGCTAGGCGTTGATCACGCAGAAAGATAGTAATGCTCTTTTCGTAGCCCATAAGCATCCCTGCGTCTTAAAAAAATTTCTACCAGTAGTGCTTCTGACGCTTCTTGCAGAGCCTCCACAGCATCTTCTCTTATGTGAGCTGCTAGATTATCGTCTTCAACAGGTAGCAAGTCAATCGCATAATTGAAACATTGAGTAACAGTCGTTTTATTTACGAGCAACTCCGTGCTGCGCTGTGATTTCCGGATCTCGTGTAATGCGCGAGATCCCCAAGCCTTGAATTCCGATTGCAGAACTTTTTCGGCGGTCTTGCGTGCCGCTTTTCGCGCAAGCTCTGGATTGGGTGCCTTACCACCGGTACTCTTTCCATCCGTTTGCTTGGTGTGCGGAATGGTAGTGGTAGTGGTCGTGCCCGTTTATCGGTACTCTTAGCGTATAATGAAGTAATTAGAAACCCTGAAAGAATAAATCTGCCACGTTCCTCTCTTACTTCGCCTTTCTGAGGAAATGTAACAATACAAGAGAAACTTGTCGAATGAATTGAGGTTACGCGGTAAATTTTGTTCTTCATTAACGCTGGGACAGTGATAATGCTCGCGTGAGTCGATAACCCTATATTATGCCATGAACCTCCTGTATTTCCGCGGAATAACATCAACGTTAACTGCTCGATGATAAATATCTTGTACCCTAGTCTTAATTCAACGAGTCATGTGCCGCATCATGTACAACTTAGTGACGGAATACCCTTGCGTAAGCTTAATATAAAATAAGATATTCTGGCGTTTTGTAGACACAAGCTCTACAACTTCCCACCACAATGGCCTTTCCAACTCCTGAATATTGTGACTCTGAAGAGAGTGAAACCAGTCGTCCTCCCTCTCCGCACTCTGCGCCTCCCCTATCACTACAGTTGCACGTAATCCGTCCCTGTCGCCTACCCCAGCAATCATGCGCCGGCGCAATCGTTCTTCTGCGCGCTCAGGTGCTTTCTGCGCCAGGCGTTCGACATTCCGCATGGCTCTTCCGTTCCCCGGTCTGGCACTGAATACCGTACACCCCTATCTGCTGCTGGTAATATCAATGATAGGCTGCGTCCGGCGCAAGCTCCAGGTCCCTCCCATGTTACAGGTTCAGAAATTGCTCCTGAAATTACTACTGATGAGCGTGACATTGTTGCGCGCAGCAAATTGCGTGGGCTCAGGAACGAATCCTTGCGATATTATCGCAGTAACCTACGCGACGCGCGTATCCACTCTGCGAGTCCGTACATCTTGGAAAATCAAGTGCAGCGTGTTAATGAGAACCTGAAGAACACAATGCTTGGTCTCAATCATTTGGCGCGTTTCTTTCATGTAAACGACCTTGTTTGCAATACAGGCCGCTTGCGTGGAGTTGTCCTAAATATTGTTGACCATGTCAATCTGCCTGTCCCTTGCGGTTAGAGCAACAGCGATGTACAGACCGGTACCAACATGTAGCTAGTTAGTCTTCTGATGTCTATTCGTCTGTAGTACAAGGCTTTGTACACTTTTTCAATCTTTTCTATCAACACACATCGTCAAAATCTAACACTTTACTCAACAGACAGCATTATACTAAATTTACGACGAGCGAGATCATGCTCCCGCATAAATTTCACAAACAACGAACGTAGTAGTGATATTTCTGCTTTAACCTCGCTTATGGAAATTGTATTGGCTTCGGCGCTACCCCTTTGGTTTCAGCTGAAGATCTTGCTTCGGTAGACCTCTTCCGGCCCCATTTGATTTCAATTCGAACAGGAATCGCTTCAGTGCGCAGTCTCCACAAATGGCATAATTCGCCGTATCTAGGTGCTACCTGGATGTCTTCCACCCTCCGCAATTGTTGCACTTCCTCTGTGGACTTTTCTTCTGATTTCATTGCTAATACCTGCACTCTTCGCATCACAGTTCTGATTAAGAAGAAGTCCAATACGCTAGAATTCGTTACTCCTTACAAGCTGGACAGTGCAATTTTCTTTTCGGTCGTTTTAGTGGTTTGCTTGGTCCAGCTTTCTGCTTCCTGGTACTCACGACGCTTTGTGTTATTCGAATCCTAATAATTACCATCAAATTACATACCGGTTCACTTTTCTAGTCTTTCATGGTCTTTTGATCAACAATAGAGTACATGTGTCCCTGTATCATCTGCTTGATTCAACACTTTGTTTGACATGCTCCCATACCTAGTTTCAAGCGATACATTATTTACTTCTACGTTTTTTCTTCGCACTTTTTTCTTTCGTACATTTCAAACGATTCGGAACTCGAGCTTGTTTCCTGTGTTTTTATTCTTCGGTGTGTAACTTTAGGTTACGGAACCAACAGCGCATCGAGATGTCTGGGCCATATTGGCGCTTTACGTAGGGTTTCAATCTGCGAGCGTGAACGAGGCGTCAGCATCTTCTGCTATCATTTGTACGCAGTGTGTACCTAGGGTGACTATCGGCCTTGACAACGAAAATTCAATACCACGCAGGCAGTAATACTTTAGAACTGAGCTTTCTCCTGCCTGTCCTTACAAGTGCTGTTTCTCCAATCTCCAACTTGTTCCGCTACTTCGTTGGAGTGTAAACGACGATTCGGGATGCCCTCAAAGACTTTACGATGGCTGTTTCAAGTCCACAAATAAGATCGCCATTGACAGTGATGGGCCCGTAATGAAAGGCTTTATATGAAATCCTGGGCTTGACCTCAAACAATATTTCGAAAGGAGACTTCCATCTGTACCAAATCGTCTTCTTTACCCTCCAAGCATATTTCCAAGGCACGTAACCCAGTCCCGGTCCATTGTGCTCACTGTGGATTTTATACTGCGCCCTTGAGCGTACAAAACATTATTCTACTTTTGCGTGGGGTTGTATGAGGAAGAAATCTTCCAATGAATACCTGCAGATGATAAAAAATCTCGTACTATTCCATAGTTAAACTTCTGTCCCCACCAGTGGCGATGCGTACCGGGTTTTCGTGTTGTCAGAATATCTGTTTTTCTACAAAATTGATGACCTCGGCTCCGTTGAACATCTTTGTACCGACTGCGGAAGAAATTGATCAACATAACATATGTATCACCGCCAGCAAACAATATTTGTTTCCAGATTCAGTTTCATTCAGCTAACCTGCAAAATCAATTGACCAGGTGTGAAACAAACTTCTAATCTGTATACTTCCATATTGACTGCTTTGTTCAAGAAGATTCCTCTTCCGACACGAATTGCAATTTCGGACGAAATGCGCGATGTCTGGTCGCATCATTGGCTACCAAAATCTATCTTAGCAATCTTGTGAGTAGTAGCAAAGTCCATTTTGCCTATTTCTTCGTGACTGCCTTCCTTGGAAATAATCCGTTCTTCTTCTGCCGATATGAATCGAAGACCCTTTGCAGTTCGTCGATAGAGGTTTCCTTAGTAAATTACGTAATTTTTGCACAAACCTTGATTGCTTTCGCAAACTTGCTCGAATCAGCTTTCCCCATCCAGGCTGTTAAGAATTCAACTAACCACGTCAAATCTTGTTCATGTCTCATACTTAAGATCATGGTAACCTTAGCGGTTGGTCTCGATAAGTAATCTGCGCTCCCGTAGCGTGACCCTGGTCGGTAATGGACTCCGAAATCGTACTCAGCGAAGACGCTCATCCATGTAGCTATCCTTCCACGAGAGTCTGTTGTATTAATCACATAATTGAATGCTTTATGGTTCGTAAACAAAATTAACTTCTGGGGCAAGATATAATATCGAAACGTCTTAAGTGCGAACACTATTACCAGTCTTTCACGTTCGTACGTAGAGTAACTCTTTTCGGCGTCATTCAACCAACTGATGGCATACTACATGGAGTGCTATCGTCCGTTTTTACCTTTCTACGACAAAACGGCACCAATAGCTCTCTTCGACGCATCTGTTGCAACGGTGAATGGCTCCACGAAGTAAGGATATGTGAGCAAAGGTGCCGTGATGAGTGCTTGTTTTAAGATTTCGAATGCTTCTTGCATCTCACTTATCAATTCGAAATCGACCTTCTCTGATGCCCTTTACAACAAGGGGTTTGCTATCCTTGCAAATCCCTTGATGAATCGTCGGTAGTATGTAGCCAGACCGAGAAAATATCCTAACCTTTTGGCGTACCATGGAGGTTGCGCTCCTCTTACCTTCTGAACCTTACCTTCATCGGTATGAGCACCATCTATGTCAATGACATGGCCAAGTAGCTGTACTTTTGGCTGCACGAAGAAACATTTGCTTAACCTGACATGGAGACCATGCTAGCGTAGCAGTGACATAACCTTCTTCATATGCTTGATACGCTCTTCCACGGTTTCTGAATGAATGATTACGTCATTCACATAACACTTCACGTTGCTACCATTAGCCACAAAGTTGTCCATCATTCTTCGGAATGTTCCACTCAAGTTCTTCAAACCGAAAGGCACCACTTCAAGCTGGAACGCCCCATGCTTACGCGTGAAATTCATCATCTCATTGCAAAACTCATGCATCTGAATCTGCCAGTATCTTGGAAAAATGTCTAACGTCATAAACACCTTCTTCCCTTCACTTTATCGAATGTATCTTCAATCAACGGTAGTTTCCATCTGTCTCACTTTATCACAGCATTTAGCTTCCTGTAATCTAAGCAGAACTTCGGGATTCCCTCATTCCTAGTCACCAGAACAATTTATGAAGACCAAAAGGATTCAACAGGAGCACTGATGCCTGCTGTTAACATTCGGTCTACTTCCTTCAAAACGATATCCTCGAATTTTGGAGATAGTCTTCGTAACTTCTGGAATAATTTCGAACCTATGTGTCTTCTTACACTTGGATGGTCGAACGTCGTCAAATGAGTATGCGGTAACATAGGGAATATTCTGGAACGAGTGCCTCAACTCTGCTGCGTACTCTTACGAGATGTGTAACGACTTCTCTTCAACAGTATAGACATTCTTTTCAGTCATTGGTGACTCAGTTAAATCACTCAGAGTAAGTACGAATGCACAGTACTCGTCTTTTCCGGACTCTTCCCCAATGTCGCTCTCTGTGTCTGGTGTCAGTTCTTCTTCAGTGTTTTCATACATTTCGGGTTCGTTGACGAGTTTCAGAGTCTCTTCCTCCCCGTCTTTCCTAACCTTATCTGTTTGATGATACAAATCTGTGCAAGCTCACATATCAACCAATGTTGGAAATCTAATGATTAATTCGTAAGGCAACGACTTTTTAACCATGTATTTGAGCCTCACAAAGACATCTCTAAAGCTTAGGGGTATCTCTCTACATATTTCTGCAAAATCTCCTGTACACCCATCTGCTACCACGATCCGCTTCTTCGTCGGGGCTATCTTCAATTAAATTTTCTGCTAACATGACTAACATGACATTGGTTATGGCTCCTAAATGTATACCAGTCCGTACACCGTTTCAGAGTATACCGAAAACTTAACAACTTTGTAGCGATTTGGTGGAACCTCACGCTTCCCATCTCCACTCGTGACGTTAACCGCTGACCTGATAAACTTCTTGGCAAAAAACGTCTGCAATAATTGCCTTACTTTGTCAGCATCTTTGTTTGCAATTTGTCCGAACGCGATTTCTGCTGGTGCTCTAGCAAGGCTGTTGAGGAAGTCGTATTGTTCTGCTATTTCATCAAGTGCTCGATTAGCCGATTTCTGCCTGACTTCCTTCTCCCTAGTACCGCTTGTCTTCTTCTCTTGCCTCTCGTTATCAGAAAATACTCGTCTCCTTCTGATTCAGGCTGCACCAAACACTTGACCTTGGCATTGAGTTTGGCTATGCTCTTCTTCGAACCAGACTTGTTCCTGCACAGTTCCTACAGTGGCGAAACGTTTCATCAGCACCTTGTCGTCGTGTTATTCGCTCACTTATTCCTGGACGTACAAAACAGGCTACTCCTTCTGCACCACTGCCGTCGTAACTTGCTTCTTCAACATCTGAATATCCTGCGCATTCTGGCACTTAGTTCTCGACCTCGCCTGGTCTGCCTGCTTCTTCTAGCATGCTACTTACGAATGAGCATACCTTCCGCAATAACTGCAAGACTTCACCGCGTCAGTTTGCATCTGGCACTGACTTGCACAATGACCTGTCTACTTGCACTTGTGACAGATTATGTCTTGAAAATTTGCTTTTGGCTTGCTCTTCCTAATAATTAATGCCAAGTCTTCGAACTTCTTGCAGAGCATGTCCATCTTGTCGAAAGCGTCTCTTTTATTTTTTTCCCTGGACTTCTTATGTGTTCTCGTATTCAGTACGCAGGAAACGTCGGTGGTAACCCTTTTGGGCACCGAATACACTTTCGGATGTTCAGCGTACTCGAAGAACGTCTCCTTGACGTGTTCAAGTGTCCAGACCTTTCTCAGCAACACAGAGTGCAACAAACTCAGATCAGACTTGATCGCTTCTATTATTATCCCGTTCTTCGTACCTTCGTTGAATTTGGCTTCTTTGTATAACATTTTTGCTTTGACAAAGCTCTCTTTGACGTCTTCAACTTGGTACAACAGGTTCACTGTCTCTTTCTTTGTTTCTGATTCTTTCTTCTTCGTGTAGAACTTCTCTAACTGTCCTTTCTTGGCCACTTGGAACGACTTGGACGCTACTGTAGTAGGATTTTCTTTCGTAAAATGGTCGTAGTATTCGAACGCTTCAGCGTTCAGGTGTGCTATTAAACTATCTGCTATCTCTTCATCCGTCTGCCCTCCATGAGCACATTCTCGTAGACGTAGAAGAATTGTTTGTCTTCATCTTTGCCGTCAAAATGAAACTTGAGATCACTGGGGAATCATGCTCTGCTGGTAGTACCAATTTTGTAGATATTTCTGGAGCGTAGAGGAGTATATTTCATCCCGGAGTGACCTACTGCCGTAGACATCTCAGATCACGTTTTATCCACGAATCTGAACGAATATTATACAAACAACATTCAATCATAGACTGCTAGTTTAAATATTGATAAACTAGTAAATAAAAGAATCAAACAACTAAAAAATGCGTACTAAAAAGACTCAACACAAATTATACCTCCACAATCAGCCCGGGGAAACCCGTATTCATCTTTTTCCCAGGTTCCACTTGTCACCTACGTTTCCTGCATTTTCGTGGGTTACATGCTTACGACAACTGTAGAAGAAAAAGATATACATGCGCTGATGTTTGAAGAGTTTGCTGCAAGACATGCAACATTCACGTGACAGCCTGGATTTACTGCACAAGAAATATTTCAATGCATGTGTGTAGACTTCGAATGTACTGTGTTCAAAATATATATGACTATCGCAGATATATCGGATATTGTATTACGCAGTCCTCAATCGACTATTATCGAGGCCACAAGTCAAGCAAACTGGGTTACTTCCTCTTTTGAACATGATACTTCTTTTGTTTCTAAGGAACCTCTAGATGCAGCGGAGGGTGAGTACCATATTCGTCTGAACACTTGATACAATTTTGTCTCAGCACGGGTGTACTACAGGAGTTTTGTTTAGTCGATAAATTTCGGGAAATCGCGATGCAGATCAGAATGAGTAAGTATCAGGTCCAGTTTTAAGATTCAAAGATCAAGGAAACAATTCCGGCTAGAACCAGTTCCTGTTCCTTCTTAAACTCCAAGAATTCTTGTCTTAACGAGGTACTGTTTCACATTTTCAGTTTGAACAACCCTATCTTGGAAGATCCCATTAAATGGTATAACAAAAGCACGATGTAAAAGCCGATATTTGGTGTCGGACATTGCTCCTCCGACTCTTTTTTTCCCGAAACTGGACAATATCGTGTAGATCACATTAAAGCGGGAGTATATACTTTAAAGAAGTCAACTGTCCTGAATGTTTCATTCTAACTGTATCAAGCATGCACAAGCTTCATCACCCGTGAAGTTTGTGGGAGAGTGTGAAGCGAATCGAAGTAAATACATCTACTATCGCAATAATTGCTGGTGAGAGGATCGAGAAAGAAGAAACTCACTTGCAAAAGATTGGAAGAGTCCTTCAAACTCGTTTTAGTCAAAACCGATTAAATGGCTCATTCACTGTCTCTAATTTCAACTAATAGGACACTTTTTTGATGCACCATCGCGAGAAAATTAGAGTTTAACATTCTAAACTACATGAGTAGCTCATCACGTGGTATGAAGAGACAAGAGGCACGTACCAAATGCAAATCGATTCTGCAAAAAAGGCCTTTTGTGTAGTTACTCAGCAACAATGAGTACTCTTACCTTGTTTCCTGACTGTTTTATCAAATTCAAACCAACCCATCAACTTCTGAGAAATTTATTTTGAATGAAAACAATGAACCGACCCATACCAAAAATTTTTCATATACTTCTTGATTCCATATCCATCGTACTGTCTTATTTTAGTTTAATGTATTAATTTAGTTTTGTTGATAATTAGTTTTCACTATCTCTATGTCGTGAGAGCCTTTCCTCTGTCGGATATTTACGAACCGACGGGGAAATTAAATCAAGACGAATATTAAGAACAAGCTCGCATTAGCTACACCTGACGGACGCGGAGACGCGGGGACGGAAGCTTGAGCAAGCTGCATCCCCACAACTACTTAAGTACCGATATTGGTTGCTCACAAACTAAATTAGAGAACCTAGCCGTCTCTTGTACTGGACTATAATTGTTGCATCCCCGCATATCCACGTAAGGGCTCGGGACCTAACTGTGCTCGGAGAAGTGTCACCTTACAAAATAACAACAAAATCTGTGTAGATTCATGACAAGCCCTTATCAATTATATGGATCGAGTTATTCTCTTGTTGTTTCACAAATTACTTGATGTTTGCTCCTTATAGTTCATTGCCACTTAATTCGCTCAGTACTGACGCATTGGCGCTCTCTTCAAATCTAAGTTTCCTTCTGATCCCATTAGTTGTTTGAATAAAGAATTATACTAATTTTTGATAATATTTCCCTGCAGCGATTCTAAAATTTCATTTTTTTCAAAATACCACAGATTCTGGCAACACCTTTACTGCAGCTAACGCGCAACAATCTTTGACAATTGAGTAATAAAATTGAAATCAGACCGATCTATCTCCTTATGTTTTCTATGATATGACCAAGCCATTTGAACGTGCTCATTCTTTTGAGAGATTGGCATTTTGATGGCAGTAATAATGCACCTAATGAATTCAGATACGCATTCTAGAATTTAATATTTCGCAAATTGAAATCAGTTAAGACTAAAATGAAATCATTCAAATATAAAAAAGCAGTAATTTTTCCCAGGAGAGGTAAAAGAAATTTTACAAACAAAAGGTTGAAATTTTGCACGGATTAAACCTAGTCAAAAGACTACCGTGTATCCACCACGTTCCATTTTACTTTCAGTCTTGGCAGTGAGAGAATCTAACTTAGAGCGGCAGAAATAGAGCTTCTTGAGCTCAGATTTAGTTTGTTCACGGCAATAGATGTAAGCACAAATTAACCTCCTAATCTCAAATATTCTCGTTATTTTCCTGTAAACCTTTTTTAAATCAAAATTTGCCTGAACATATCGCTAGCATGCTATATTAGACAGTTTTATTTCTACAATTTTCTTTTCTGCAAAAGCACAGAAAGATGATATGCCGTACGTAAAAAACATACTCCACAGTGCTGAACTTTGACGATATTGTTGATGATTGATTTATGAATCTAGAACAAGTCAAGATGTGGCTAAGTGCGACTTCGGAGAATAAACTTTAATTGTCACAATGGCATGACAATAGCAAATAATTGATTTATAGCTAATTCAGTTTACTTTTCGAAACACTTTGAATTCGAGTTGTAAGTAAAGGAAATTTAGAGGTGAAAAAAATCAAGATCTCTTACTATTTTAAAGGTCGTTTGATTTCAAAGATTTTGCGGAAAACGAAAATATCAATTTAAATTGAAAATTTTCCGCACTGCGGGGAACGTATGGTTTGTTATATAAACGTAGATACAAATGAAATCGTTTGTACAGAACAATGCATACAGTGATGACGAATGATTCAATCATTGTGCGGATTACCATCGCTACATTTCTAAATTCTACCCAACGTGAGACTCCGTTTTTGAGTAGCAGAAACAGTAGTGCTGGTCGGAAATTACTTTCAAATCCTTGAATCTCTCCATCACCGGAGTCGTCGTGCAGCAAAACTAGGAACGGCCTGCGCTCTAGTGCAAACTGAATGCTCGAGTCAGCAGAAAAGAGAAACCAGCGTATGATTAAACAAAACCTACGACTCTGCAGGCATCAAACCGCTTAGCACATGATGTAGCGTGCGCTCAAGCATGAAAACCGTTGCTATCGATGGGAACCGCTGAACGTTTTCAATACACGCCGCTACTGCACTGATTTTTCTACTTCTTTGCAACAGGACTGTACATCCATTCTATGATGGCCCCTGGACATGGTACAGTAGCATGAAGAGGATTTAGTTTGAGTGCAGCATCCAAGAGGAATTTACTGACTTGTAGCAGATTCAAGAAAACCATCTGAACGGCATCAAACAGCACCTATCAGAGATTGATTTTTAAATCTAATTCTCTTCAGAGCTTCAGGTCCCAAATGTTTGGCGAAAGCGAACAGAAGCAGCAGATCACGCAATCGCTCAAGAATTGCATTGAAAAAGGTCATCGCG
>JAAUYH010008987.1_pt1 | contig 34043 bp, 31 predicted proteins | sample 7278061 | NCBI WGS metagenome assembly JAAUYH01 (sample SAMN14350203, study PRJNA611818) | marine sediment metagenome | isolation source: surface marine sediment (0.6m) | place: French Polynesia: Moorea | collected 2018-08 | reverse complement strand
TTTCACCTGCGACGCTTAAGGTGGCTGGAGCGGTTAATCGATCGGGGCCTTCAGCAAGCTGAAAGACTGGAGACCTGGCCCTCGCTGATTCCGATCATCGCGCTGGCCATCCTGTTGGTGCTGCCCGTCGTCATCGTGACCTTATCGCTCGGTGACGCTCTGCTGGGATTCCCCTACCTGATTCTCTGCATCGTTGTGCTGTTCTTTTCGCTGGGTCCGAAAGACATCGGCGAGGATGTCGACGACTACTGCGCCGCACTACAGTCCGAGGACGAGGAGAAGATTCGGCAAACGGCAAAGGCCATTGTCGAGAGCGATGTTCCAACAGAAGCGCTGGAGCGTTGCGAATGCGTCGAGGCAGCCGTCGTCGTGCAGGCGAACAATCGGCTGTTCGCTGTCATTTTCTGGTTCGTACTGCTCGGCCCGCTGGGCGCATGGGGTTATCGCGTGACCGACCTCATCCGGCGTCGGACTGTCTTCACTGCGTCGAGAGACGAGCAGGGTGTGAGTCAACGCGCCATGGAAGCGGCCGAGACCTTGCACGGATGGCTGGCGTGGATTCCGGCGCGGCTGACGGCAATCGGCTACGCGACGGCCGGTCACTTCGACGCCGCCCTGGCGGCCTGGCGCGCGATGGACCACAGCAGCATCTTCGGGCACGAAGGCAGCGAACGTCTGCTCGCAACGGTTGGCGTAGGCGCACTGGATCTTCAGAGGCGAGAGGATGAGTCGCCTATGGAGCGCGGGGTTGCCGGCGCTACCGCGGCCAACAAGCTCGTGTTCCGGCTACTGATGATCTGGGCATTCATCATCGCAGCTATGACGCTCTACGGCTGGACGTTGTGATTCGATTCGCAGCGTTGCTGGCAACGCTGTTCCTGTTCACTGGCTGCCATGACGAACCGACCGCGGCCGAGGAAAAGACACAATACTCCCGGATAGTGACCCTCGCGCCACACCTCGCTGAGCTTGTCTTTGCGGTCGGCGCAGGTGACAGCATCGTCGGCGTCAGCGCCTATTCCGATTTTCCGGCGGAAGTCGCTTCGATCCCGATCGTCAGCGACGCATTCACCGTGGACCAGGAACAGCTCGCGCTGGTCAAGCCGGACCTGCTGCTCGCTTGGGAGAGCGGCATGCCTGCGAGCACCGTTGGTGAGATTCGCGCCCTGGGATACCGGGTCGAGGTGATCCGCACGCGAGGACTTTCGGATATCGCCGCTGCGCTGCGGAGGGTGGGAAGCCTGACCGGCAGGGACTCGGCGGGCGAAGAAGCCGCGCGGGTATTTACCCAGGCTCTCGACACCCTGCGCGCAGCTAATTCTGACAAACGCCGGCTCGATGTCTTCTATCAAATATCACAGCAGCCTCTCTACACCGTCAACGGCGAACACTACATCAGCGAGATTCTCGATATCTGCGGTGGCAACAATGTCTTCGCCGATCTCGACGAGTTCGCACCGAATGTGTCGGCGGAAGCCGTGATTGCCCGGCAACCTGACGTCATCCTCGCCGCGGAGGGCAGTACCGATTTCGATGTGTGGCGCCGCTGGGAGACGCTGCCCGCGGCGGTGTCGGAGAGTTTCTATGCTCTGCCCGCCGATGAGACCGGGCGTCCGACGCCGCGTGTGCTGGTCGCCGCCGACGAGGCTTGCGCGGCGCTGGATGATGCCCGCGACCGGGTGCCTGCACCATGAAGCTCCGTCCTGCCGTTGAGCAAGACCGCGATGCAATCCTCGCCTTGCTTGAATCGGAGTCATTGCCGACGTCCGATCTCGACGGGCGATCGCTCGAACACTTCATTGTTGCGGAAGACGGTGCCTCAGTTGTCGGTTGCATCGGTGCCGAGATTCACGGCGCTACGGCACTCCTGAGATCGCTGGTCGTCGGCAGGTCGTCGCGCCGCGCAGGCCTGGCCGGTCGCCTGGTCAGGTTACTGGAGTTGCAGCTGCCGGATCGTGGGGTGCTCGACGTCTGGCTCCTGACAATAGATGCGGATGAATACTTCCTGCGACACGGCTACCAGGTTCGATCCAGGGAAGACGTACCGGCAGAGATTCGTCAGACGGATGAGTTCTCCAGCCTCTGTCCCGGCAGCGCGAGCCTGATGCACAAGTCGTTGCGACACGCTTGACGCGCACTCGAGCAGCGCTACTTACTCGGACTAACCTGTTGGACGGGTCGGGAGATGGGCTGAGCCGAGCGCAATCGGATTGTCTGAAAGCTCGTCTTTTGCCTAATCGTCTGCGCCGTTGTCGACGTCGAACAGGGCCTTGATAGACGTGTCGACGCAGACGGGAAAACGTTGCTTGTGCATATCCACGCGCCGCATGTGCTCGTCGTAGCTGATCTTCTCAGCGGTATCGCGTGGATGTCTCGATGCACGGTAGGCTGCCCACAGTTCATCGTAGTCGAGCCACCATTGCTGCAGCGGTCCGACTTGCCATTTACCATCGATATTGGATAAAGCGACGCCCCGGCTGTTGTTGCCCGATGTCGCGACGCTCCATACCAGGTCCGTGCACTCTGGCCCGTCTTCGCACGGGCAGCCGGTTGTAACTGCCGATATATAGACGATGGAGCCGGGGTACAGCGACCGCATCTCAGCTTCGATCTCGACAATCTCGAGGTCAGAGATGTTCTCGTCGCGTAGCGGCGTATCCCGTCTTACGGGTCGAGTCTTCCAGAATTGGGCGGGCGGCTGCAATGCAATGCGAACCTTCCCGGGATTCCCGTCCACCGCCACGCTGGTACTCGATGATGCGAGAGCAAGGGTTGCGCCGACCACCAGTGCGAGAACATGTCGCATCAAGTAGAGTCCTGGAGAGTACGAGGACTCAGTCTAATCCAACCGCGGCTGTTTGGACATTCGGCTTGGCGCGTCTGTCTAACCGTCCTGCGAGCACCGCTTTGTCAGCTTCAGCGGTTGCGGCTCCACAGGACTTCCTGGCCGGTTTCCTCTCGCGCAAGTACGCGAGCGAATACAAACAGCAGATCCGACAGGCGATTCAGGTATTTCAGCAGCTCAGGGCGCGTGTCTTCGGTGTCACCGAGGGTGGCAGCGCGTCTCTCGGCGCGCCTCACGATGGTACGCGCCATGTGGCACGCCGCTGCGGCTTTGCCGCCGCCTGGCAGGATGAAATCCTTAAGCGGTGGCAGCGTTTGGTTCTGCTCGTCAAGCGCGGCCTCGAGCTTCTCGATGTAGGCGTCCGTGATAGCGCTGTGGCCGGGAATGCAGAGCTCTCCGCCGAGCTCGAACAGGTCGTGCTGGATGTCCGTCAGGACCTCACGCAACCTGTCCGGGACGGAGTCGTAAGAGAGCACAACGCCGATAGCGCTATTGGCTTCATCCACGGTGCCGTAGGCCTCGACCCGCGCGCTGTTCTTCGCAGTACGAGTGCCGTCACCAAGCCCCGTCGTACCATCGTCGCCGGTGCGCGTGTAAATCTTGCTAAGTCTGTTACCCACGTCTACTTCCAGCTGTATCTGAGCTCAACGAAGGCGCTGCGTTCCTGCATGCGAAACCCGGCGGCCGTCTCGTAGTCGGTATCCAGCAGGTTTTCGAGTCGCGCATTCAGACGCAGCTTGTCGCCAAGCCTGATCTGCCCCGTCAAGTTGGCGAGCACGTAGCCGGCGAGCGACGTGCCTCCAAAGTCCTCACGATCCCCGCTGGCCAACACCGACAGCCCGAGGCGATGCTCGCCGATAGACTGAGTGTAGCTCATTGCCAGCGTCTCCTCCGCGCGTCGCAATAGTCGGCTGCCCGTGGCCTTGTCCTCCGCTGTCTGGCGCACGAACTCGCTGCGGAACGTAAACGTATCACCGGTGTATTCGTAGCCAAGCTGAGCGCCGCGGATCTCTGCTTCTGCAACGTTCACCGCTGTAAACGTCTCGTCAAACCCGATCAGGTCCTCGATGTCATTCGAGTAGAGCTCGAAGTCGATACTGTGGCGTGACGCCGGCCGGTAGCGGATGCCAGCCTGGATTTCATCGGCGACTTCAGGTTTCAGATTCACATTGCCGCCGAATCCGAAGCGGTCAGTGGCGTCAGGAGCCCTGAACGCGTGTCCGGCGCCGATGCTGGCGGTCAGGCTGCCGCTCAGGTCGTAGGCGTACTCGACGTTCCACGTGGTCTCGTTTCCGTAGGTCTCATGGTCGGAGAATCGAATGGCAGCAAACGCCCGGTGCTTGTCCCTGGACCATTGGTCCTGGACGAACAGGGCCCTGACATCCGTGTCTTCGTCGAAACCGGACCCGAACGACAGGGTTTCGGCGGTCTCGTCCATCAGGAAGATGCCGGCCGTCAGCGTGTGATTGTCGAGCGCGTGGCTGTATTGCCAGTCGAGGCTCATGCGGTCAGAATGGACAAAGTCCGCGACCTGGTTCTGGTCGATCTCATCCTGTATGTACGAAACGATCAGCTTGCTGCGTCCAGCCTCGGAAACGCGCTGTTGCCATTCGACCGCTGTTGTTGAGTTCCTGAAATCCTGGTCGATCGGGTTGCCAAAAAAGTCGAGGTACTCGACATTGCCGGATGCGCTCCAGTGCCGCGCCGTGACGGTTGCTGAGCCGATGGCTCGAGAACCGAAGACGCTGACCGACAGGTTGTCGTAGCCACGATCAATGTCCACGGCCTTGAGTGGCGAATACCCATCAGTATCTGCCCAGTCCACGGTGATGCCGATTTCGCTGCCGCCACCGCGATGCCCGGCGGAGGCGAACGCAGACTGAGAACCGAAGCTGCCGCCGCCGGCGCCGAACTGGGCCTCCGTCCCCTGCGGGCGGCGGGTAATGATGTTGATCACTCCGCCGATCGCGTCGGTACCGAACAGGGCGGAGCGTGCGCCCTTGACGATCTCGACGCGTTCGATGATCTCAGGCGTAATGTGCTGGATCGCGCCGCCGCCGATGGTGCCGGGGTTCATGCGAACGCCGTCCACGAGCACCAGCGTATGGTTGCTTTCGGTACCGCGGAGAAACACGGACGTTGCCTGCCCCGGACCGCCGTTCCTGCCGATGTCGATCCCCGCCTGGAAGCGAAGCAGTTCCGCGAGGTCGGTCGCGCCGGACAGTTCGATATCGTCGCGGGAAATGACCGTGACCGGCACGATCGCGTCACTGATCGGCGTCTCGGTTCGCGTTGCTGTAACGACAATCGTGTCTGACGCCGAAATTTCGGCAGCACCGACCACGGGCACGAGCAGGCATGCCAGCAGAGAGAGTCTTTGGAATTTCATTGGATACCCCTGTGCGTGCCACCCGCACGCGTTTATCTGTCAGATGCTGGAGGGGTAGAAGGGGCTCAGTGCGCTGCGAGACCCGACCAGACGCCCGCCGCGCTGTTCGAAATAAACACCGGGCCGGTCTCCGGGCTTACGAGAGGAGCGAGCTCCGCCTTTAGCGCCTTCCCGCGAGTCTTGCGTTTCTCGCAGTGGCTCCATCGACTGATGGGGCTAAAGATATCCTCGATCACCGTTGCGGGGGCAGCGTCGGATTCGAGTAATTACACTCTCACCGACTTCCCGTTCACTTCACCCATGCCTGGGCGAGTTCACCTGATGTCGGCCGCTACGATATGAAGCGAAGTGACCCAAGTCAAGAAAGCGCCCTTGAGCTTTCTCGAAAGTCCCGACATAGTTGCGCTCCAGCCCTTGGGGGGCTTGAGCGGGTGGAATCGAATGAGCGACTACGATGAATCAACGTCTTCGGACCATTTGCGCGTCGCACTCGAGGCTGCGCGAAAAGCCGCGGATATCAGCAGCAGCTACTACGCCGGTAATTTCGAGGTTCGAACCAAGGACGACCTGACGCCGGTGACGCAGGCCGACGTCGAGTGCGAGGAAGCCATTCGCGCGCACATTCTCGACGCATTTCCCAAGCACGGGTTCTACGGTGAGGAAACCGGCAGCACGCGACACGATGCCGACTACCTCTGGCTCGTGGATCCGATTGACGGCACCAAGGGATTTGTCCGGCAGTACCCTTTCTTCTCGACTCAGATCGCGTTGATGCACCGCGGCGAAATTATCGTCGGCGTGTCCAGCGGCACGATGATGAACGAACTCGCTTGGGCGGAGAAGGGCGCTGGCGCCTGGTTGAACGGACAACGCATCAATGTCAGCGACATCGGCGACCCGGACCGGGCGGCCGTCTCAACAGGTAACCTGAAGACACTGGCAACCAGCCCGGGCTGGTCTCGACTTGGCGGTATCGTCGCCCGTGCCGATCGCATTCGCGGCTATGGCGACTTCTATCACTATCATCTGCTGGCGGCCGGAAAGATTGAGGCCGTCATCGAGTCTGACGTCAATATCCTGGACATCGCGGCACTGTCGATCATCGTTACCGAGGCCGGCGGCGTATTTACCGACCTGAACGGCTTTGCTCCGTCGCTCGCGACGCGATCGGTGCTGGCGGCGAATCCCGCGTTGCACGCGAAATACCTCGCGCAGCTGCGTGGTTTCGTCAGCTCGCCGTCGCTATGAACAGGCTGTTCTCCCGCCACTGAACCCGTTCCATCGGGGTTCCGTACAGCTCGGTTAGCGTGCTCTCCTCGAGCACGTCATCACACTTCCCGAGCCGCCAGCGGCCGTCGCCGAACAGCAACAGGCAGCGGTCGGCGAAGCGCGATGCCAGGTTAACGTCGTGCAGCGCCGCCGCGACGCAGGCGCCGTCGTCGGCGCGTTGCCGGAAGACCCGCATGACATCGATCTGGTGCTGGGGATCAAGGTGGTTGGTCGGCTCGTCGAGCAGGAAAATGTCGGGTTGCTGCGTCAGTACCTGGGCGACGGCAAGCCGCTGGCGCTCGCCTCCCGACAGCGTCAGGACATCCCGATCGGCGAGACCCTCGAGATCCACAATCTGCAGGGATCGCAAGGCAATACTCCTGTCCTGCGGCGACTCCCAGCTATATCGTCCGATATGCGGGTAACGGCCGATCAGCGCCGTATCGAGTACCGTAGAAGGGAATATGTCCTCGCTGATCTGCGGCAGCAGGGACAATTTCCTTGCGATCGCGGCACGATCGATGCTGTCAATCGGCTGGTCACTCAACAATACGCGGCCGCCGGCGGCCGGCCTGAGACCACACAGGGTCATCATGCACAGGGACTTCCCGCTACCGTTCTGCCCGAGCACGGCGAGAAATTCTCCTGCGTGCAATGACAGGTCGAGAGCTTCGATGAGCGTTCGGCCCGGCACGCTGACAGTCAGCGATTCGGCGTGAAGTTGGGCGGTTGATGTCATGGCCGCAGGGTAACGCAGCGAATTTGGGCGGGCCAGTCGTCCGGTTAGTTCGAAAGACCGATCTCGCGCGCCGTTAGCGGGCCGATGATCGCATCGTTCAGGCTCTTCGGAATGACGGCGTCGTTCTCCGCCAGTGCGATACGGCCGCCCATGATTTCGGCTCGCGACTGCGGGTACAGCGGAGAAAGCTCCGGGTCGGCAAGGCCGTCAGGCGGCAGCGGCTGTCCGGTAGCGGGGTCGTATTTGTCGGTTGCGCCCAGCGTATGAAGAAACTCATGGGCGATGATGACGTTATTCCTGCCCCGGTAGAGTCGGCCCGCGTAAGCGTTGACGATGCCGAACATACCTTTCTCAATACCTACAGAGTTTTCCAGCGAAAGGTGAATCTCCGGGCTGTGGTAACGGAGGAATATCCTGACGTCTGGCGTGATGTTGTCCTGATCCGACGTCTCGTTGCTCGCCCAGAGCCGCATCTTGAGTGACCACAACATCACATCAAGCACATTCGGCTCAGGGCCGAGCGACGGCGGCTGTGATCGCACAGGCTCACCGAGCCTCATTTTGACCGGTTCCGAAATGGGTCTGCCGTAGCGAGTGGACTCTCGACGAAGAAATTCCTCGACGCCGTCGAAATCGTTGACAGTCAGCGTCTCTATGTAACGTCGACTTGCCTCCGATCCGTCCGCGTTGATCGGGTACACCTTGACCCAAAGGCTGTTGTCCCAGTCAGTGCTGCGAGCCTGCGTAAGCCAGGTGTCGAGCCCGACAAACAACAGTATGAACAACAACACGGCAATGCGGATGGCGCGAAACATCCCGATATTTAGCCACAGCTGTTGCCCGGCTCGAAGGAGCCAGTTCGCACAATCTGTCGATGATCGGCGACGGCGAGAGCGGGCTCGACTTAAAGATCCGGCGCCTTTCTTGCTTTCGTCGCCTGCTCGAACGCATAGGCGATCTCAATCAGTGCCTTGTCTTCCCAGTGTTTGCCGATGAACGACAGTCCGACCGGCAGACCGAAAACGAACCCTGCGGGCACCGTCACGTTTGGATAGCCTGAAATCGCCGAGTAGGAAGAACTGGATACCGAGAAGTTGTCTCCGTTCACATGGTCCGTCTTCCAGGCCGGGCTATTCGTCGGCGCGATCAAGGCATCCAGCTCGTGTTCCTCCATAACGGCATCGAGTGCGTCACGTGTGACGCCGCGGCTCGTTTCCAGCGCATCAAGGTAAGCCTCATCGGTAAGGTCGCCTTTGCTCGCGGCTTCGGTCATCCTTTCCTGGCCGAAAAAAGGCATTACGCTGTCGGCGTTGGCCTCGTTGTATTCGATAATCTCGTCTATTGAAGAGAGCTCCGTGCCGGCGTCGGCAAGGTAGGCATTCAGGTCCGCTTTAAACTCGTAGAAAAGGACCTGGAGTTCGCCGGCATAGGCCGCGTCTATGTCAACGCTCAAGTCGCGTACCACGGTCGCGCCTTGTGCCTCGATGGCGGCAATGCTGTCCTCGAGGATCTCGTCGATGTAGGGACTGCTGTTGGCGCCAAAGTAGTCGCTGATGACGCCGATACGCTTGCCCTGCAGGCCGTCAGCTGCGAGTCCCGCCGCGTAATCTTCCGGATCGCGTGATGCCGCCGAGTCCGGATCCTTGGGGTCCTTGCCGGTCATGGCCGTCAGCAGGATGGCTGCATCCCGCACGGTCCGGGCCATCGGTCCGGCCGTGTCCTGGCTGTGCGCGATCGGGATGATGCCGCTGCGACTGATTAGTCCCAGCGTCGGTTTGATACCGACGATGCCATTGGCGCCCGACGGACAGACGACGGAACCGTCTGTTTCTGTCCCGACGGCGACGGCGGTCAGGTTGGCGGAAACGGAGACGCCGCTGCCGCTTGAAGAACCGCAGGGGTTGCGAGTCGGGTCATAGGGGTTCCTGGTCTGTCCGCCCTGGCTGCTCCAGCCGGACGACGATCGGTTCGAGCGAAAGTTCGCCCACTCACTGAGGTTAGCCTTGCCCAGGATGACAGCGCCTGCATCCCTTAGCCGGCTGACGAGAAAGGCATCTTCGGCCGCCTGGTGCCCTTCGAGAGCGAGGGAGCCTGCTGTCGTCTGCATCCTGTCGGCCGTGTCGATGTTTGCCTTCAGAATGACCGGGATGCCGTGCATCGGCCCTCTCGGTCCGCCAGACGTCTTCCATTCTTCGTCCAGTGCACGAGCGATCGTCAGCGCGTCGGGGTTGAGTTCGATAATGGATCGCAGCTCGGGTCCCGCATGGTCAATGATCTCAATCCTGTCGATGTACCAGCTAACGAGTTTCTCGGAACTCAGTTCGCCGCGCTGCATTGCATCATGCAGTTCCGCCACGCTCTTCTCGCTGTAATCGGCCTGTTCGACCGGCTGCGAGCAGGCAGCAGCGATGAGTACGGACAGCAGGACTATTAGTCGTTTCATTCTGGACTCCACTCGGTGAAGCGCCAGACTAAGGCCCGAGTTGTCGCGCCGCAAGTGGGGCGAATAGACCGGGTCGGCAGCGCCAGTCGGCGATCGATAACGGCGGGGGTACGAACGCCAGCAACAAAAAGCCCCGCTGGAGGCGGGGCCAATGTCTCTTTTTTTCAAAAGAGGTAACTGCGAATTCGGAGGCCGGATCAGTGTTTCTAATTGTTATTGGATCTGGATCTTTTTGTTTTTGTCGTTGTTTTTCTTCTGGCGTCTAAATCCTGTATCTGTCCGATTTCTTGCCGCGAATGGCAGTTACACTTCGCTTGGGCATAGCCTTAAAAGCAAGACCTGTGCCAAGCGCCCTGAGTGTCGCGCTATTTCAACGCTTTAGCAATTGGTATAAGAATTCGGACCACCAAACGGGGCTCTGTTTGTAAAGAAACCCGACGTTTCGATAGGGTCGTCGACACTCGCCTCACCTCGCATAACTTTGCAAGTCTCGGAATGTAAACAAGAAAATGAATCTGACAGGAAACGAGTGGGCGATTTCGACCAAATACGAACACCCAGGCTGCGCTGGCTGACCGTCAGCGGTGGCGGCGCAGGCCCGTCAGCGTAATTATTGTCAAAAAAACCGACATTTTCTTCATTTCGCACGATCAATCAGGCCTACGGCACTGAAAAACCGGCCGTTTCTGACGACGGCAACGACCGACGTGAGCGCATCCTCGCGCAGCAGGGGGTCACCGGCGAGGATGACGAGGTCGGCGACGGCGCCTGCCTCGATGGTGCCGAGTTGACCGGTCAGCCCGAGCGCCTCGGCAGCGTTGCGTCCGGCGGCGTCCAGCACCTCGTGGCCCGTGCGGCCGGATGCCGCCATCGCCTTCAGTTCTGCGATCGTTGCGAGTCCCGGCGGAAACCGATTCGGCAGGCTACCGAGCACCAACCGGGACGAACCGGGTCTGAGGGTCGCTGCTTCTCTCGGCGATTCTCCGCCGTATCGCTCCAGCCGATCTGACTGCCGCAGGGAATAGAGCGTTTCGACGCCGGGAGTCGCAAGCCCGGCCATGGCCGAGACAAAGTGGAACGGTCCCCTCTGCGTTGCCACGGCGACGTCCTTGTAACGGTTGCCAGCAGGCGATGCCGGGGAAGACTGTGACCCGACGACCAGCGAGGCGCCGACGCTCAGGAAGGTCTGCCAGCTGTCCGCAAGCAGCGCCGCCCCGATGCGCCGGGCGTCCCTGATCCTCCCGCTGTCGCTGACGGCGTCGATAGTCACCAGCCATGGCTCGTCGCCAGGTTCGAACGAGTCGAGTGGCTGCAACGACAGCAGCCGCGGTCCCGGCGTAACGTCGCCCGACCACACCGAATTCAGCGCGTCGACCCGAGGGTTGGTGCCGACCATCGTCGTAATCCCGAGACTCAACAGCAGCGGTCCGAGTGATTCGTCGACTGTGTCCGGAAGCGCGGCATAGGCATCGATGTATCCGGGGACGGCCGTGACGTCGCCGAGGTCTATGACGGGCAGCGCTCCTCGATCGCGCTGCGGTTCTACCGCCGCGATGTTGCCGCCGCGGATCAGGATGTCGACAGACTGCTCATGACCCTGCGGGCCGCCTGCATAAGCCCGATCGACGCGAAGCACCCACTCTTTGTCCGGCGCGTCGACAGACGGCAATGTTCTGCTTGCTGCTTCGCCCGCTGCAACCGGCTCACGCTTTATCTCCGCTCTGAACGGTACGTTCCTCGGAATCCAGCTGTTGAAATCGCGGCGTTTTATCGAGCCGTTCGCGGCGTATATAAAGTTCTGGCGGTCTCTCCACGCTACGGGCGTGTCGAAGATGTCCGAGTCAGCAACGAGCTCCCGGTCAAGCATCGGATCCGACAGGATCAGCATGTGTATCCGGATCTCGCCGTCATGTTTCAGGTAGCTGATCAGGCTACCGTCCGGCCGCCACGACGGCGACGACAGCGGATGCTCGGAAACGATGAGGGCTCGATCCGGTTCGCCGAAGCGACGCAACATCAATGTCCACTCGCCGTCGGCATTGTGTACGTATATGAGGTTTCTGCCGTCGGCGGACCAGGCCGGGTCGGTTTCCGCCCCGGCCAGTGAAGTCAGCCGCCAATGCAATCCGGTGTGAACGTCGACTTCATGAATATCCGCCTCCACCGCGGATCTGGCAGAAGAGAATGTGAGTCGGGTTCCGTCCGGATGCCAGGCGACGTCCGATGCCGGCAGGCGGAGGGCGTCTATCGACCGGACCGCTGCGGAGCTGAGGTCGTAGACGTGCGGAACGGATTGGCCGTCGCGCTCCGCAGTAAAAGCGATGTTTCCACCATCCGGCGACCAGCGGGGGGCGAGCACTCGCAGGTGTCCGGTGTCCAGCGCCTGCGCTTCGCTGCTCTTGTCGGGCAGCAGCCACAGCCCGCCCAGCAGGTCGAAGACGATGCGGCCGTCGTCAGCCACGTCGACGGACAGGTTCGTGCCCTCAGACAGGACGACATCGGCACTGGCTGCTAACGGCAACAGCAGGATGACAAGCAGGCTAACTCGCACAGTCGACGTTCAGTGAGACGAACTCCCCGTTCTCGGCCTCAAGCATGACCATCATGGGCCGGCAGCATACCTGGCAGTCTTCGATATACGACTGAGAACCGGCGGATGCGTCGACAACCAGCGTGATGGGCTCACCGCAGAATGGACAGTGCGCTGCCTGTTCCGTAACGAATGTCATGGCTTACGGCTGCAAGCGCGTACCGGACCAGTCACCCGTGCTGAACGTGCCGTCGCCGGTCGGTTCGAGTTCACGCGTCCAGCAAGCCCTGTCGTGTATTCGGTCCTCGCCATCGATCCACAGTTCAACGCGACGCGCCCAGATTCGGATGCCGCCCCAATGCGGCGGTCGTGGAATCTCGGCGTTGGCCGCCGGCTTGCCGTTCTCGTCCAGCTCGATGCCGAGCTCCGATGCGCGACGCTGCATCTGCTCGATCAGGTGTTGTCGTGACTCGAGGGGCTTGCTCTGGTCGCTGCCCCACGCGCCGAGTCGGCTGCCAGCATCCCGGGATGAAAAATACCGGTCGCTTTCTTCGGCCGGTGAACGCGCCGCCAGGCCCTCGATTCGAATCTGACGGCCGATGGAGTCCCAGTGGAAGACGACACAGACTTCGGGGTTAGTGAACAGTTGCTCGGACTTACGGGACTCATAGTTGGTAAAGAAGACCAGGTAGCCCGGGTCTGCCTCGAATGCTTTGCACAACACGACGCGCGCCGTCGGCGCGCCGCCATCGCCAACGGTCGCCAGCGTCATTGCGTTGGGGTTCTTCTGCACGCGCTTGTCCGAGGCAGCATCGAACCAGGCCTTCGCCCAGTGCATCGGGTTTCCAGGCAGGTTCCTGGGTAGCTTGGGGTCGAGATAGGCCGTTTTCACGTAGCGCGTCCCGCGTTAGTCGTTGTCGCGCAGGTTATCAAAGCCCGCCAGTGATAAAAATGCCTCCCTCACGGCGCTGGTCGGCGCCGACTTCGAAACGACCGCCGGTATCGACGCTGACCGCCACTACGCCGCCGAAGTACATGTTCAGCGAGTCGAACGCCTTGTGTGGGAGGTCTGTTGGCGGGATGGCCAGTCCGGGTTCCGACATCAGTCTTGGCGCTTCGCCACTGGTGTCGACGTGCACGCGAGGCTCGGCGATCGCCGCTTCGACTGACAGGCCGCGCTGCAGTGCGTGAATCAGAAACTGGTGAAGCGCGGTCGTGATACGGTCAGCGCCGGGCGTGCCGATGCTCATGGCGCCATTGTCGCTGAGCGCCACCGTCGGCGTCATGTTGGACGGCAACCTGTCGCCGGGTGGCCCCGCGCTCAGGCCCCGCCGGTTCAGCTCCAGCTCGCCGAGGCAGTTGTTCAGCCACAGCCCGGTTCCGTCCGGTATCTCGCCAGCACCGTAACCGGATGAGGCGGTGATCGAACACATCAGGCCGGAGTCGTCGACGGCCGACGTGTGCACGGTAGACCCGGACGTCCACGTGGAGAGCAGCTCGCCGCTCATCGCGAGCGCGATCATCTCGGCAGAGGCCTTGTAACGGTCGTCGGCCAGGTCCAGCTTGCGCTGTCGATAATCCAGGCAACAACGCTGTACCTCGATGAGGCGCCCGATCTCATCTGCGCCCCATTTGCCCAAGTCTTCCCTGCCGAACGCATCGATCATGGCGGTCAGCACCGTGCCTCCGACGGCAGGTGCCGGGTTCGTCGCCATTTTCCACCGCCCGATCTCAGTCGTCAGGCACGGACGCTCGAGGGCTTTGTAGCTCCGAAGATCTTCGAGCGTCAGCGGGCCGCCGCGCTCGCGGACATGGTCAACGATGGCATGCGCCAGTTCGCCCTCATAGAGCAGTGCCGCTCCCTCAAGGGCGATCGATTCCAGGCTGTCGGCCAGTCCCCGGAGGTGAATCTCGCTGCCCTGTGGCAAGAGCTTTCCGTCGTCGTCGTGGAGCGCGCGATGGCCGTCTGCGCTGCGACCGAAAATGCAGTCGCCCGAATACTGCAGGTAATAGTGACTGGCACCCGACAATGGAAAGCCATCCCGGGCGGCACGGATGCTCGGCTCGAACAGCGCTCGCCACGGCACGCTCCCATAGTGCCTGGCGCACTGCTCGAATGCCGCGACCGTTCCCGGGACGGCGACTGAACCCGAGCCGGCCAGTGTCGTGATGCCGGCACCGTAGTCCATCGTCACGCTGTCGGCGCTGTCGTTCTCGTAGTCTGCCGGCAGGCCGAGCCCGGGCACCGCGACATTGCCATCGATCGTGACGGGGTTCCCGCCGGGCAGCCAGACCGTGACATAGGCGCTGCCCGCGAGGGCACATACACCGGGCTGCGTATTGATTGACAGCAGTGCCGCCGCCAGGGCGCAGTCGACGGCGTTGCCTCCGGCATCGGCGATCTCCGCGGCGGCATCGGCAGCCAGCGACGACGTGGTCGCTACGGCAACTTTCGGCATCTTCTTGAGCGTCAGAAGTGAATGACGGACCTGATGCTCTTGCCCTCGTGCATCAGGTCAAACGCTCGATTGATGTCCTCCAGCGGCATCGTGTACGTGATGAACTCGTCGATCTTGATCTCGCCGTCCATGTACTGATCGACCATGCCGGGGAGTTCGCTGCGCCCCTTGCAGCCGCCGAAGGCCGTGCCGCGCCAGACTCGACCGGTCACGAGCTGGAACGGCCGGGTCGAAATCTCCTGGCCGGCGCCGGCAACGCCGACGATGACGGATTCGCCCCAACCCTTGTGACAGCATTCGAGGGCCGCGCGCATCAGGCCGACGTTGCCCACGCACTCGAACGAGTAGTCAACGCCGCCATTGGTTAACTCGACCACGACATCCTGGATGGGCGCGTCGTAGTCTTTCGGATTGACGGTATCGGTTGCGCCCAGCTGCTTCGCGAGTTCGAACTTGTCTTCGTTGATATCGATGGCCAGGATTCGCCCAGCCTTGGCCATCGTTGCGCCCTGGATCGCACTCAAGCCAACGCCGCCGAGTCCGAAAACGGCCACTGTCGCACCGGGCTCCACCTTCGCCGTGTTCAGCACGGCGCCAATGCCCGTCGTTATACCGCAACCCAGCAAGCAGACCTTTTCCAGCGGTGCCGACTTGTTGACCTTGGCCAGGGCGATCTCCGGCAGCACCGTGTATTCACTGAACGTCGACGTTCCCATGTAGTGAAAGACGGGGCTGCCGTCATGAGAGAAGCGTGACGTGCCGTCCGGCATCAGGCCCTGTCCCTGCGTTGCCCGAATCGCCTGGCAAAGGTTGGTCTTGCCGGACGTACAGAAATTACACTCGCCACATTCCGGCGTGTACAGCGGGATCACGTGGTCTCCGACGGCTACCGAGGTCACATCGGGGCCCACTTCTTCGACGATCGCGCCCCCTTCGTGACCCAGCACGGACGGGAACAAACCTTCGGGGTCTTCGCCCGACAGCGTGAACGCGTCCGTATGGCAAACGCCGGTTGCAATGTTCCTGACGAGGACTTCACATGCTTTCGGCCCTTCCAGGTCCAGCATTTCGATTTCCAGAGGCTTTCCGGCTTCAAAGGCTACGGCGGCACGCGTTTTCATTCTTATTCTCCCCTTAATTGTCCTTGTGGAGATATTCGCACGTTACGGCGGACGCGGACAATGCCTGAACAGCGCTTCAGGCTTCGTTCATAAATCTATTAAAATCAGCGACCTGTATTAAGTTGGCGTTCATGGCGACGACGTTAGCCTTTTCACGAACTCTGGAATTGGAGAGCGTCATGAAAAGGAAACTCACGGCAATCGTCATTATAGGCACGGCGCTTCTGGCGGGCGCGCCTGAAGCACAGGCCCACAAGAAACACCACCACCATGGCCACCCGGCGTATCACGATGGATACGCTTATCACGGCTATCACTACAAGGAGCGGCATCGCCTGCCGCGCTGGCTCAGGCGCCACGACCACTTCCGCGCGTGGTATCGCCATACGCCGCTCCGATATAACCTGCGCCTGGGATGGGATGAGCTGTATTCAATCTTCATCTGGGAACGTCGTTACTCGAATCACAAGCGTTACCATCGCTACGGCAAAGTGCATCGCGACTACGGGTACTACCGTAAGTACTGGAAGAAGCGTCACGGTCATCGGGATTGGCACGGATATCGGGATCGCCACGGAGACCGGGACCGTCGCGGACATCGAGATCACCGCAGAGACAGAGACCGTCGTCACTACCGGTACTAATCTGCGTCGATAGCGAGACGGTCGCTCGTCAAATGGCGGGCGACCGCTTCTATTGAGCGCGCCAGTCCTGTAAAACTTGTCGCTCTCGATGAGTATTACAGGCAGCGAATGACCCTCAACGAATTACGAACCCGGTTGTCCGACGTCGATCGCCAGATAGTTGAGCTGATCGCAGAGCGGCAGAAGATGGTCGGCGAGATCGGCCGGCAAAAGCAGTCTTCCGGGACCGCAACGCGTGACTTCGCCCGCGAGAAAGACGTCATCGACATGGGCAGGGCGCAGGCGGAGTCGCTGGACCTGGATCCGGACCTGGTCGAAAGTGTGCTCGCGACGCTGATTCGTTCGTCGCTGCAGCACCAGGAACGCAATCGCGTCATCGCTGAGGGCAGGGGTGACGGTCAAAGCGTTCTCGTCATCGGTGGCGGCGGCCAGATGGGTGGATGGTTCGCAAACTTCTTCCAGACGCAGGGGTTCAGCGTCAGCATCGCGGACCCCGGCGTCGAGGACGGTCCGCGCCAGTTCACGCGCTGGGTCGATGCGGGTGTGGACTACGACATCATAGTCGTTGCGGCGCCTCTGGCCGTGTCCGGTCGGATCCTGGCTCAGCTCGCGGTACTCAAGCCGCGGGGGCTCGTCTTCGATATCGGGTCACTGAAGACGCCACTGGTCGACGGTTTGAAGGAGCTTCAGGCCAGCGGCTGCCAGGTAACCTCGCTGCACCCGATGTTCGGTCCTGGCACGCGGCTGCTGTCGGGACGTCACCTGATTTTCTGCGACGTTGGTTGTTCCGAGGCGACCGCCGCCGCGAAAGAGCTGTTCTCTTCGACGATGGCCGAGCAGCTCGAGATGAGCCTGGATGAGCACGATCGCCTGATCGCTTACGTGCTGGGTCTATCGCATGCGCTGAATATCGCTTTCTTCACGGCGCTCGCCGAGAGCGGCGAGGCCGCCCCCGAACTTGCGAAGATGTCGTCGACGACGTTCGACTCTCAGTTGCTGGTGTCCAAAGGCGTCGCCAACGATAATCCACACCTGTATTTCGAAATCCAGAACCTGAACAAGTTTGGCTTAGGCCCGCTCGATGCGCTCGAGGAGGCAGCGAGACGAATTCGAGAACTGGTCGTTAACGGTGACGAGGCGGGGTTTGTTCAACTGATGGAAAGCGGGCGCAAATATTTCGAAATGCGCGGATAGACGTCTCTTGGGGGAAGGTGTGTCCTTTGCGAATCCGGTAGAAAACGTCGAAGAGCTTCGCGACGAAATCGACCAGCTCAGACAACAGCTGCGCGCTGTCACTGAGCAAGTCTCGACGAACGAGGAAAAACACCGTCGCTCCCAACAACGCGAGCTTGGATTGTTGAAGGCGAGGGACCTCGGACAGCTCTTCCACGAAATGATCGACGGGCTCCGTGACAGCTACCAGCTTGAATTCGTCAGCGTGGTGCTCTGCGACCCGGATCACGATATTCGACACCTTCTCGCTGCGGGCGGGAGCCCGGCCGAGAGTATCGAAGGATTATTACTCGTCGATGCCCTGAGTGGCATGGCGCCGCAATACGTGGCGCTCCGGACTCCCTGGCTGGGACCTTTCGCTGCCTGTGACCACCAGATGCTGTTCACAGGGTCGCCCGCGGTGAAGAGCGTTGCTCTGATCCCGCTGGTGCATCAGGGCAACCTGATGGGCAGCATCAATTTTGGCAGCGCCAGCGCCGATCGTTTTACCGTCGAGCACGCGAGTGACTTTCTGGCACACCTCGGGGTCATCGCGTCTTTCTGCGTCGAGAACACCGTCAACCGCGCTCGCCTGCTGCGAAGCGGCTTCACCGACGCGCTGACGGGATGGCATAACCGCCGTTACCTGCAGGTCAGGCTGAAGGAAGAGCTGGCTCGGGCGCGCCGCGACCAGACGGCGCTTGTGTGCCTGATGCTCGACCTGGACCATTTCAAGCGCGTCAACGATACCTGGGGTCACCTCGCGGGCGATGCCGTCCTGCAGGAAGTTGCCAACAGGATCGATGCGCAGGTGAGGGCCAGCGACGTCGCGGCCCGATACGGCGGCGAGGAGTTCATCGTCCTGATGCCGGACACCGATATTCAGGCTGGCCGGAAACTGGCCGAGCGCATCCGGACTGCAGTATCGTCCGAGCCGGTCAACCTGGGCAACGGCGAGACCGTAACCATCACGGTCTCGGTCGGCATCGCCAGTGTCGACGTCGCGGCCAGGGAGAACGAACTGAAGTCGATAGGCGAGTCGCTGATCGCACGCGCCGATGTGGCTCTGTACAGCGCGAAGTCGTCCGGCCGTGACCGCGTCGTCGTGGAGGGACACTGATGCGTTTGTGCGCCGCGATTTGTGCGTTCATCCTCGTGCTCGGTGGCTGCGGAAAGGACCCGGAGCCGACCGATGAGGCCGGGACGAAACAGGAACCGCTCTACGTCTATTCTGCATACGACGATGTCGAATATCTGCCGGCGCTGTTTCGCGAATACACCGAGGCTACCGGCATCGTCGTTGTGGTGCGGCACCGTGACGATAAGCAGAACCTGGACGACATGATGGCCAAGTCCGGTTCGCAGCCCGCTGACCTGCTGCTGACCTCGTCCATAGCGTCCATCTGGAAGGCCGCGGAGGAGGGACTTCTGCGACCGCTGCCTGTCGACTCTGACGCGATGAAGATACCGGGTGCGTTCAGAGACCCTGACGGTCTGTGGACCGCCGCGTCACTGGATCCCATGGTCGTGCTTCGGCAAGCGGAGTCCGACGCCGAAGTCGGCTACCCGTCGTTGGGCCAGGCCGTCGCTCCGCTGTGCGTCTCGTCCTCGGCGCTGCCGGCCAATCGAACGCTGCTTGCGTGGATGATCGCTGCCACCGACACACGCACAACGGAATACTCGGTGCGACGCTGGATGGCGGCGCTTCAACTCCCGCCCAGGGAAGACTACAACGACGTCGTCGATGCCCTGGACAACGATGCGTGCGGCGAGGCGTTGCTGCCGTTGAGTGCCGTTTCGGACGAACGAAGGTCGGACGTTCTCGCTCCGCCCGAAGTGTTCTTCGACATCGAGGGCATTGGCATCGGGCGTCACGCCCGGAGTCCGGACGCCGCTGCAGCATTGATCGACTGGTTTGTGTCTCGGTCGGTTCAGCAAAAGCATGCACAGGCAACGGGCCGGCTGCCGGTGACAGACCCTGACGAAGCCTTGCCGGACGGGAGTCGGCTCTCGACCCGCGGCATCGCGGCCTCAGGCTTCCACTATCCGGATGCCGTGTTGCTGGCTGAGCGAGCGCGCTATCGATAGCGCGAGCTACGGCTCATCAATAACAGGAACAGCGGTACACCGATGGCGGCCGTCAGTGCGCCGACCGGCAGTTGCCTGGGCGCCATCAGCGTTCTCGCAAGCGTATCGGCCACAACCAGCAACGCACCGCCGCCGAGGGCCGATGCGGGGATGACTATTCGATGGTCGCTGCCCGCGATGATGCGTATCAGGTGTGGCACGACCAGCCCGATGAAGCCGATCACGCCGACGGTCGTGACCGCGACGGCAGTCGCGAGCGATGCGAACGTGAAGATAAGGTATCGCAGGGCATTGACCGGGAGTCCGACGATGGATGCCTGTATTTCGCCGCTGGCCAGCACGTTCAGGTGCCTGGCGGCGACCGTCGTCAGGGCGACCAGGGCGATGAGCAAAACGATCGTGCGTTCCGGGTTCCACGCGAAGCTGAGATCGCCCATCAGCCAGAACAACATGCCGCGCAGGTGTTGGTCCGGGCTCAAAGCCAGTATCAGCGTTGTGGCTGCGCCGAAGCCGGCGGCCAACACGACGCCGGTCAGCAGCAGCCGCGTCGGAGTCCACGTGCCCAGGCCGTGGGCCAGGCCGAACACCAGCAGCGTCGCTCCCATGGCACCGCCGAAAGCGGCGACGTCGACGAGCAGCGCGCCAGCGCCTGCCGATATTGCGAGCAGCGCGGCCACTGCGGCGCCACCGGACGTACCGAGTATGTAAGGTTCCGCGAGCGGGTTGCGCAGCAGAACCTGCATCAGGACGCCGGCCACGGCCAGCAGGCCGCCAACCGAAAATGCTGTCAGTGCTCTCGGCAGCCTGAGCTCCAGTACGACGGCCACCGCCTGATCCGTGCCGCGCCCGAGCGCAGCCGAGAGGCTGTCAGAAAAAGAGAGGTCAGCACTCCCGGACACGACCGCAGCCATCAACGCGATGATCACGCAGGCGATAAGTGCGGGAAAAAGGGCGATTGCCGGGGTCTTGTGCAACTAAAGTGTCCTCTCGATCGGACCCCAAGGCTAAAGAATGCGCCTTGGGAGAACAACATGCAGAGCCTTCCGCACTGTTCGTCCTCCGCGACAATCGCGATCAACGGGTTCCGAAACAGCCGCTTTCGTGTACAGTAATCGGCAGTTTAAGTTTGTGTAACGGTTGCCATGAGCAGCGATTGGATTGACGACGATGGCTTTCGCGCCAACGTCGGCATCATCTTGACCAACACAGAAGGCAAGTTGATGTTGGCCGGCCGTGCCGGTTCAAAAGGATGGCAGTTCCCGCAGGGCGGAGTCATGCAGGGCGAGGATGTCGAGGAGGCCATGTTTCGCGAGTTACGCGAAGAGGTCGGGCTCGAACCGCATGACGTCGAAGTCCTCGGCGTCACCAACGACTGGATTCAATACCGTCTGCCGGACAAATTCATCCGCAAGAACAGCAAGCCGCTCTGCGTAGGCCAGAAGCAGCGCTGGTTCCTCTTGAGGCTAATAAGCTCTGTCGAACGTGTCCGTTTCGATCTGTGTGACAAGCCGGAGTTTGACCGCATTCGCTGGGTGGACTACTGGCGCCCCGTCAACGAGGTCATCTACTTCAAGCGACGTGTCTACGCACGCGCGCTCCACGAGCTGGGAGCGTCCTGCTATCCCGACGGCTTGCCGCCGCGGCCGCGATGGTGGCCCAAACGCTGGCGCGTTGTCTTCGACAAGGACATCTCCCGAGCGCAGGTGAAGACCGTCGACCAGGACGGCGAAGCCTGACGCCACCGTAATCCCTGCAGGCGCTCCATCCCGTCAGAAGACCCCTTCAGCCGGATCAGGCGAGTTTCGTCACAGCCAGTATGATTATTCCGAGCAGGAATATAACCGGGATCTCATTGAACCACCGCAGCCATCGCGTGTCCTGGCTTGGCTCTGCGGTCTTCAGGCGCTGCATCCACAGGTAGCAGCGGAAATGGTAGACGGCGAGGCCCGCCAGAAGCAAAAGCTTGATCTGGAACCACGTCAACGACAGCAGGGCCGTATTGATCGCGAGCATGCCGACGCCAAGCAGTGTCGTGACGATAGCGCCGAGCGTCATGATTGCGAACAGGCGTCGTTCCATGACGATAAATCGATCCCGGCTAAGCGCATCGTTGGCCATCTGGTGGTAAATGAAGAGGCGGGGCAGGTAAAACAGGCCCGCAAACCAGGTAACCATGAAAGCGACGTGAAGTGCTTTCAGCCAGAGATATCCGCTCGCCATTCGATTGAAGTCCAGTCGCAAATAAGAGACGCGATACGCTAAACGTGAACTCGCGCAATCAGTCTATAATGCCGACATCGTAGCATTGCCGCTTATGTCATAAACCGTCGATTTCAGTGTCCAGACAGTCACCACATCAGTTTCACAGCCGCGGCCGGATGGTCGGAAAATGGGCAGCCGTTGCCGGGCTGGCGCTGGTCTGTGTCTACCTGGTGTTCGAGTTCGGGCGCATCCAGGCGGGTTACAACCTCGTTGATTCGGCTTCGGAGCGATCCGGGCTGCGTTCGGAAATCGACGCGCTGAACCTTGAAATCGAGCGCCTCAATGAACAAGTCTCCATCCTGGAGACGCACAAGGACATCGATGCGGCGGCCTACAAGGAGGTCGAGGCGAGCCTGACGGACCTGCAGGCCAAGATCCAGGAGCAGCGGGATGCGATCGCGTTCTATCGCGGCATCGTGTCGCCTGCGGACGGGGCCTCGGGCTTGCGGGTGCAGGACCTGAAGCTTGCGGCAGGTCGATCCGAGCGTGAGTTCAGCGTGCGGCTGGTGCTTGTCCAGGCGATGCAGCACGATCGGCGCGTGAGCGGCGACGTCATTCTCGCGGTAACGGGCGAACAGGACGGCACTGAAAAAACGTATACTTATTCGGACTTGCGTCCCCAGGACGCTGAGGAGAACTGGGCATTCTCCTTCCGTTATTTTCAGGATTTTGAGCGAGACCTCGTGTTGCCGGATGGTTTCACGCCGCTCACGGTCAATATCGAGGTCCGATCGAGAACTCGCTCGATCGGTAGCATCGAGGAAAGCTACGCCTGGGCCTCGGCCCGGGGATAACTGCGGCATAGCCGTCTTTGGAGAAAGTGAATGTTTGGCGGAAAGAAAAAGTTGCACAATCACATCGACACGTTGGTCGGTAGCAACACGCGCATTTCGGGAGATCTTCATTTCACCGGCGGTTGCCATATCGACGGGGCGGTCAATGGCAGCGTCAGCGCCGACCCGGAGAGCCATGCCGCACTGAGTATCAGTGAGGATGGCCAGGTCGACGGCGGTGTGTCGGTTCCCTACGTGGTCCTGAACGGGATCGTTCGCGGCGACGTCTACGCCAACCAGCGTGTCGAGCTCGGGGCTACTGCCCGCGTGATCGGCAATGTGTATTACAATCTGATCGAGATGGCGATCGGGGCCGAGATCAATGGCAAGCTCGTGCACCAGCCAGAGGGGCATGTCCCGCTGCTGGAGCAGACGGATAAGATCGACCAGGTCGCCGTCGCCGCCGCCGCCGAATCCTGAGGGACTGGGAGTGAATGATGCAGACTGGATCAGCTATGCCGCCACCACCGATCGTGTTTACCGATGCGGCGGCGACGAAGGTTAGTGAATTGATCGCCGAGGAGCAGAACCCGGAACTGAAGTTGCGCGTTTTCATCTCCGGCGGTGGATGCTCCGGCTTTCAGTACGGCTTCACCTTCGATGAGACGATTGAAGACGGCGACAGCCAGGTTGATAACCAGGGCGTCACCCTGGTGGTCGATCCGATGAGTGTTCAGTACCTGATGGGCGCCGAGATCGACTACAAGGAAGACCTGCAGGGTGCGCAGTTCATCATCCGTAACCCGAACGCGACGACAACCTGCGGCTGCGGTCAGTCCTTCACCGTCTGACCGGCACGGACCTACGCTGATCGACAGCGACAAGCAAAGCGACGCCCATCCAGACGAATCCGATTTGCCGGCCGTCATAGCGGCCGTCGACCTCGGTTCAAATTCCTTTCATATGATTGTCGGAGAACTCCGGCACGGGCAGCTCGCGATCATCGACCGAATTCGAGAGACTGTGCGGCTCGCCGAGGGCCTGTCCAGCAAGGGCGACCTGTCGGACGCCGCCAGGGACAGGGCGCTTCATTGTCTCGCGCGGTTCGGTCAGCGCCTGCGTGATGTGCACGCGGACAATGTCCGTGCCGCCGGCACCAGCACGATTCGCCGCGCCCGGGAAGATTCCAGTTTCATGGCGGAAGCGGAAGCGGCGCTGGGTCATCCAATCGAGGTCATCTCCGGTATCGAGGAAGCGCGCCTGATCTACACAGGCGTCACGCATTCGTTGCCGGCGAACGACGGCTTTCGGCTGGTCATGGATATCGGTGGGGGCAGTACTGAGCTGATTCTCGGAGAGGGGACCAGGCCCCGCGCGCTCGAGAGCCTGCATCTCGGCTGCGTGTCTCTGACCGAGAGATTCTTCGGCGACGGCGTACTCAGCCGCAAGGCCTTCGACAAGGCTCGGCTGCGCGCGCGACTGGAGCTAAGGCCGATCAAGGCGTTCTTCCGCGGAGCGGAGGACGTCGAAGCGATCGGCACATCGGGCACGATTAACTCGGCGGCAGCGGTAGCGCTCGAGCTCGGTATTATCGAGTCCGGCGACCTGACGCTTGCCGCGGTTGAAGAACTGATCGAGCGAATGCTCGCTTTCGATCGAATCATGAACATCGAGCTGCGGGGCCTGTCGGAGCGTCGGGCACAGGTCTGGCCGGGCGGACTGTCGATCCTGGCCGAGTTGATGCAGGTGCTGCGCGTGGATCACCTGAAGGTATCCGACGGTGCACTGCGTGAAGGCCTGCTGTACGACCTGCTCGGACGCATGCGGCATGAAGATGCCCGCGAGAGAACGGTACGTGCGATGGCGGCTCGCTACCAGGTCGACCGACCCCAGGCGGAACGTGTCGCAGCCACGGCGCAGGCGTTAATCGATCAGGTCGGCACGACGTGGTTCACGAACCCGGAGTGGGCCGCGCAGATGCTGGGCTGGGCCGCGACCCTGCACGAGATCGGGCTCGATATTTCGCATGACGGCTACCAGCGCCACGGCGCCTACGTTGCCGAGCATGCCGACATGCCCGGGTTCCCAAGGGCGGAGCAGCGTCTGTTGGCATTCCTTATAGGCAGTCAGCGTTACGGCATAGACGGCCGGCTGCAACGCCAGTTGCCCAATACCTGGCGGGAAGGCGCCGTCAGACTGGCGATTCTATTGAGGCTTGCCGTGCTCCTCAATCGAGCACGCAGTTCGAAGGCTGTGCCGCTGTTGCAGGCCGATGCGAGAAACTCGATGTTGAGCCTTGCATTCGATCCTGCCTGGCTGGCCGAGAATCCGCTGACGATCGCCGATATCCAACGTGAGCAAAGCCGCTTGAACGATGTAGGGTACGAGCTTCAGGCAAGCTGATCGCTGGCGTACAAGTCCAGGAACGTTTCCTGAGCGGACATCCTGTCTTCGCCATCGCCCGGTGTCAGCCGTACGTAGCTTCCGTCGCCCCGAAGCTCCCAGGCCTGGCAATTGTCCTTCAGGTACAGCTCCAGGTCGCGCATGATCTGTTCCTTCAGGTGCTTTTGCCGCACCGGGTAACAGCTCTCATTGCGTTTCAGCAAGTTGCGCGCCATCCAGTCCGCACTTGCGCAGTAGTGCTCGGGCTTGCCGTCATTGTAGAAGTAGTAGACGCGGGAATGTTCGAGAAACCGCCCGAGTATCGATCGCACGCGAATATTCTCCGACAACCCTGGTACGCCGGGTCGAAGTGAACAGATGCCTCGCACGATGAGATCAATCTGAACGCCGGCCTGCGAGGCCGCGTAGAGTTCGCTGATCACCGTCGGCTCACCGAGCGAATTGACCTTCGCGATGATCCTGGCCTTCTTGCCTTCACGCGCGTTGTCTGCCTCGCGGCGAATCTTCGCGATGACCGAATCGTAAAGATTGAACGGCGAGGTCAGCATCAGCTTCAGGTCCGTCGCTTCCGTCAGGCTCGTGAGCTGCATGAAGACCTTGTGCACGTCCTCGCCGAGCTTCTTGTCGCTGCTGAGATAGCCGTAGTCTGTGTAAATCTTCGATGTGTTGTGGTGATAGTTGCCGGTGCCTAAGTGGACATAGCGCGCAAGTTCGCCATCCTCGCGCCTGACGACCAGTGTCATTTTCGCGTGTGTTTTGAACCCGACCAGGCCGTAGACGACGTGAGCTCCCGCTTCCTGCAGCCGGTTCGCCAGCGATATGTTCGCCGCCTCATCGAAGCGCGCCATCAGCTCGATGATGACCGTGACTTCCTTGCCCGCGCGCGCCGCCCGCACCAGCAGATCGACGATGGGCGAGTCCGGGCCTGAGCGGTAGAGCGTGATCTTGATGGCCAGTACATTTTTGTCTCTGGATGCCTGGCGAATGAAGTCAACAACCGGTGTGAACGACTGGTAGGGATGGAACAGCATCACGTTCTTTTTCTGCAGAACCTTGAACAGATCGGGGTTCTCCAGCAGTTCCTTCGGTATCCCCTGGATAAACGGTTTGAACAACAGGTCCGGCCGGTCGTCGATGTTGCAGACGGTTGCAAGTCGATTCAGGTTGACCGGCCCGTCAACGAGATACATATCGTTTTCGTCGAGATGGAAATGATCGAGCAGGAACTCCTGCAAGTCAGGCGGACACTCGTGGCCGATTTCGATGCGGACGCCATCGCCGTAACGGCTTGCTTCGAGCTGGCCCTCCAGCGTGCCGACCAGGTCACTCACCTCTTCTTCGTCGACGTACAGGTTACTGTTTCGCGTGACGCGGAACTGGTAGCAGCCGTCGACGTTCAGGCCGGGGAACAACTTCTCGACGTGGACGCGAATGACGGACGACAGGAACACGTAGTCGTGGCTGTCCGTGTTGCTCATGGACTCCGGCAGCGGGATGACACGTGGCAGCGAACGCGGCGCCTGCAGCATGCCGCGGTGGCGCTTCCGGCCATACGCATCGCGCCCGTTCAGCCTCACGATGAAGTTCAGGCTCTTATTCAGGAGCCGGGGAAACGGTCTCGATGGATCAAACGTCAACGGCGTCAGGACGGGAACGACCTGTTCCATGAAGTACTTTTCGAGCCACTCTGACTGTTCTTCTGTCCAGTGTTCGCTGCGCACAAAGTTAACGCCCGCGTCGGCGAGGCTCGGGAACAGTACGTCATTGAGGAGTTCGTACTGCTCTTTGACGACGGTCAGCATCTCGCTACGGATAACGCCAAAGACCTCTGACGCAGCGAGTTCCTCCGGCCCTTGAGCCAGTGCGCCAATCGCCATTCGCTGCTTTAAGGCGGCGACCCGAATCTCGAAGAATTCATCCAGGTTGGTGCAGGTAATGCACAGGAAGCGCAGGCGCTCGAGCAACGGCACGGTCGGGTCCTTGGCGAGGGCCAGGACGCGCTTGTTGAACTCGAGCAGGCTGAGTTCACGGTTGATGAATTGCTCGGGAGGGAAATGCTCGCTCACGTGTGCCTCTCTGTCGAACGGCCCGACAGTATATCAGCGGTGCCTTGTTCGAAGTGTTAACGAGTCGCCGGATAGACCGCGCCGAGGCAGACGGGCCGGGACGCTCCGGTGACGCTCGGGCTGTTGGCCGGGCGATTGTGAATCCGTTCGCGGGCGAGCCATGCGAACGCCGTTGCCTCGACCCAGTCCGGGTGGACTCCATCGGTCTCGGTCGTCTCGACAACGAGACCCGGCAAAGCATCCGCGAGCGCCCGCATCAACGCGTTGTTATGGGCGCCGCCGCCGCAAACCAGCAGTCGTTCCGCCCCGAACGTCGAAACGGCATCGGCAATCGTCGTCGCTGTCAGCGCAAGCAAAGTTGCCTGCGTGACAGCGGGGTCAGCCGGTTCAAATCGATCCAGCCAGTCCAGGTTGAAGTACTCGAAGCCTGTGCTCTTCGGCGACGGTCGAGCGAAGTACGGATCGTCGAGCATGCGTTGAAGCAGTGCGGCGTTGGCGGCCGCCGTGCCGGCCCATCGACCACCGTCGTCAAACGGCTTGCCCTGGTATCGCCGGATCCAGGCGTCCATCAGCGAATTCCCGGGCCCGGTGTCGAATCCTGTGACGGAATGGGTGCCGTCCAGCAACGTGACATTGGCGATGCCGCCAATGTTCGCGACAGCCGTTCGTTTGTCCGGCGCAGCGAGCAGCCACTGGTGAAACGGCGGGACCAGCGGCGCGCCCTGGCCTCCTGCCGCGATGTCAGCGGAGCGAAAATCTGCCACGGTGTCGACGCCGGACGTCGCCGCGATTCGCGCTCCACAGCCGATCTGCAGAGAAAACGGGTGATCCGAGTCCGGGCCGTGACGGATCGTCTGCCCGTGACTGCCAATGGCGATGACGCTCGCACCGGGCGCCGTAATCTTGGCCTGGATCGACTCCGCGGCCTCGCCGAATACGTCGCCGACCCATGCGTGAAGCTCGCCAAGCTGGTCGAGGTTTGTGCTCTCCGGCGAGTCGACAAGCCGAGAAAGCGCGTCTGCCAGGTTGTCCGGGTAAGGGTGAGAGTGCGTGGCGAGAATCTCGAGACTCTTGTCGCTAAAGGTCACGGCAACGGCATCGATGCCGTCCCGACTTGTGCCCGACATCAGGCCTATGAAAACGTCCGGCATAGCCGTCTATTCGTTGCTGAGCGCAACGGTCGCGAGGCGCGATCGTTTGAATTCGTCCAGGCTCTGCAGGATCGGTTCGCTGGTCGCTATGAAGCGGGCCTTGTCCCGGCTGTCGATCGGGTCGGCTTGCGGCAACCTTACCGTCCTCGGGTTCTGGTGCACGCCATTGACGCGATACTCATAGTGCAGGTGAGGGCCGGTGACCATGCCGGTCGCGCCAACGTAACCGATGATCTGACCCTGCCTGACCTTCGTGCCGACACCAACGCCTCGCTGGAAGCGGGACATGTGCGCATACAGCGTCGTGATATTGCCGCCGTGCTGGAGAATGACGACGTTGCCGTATCCTCTTTGGCCGCCCCGAAAGATCACCTTGCCGTCACCCGCTGCCTTGATCGGCGTGCCGGTCGGAGCGCCATAGTCGACGCCACGATGCGGCCGAATCGTGTTGAGCACCGGATGCCGTCGCTTCGGGTTAAAGCGTGAGCTGACTCTCGCGTCGACCGGGGCGCGGAGAAATGCCTTGCGTACGCTGCGGCCCTCCGGCGTGAAATAGTCGGTTCGACCTTCGCGATCGACAAACCGGATCGCCCTGAATGTCTCGTTCTGGTTGTTGAATTCAGCGGCGACGATCTCCCCATCCATGACAAACTCGCCGTCCTGCCAGATCTCCTCGTACTTGACGTAGAAACTGTCTCCGGCGCGAATGTCGTAGACGAAGTCGATGTCCCAGCCGAATATGCCGGCGAGGTTCATGATGACCTTGTCCGACAGGCCCGCCTCGTTGCCGCTCATATAAAGCGACGACTCGATCATCGCGTGTTCCATCGTCGTTCGTTTCTCGATCGGTCGCTCGACGATCTCTTCGCTGAAGCCACCCTCCTGGCGTTCGACCTTCAGCGCAGAGGTCAGGTCCAATACCGAATACATGCTGACGAGGTTGCCGTCTTCATGCAGGATTTCGAATTCGTCGCCGGGGCGCAGGTTTCTGAAGTACTTGCCCGCCTCGTTGAGCCTGGCGATCTGTGCGAGATGGCCGAGGTCGAGGTCATGTCGCCTGAACAGCTTGTCGAGCGTGTCTCCGCGACCGATTTTGAGCGTCAGAGAGTCGAACTCCGGCTCGGGTTCGACGTCATCGAGCAGGATGGACGGGCGTTCAGTGAAGACCGGCGTATAGTCCGGCTCGTCAGCAACGGGGCCGGCTACGGGTGTCTCGGCAGGAGTGCTTGCAATGACGACCGGTTCGTCTTCCGGATCCGGTGCCTGCAACGTAATGACTAACAGGCCCAATAGCGGAATTCCGAGTCCGGCGACGAACCATTGCAGGCCCTTGCTGGATTTCTTTTCGCTCGTCGGCTTGTAATCGTGGAGCAGAGGACTGACTGGACGATTCAAGTCTTCGGTACCCGGGTCAATATGTCGGCGTAACTGTACATAACGACCGGTCGAGGGTCAAAAAAGTCGAGGCATCTCATGCTCTTAAGAAAGAGATCTGTCGTGAAGTACATTTCGCTTGCCGGGGCTTTTTTCCGGTGACGAGAGTGATAAAGTTCACGGCCTTGCGCACAGGCAATCGAAATCAATGACGAACCTCGACCTTCAGCACGATGAACTCAGCCGCGGAACCGACGAGGTCCTGCCGGAGGGTGGGCTTCGCGAGAAGCTGAAGAAGGGCCGCCCGCTGGTCGTCAAGGCAGGATTCGATCCCACGGCGCCCGATCTTCACATCGGGCACACGGTACTTATTAATAAGATGCGTCAGTTTCAGGAGTTCGGCCATGAAGTGGTCTTCCTGATCGGTGATTTCACCGGGCTGATCGGCGATCCGTCCGGCAGGAACGCAATGCGGCCGCCGCTGACGCCTGAGGAAATCCAGCAGAATGCGGAAACCTACAAGGACCAGGTATTCAAGATCCTGGACCCGGACCTGACCCGCATAGACTTCAATTCTCGCTGGATGAGCGACATGGGTGCCGACGGCATGATAAGGCTGGCATCCCACCATACGGTAGCCCGAATGCTGGAACGGGATGACTTTTCGAAGCGCTACAAGAACGGCGTACCCATTTCGATCCACGAATTTCTGTACCCGATCGTCCAGGGCTATGACTCAGTTGCATTGAAAGCGGATGTCGAGCTCGGAGGAACCGATCAGAAGTTCAACCTTCTCGTCGGTCGTCAGATGCAACAGGAGTATGACCAGGAGCCTCAGCTGGTTATGACCATGCCGTTGCTCGAGGGGCTGGACGGCGTCGACAAGATGTCGAAGTCCAAGGGCAATTACATCGGCATCACCGAGCCCCCCGGCGAGATGTTCGGCAAGGTCATGTCCGTCTCCGATGAATTGATGTGGCGCTACTTCGAGCTGTTGAGCTTCAAGTCGCTCGAAGACATCGCCGAAATCAGAGCGCAAGTCGATGCGGGCGGCAACCCGCGCGATGCCAAGTTCGAGTTGGCTATGGAGCTCGTTGCCCGGTTTCATGACGATTCAGCGGCGACGGCGGCGAAGGACGAGTTCATCGCCAGGTTCCAGAAGGGCGCAATGCCTGAGGACATGCCCGACCATGAGTTGGCGTCGGACGATGGCTCGCTCGGCATTGCCTACCTGCTGCAGCGCGCCGGCCTCGTCAGCAGCACCGGCGAGGCATTCCGCATGATCAAGCAGGGCGCCGTGAAGATCGACGGTGTCCGTGTAGAAGACCGTGCGCTCAAGGTGGACGCAGGCACCGAGGCCGTCTACCAGGTTGGCAAACGCAAGTTCGCGCGCGTCGTTCTGAAATAAGCGGGAATTACGATTCCTGCTACGGGTCCAATCAGCAACATTCGGCACGGAGGCTTATCGCTTTGAAAATCGCAGGTTTCGTCTTGGCGCTGTTCGCCACGATGTCTGTCGCATTCGCACAGCAGGAAGGTGACCAGGCTGACTACGATGCAGAGCAGTTGGCGGAGATGGAGCGCCGGACGCAGTTCGAGGCGGGTTTCCAGTCTATCGTTGACGACATCAACAAGGCTTGGTACGGATCGTTTAACTCGGCGATCAACCGTCAGGACATGCTCGAGAGGATCTTCGGGCTGCGATTAATCGATCAGCGCGTGAAGAAGTCGTTTACCGAGGACTTCGAGACAGCACTTCCCGACATCATCGAGAAGATGTTTATCGTAGCCGAGGGTCACCAGGTTAAAGCGCATCTGCTGGGCTTCGACTCCCGCGGCTTCGTCGGACGCGCAACGGTGCGATACGACCTGCCTGACTTTCAGTACACGTATCATGAGTACGACCTTCGAATGACGGAGGCGGGCAAGATCTACATCGCAGACTGGACGGACTTTTTGCGCGGCGAAGCGTTCTCTGACGCTATGGGTGAGACTCTGATCGCGGCGGCGCCTTCGAAACAGGCCGTCCGCAAACTCATCGATTCGTCACGAGTCTCGGACTCGCAGGTATTCCAGGTCACCGAACTACTGAAGGCCGTCCGCGACCGACGAGTCGATCGTTTCGTTGAGATCTGGGGCAACCTGGACGATGATCTCAAAGCTCAGCGCATCACCGTCCTTGCTCACGTCCACCTGATGAAGGACACACGCAACCGGCGCAAGCTGCGCACGGCGCTGATTGAAATGGCGAAGCACTTCCCGACGGAGCCCGCCTATTCGCTGATGCTGCTGGATTACTACTTTCCGTCCCGTCGCTACCAGGACGCCTTCGATGCGCTCAAGCGTCTCGAGGCCCGGTTGGGCGTCGAGGACTCGGCGATGAACGCGCGCCTGTCGGCGGCGTCACTGGTTCTGAGAAACGCCGACGACGCGTCGGCCTACGCAGCCCGAGCCGTCGAGATGGAGCCGGGTCTCGAGCTGGGTTGGTGGTCGCTGGCCAGGGCGAGTGCTGTGAGCAGCGACTTCGATACCGCAGTAAAGGCGCTGACCGAGCTCGAAGACCAGTTTGGCCACGATCTCGGCCCGGAGGCGCTCGCCAAAGACCCGCTGTTCGCGCAGGTGGTCCAGTCCCCGGCGTACCAGGAATGGAGTGCGGGCCGGGACTAGGGCCTGTTAACACGATGGGGATGCGCACTGTTGTCCCTGAAAAAGCGTCAATGTAGGCGCGAGGAGTGGGGTTTGGTCATTCCAAATGAACGAGGGTCTGCCCCTTGGATACGAGCAACGCCCAGTGACGCTTTTTCAGGGACAACCCGAAGGGCCGGATCCATTCTTCCGCCAGCGGCGTTGTCAGTCGCTTGTTCAGCGGTGCTAAACGGCGCTCCTTCCGCCTTGCCGGGCAAAAAAATGTCGTCCGGCAGTGTGCATCCCCATCCTGTTAACAGGCCCTAGATGGCGGCACTCGAGATCATTGACTACCAGTCCAGTTACCAGCCGGACTTCGAGCGGCTCAATATCGAGTGGCTCGAGAAGTATTTCCGCGTAGAGCCTATCGACAGACGGGTGTTGGGGGACCCGGACCGGCACGTGCTGGCCGGCGGCGGGCAGATCCTGTTTGCTCGGAAAGACAGCGACATCGTCGGCACGGTCGCGTTGAAGCACACTGGCGATGGGAACTACGAGCTGACCAAGATGGCCGTGACCGAGGCCGCCCAGGGCTTCGGCGTCGGCAAAGCCCTGCTGGACGCGGCTATTGCGCGATTCAGGGAGCTCGACGGGTCCAGTATGTACCTCGAGTCCCACAGCAGCCTCACGGTCGCCGTCGGGCTGTACGAGCGCGCCGGGTTCGTGCATGAGCCGCGGCCTGAGCCCTCTCCTTACGAGCGAGCGGATGTTTACATGGTATTCCGCGGCTAGATTCGCGGATCTCTTGCGCAATTCCTTAAGGACTGGCCGCTTGGCACTGTAGCAGGCCGTTTTCGCCCTCCCATCTGTGGCGCGGCCAACGCCGAGACAGGTGGCGTTTTTCCCGTGAAAAAACGACTTTTCGCTGATGGCGCCGCAGGCCAGACCCGGGCGTCCGGACCTCGATTTCGCAGAACCGAAAAAAACTGCGAAATAGGTGTTGACGGCCGGCGATCCGCCGCTATAATGCCCCGCTCGCTGAGACTACGGTGTGTTTCAGCAGACCCCCAAGTAACACGACAAGCCAGCGAAGGCTGGCCTTCGGCATGCTTCGGCCTGTATACTTGATGGTCTGCCCCTGAGAAACGGGGCGTCGTTCTTTAAAAAGTAAATCAGATAATTTGTGTGGGTACTTGCGCTCGAGTTTGCGGAGGCAAAATTAAGCGTAAGAACCTAAATACAGTCAGTTTTTAGTAATTACGCTAGCTCAAACTTTTGAACTGAAGAGTTTGATCCTGGCTCAGATTGAACGCTGGCGGCATGCCTAACACATGCAAGTCGAACGGAAACGATGGAAGCTTGCTTCCAGGCGTCGAGTGGCGGACGGGTGAGTAATACTTAGGAATCTGCCCAGTAGTGGGGGACAACATTCGGAAACGGATGCTAATACCGCATACGCACTACGGTGGAAAGTGGGGGATCTTCGGACCTCACGCTATTGGATGAGCCTAAGTCGGATTAGCTTGTTGGTAGGGTAACGGCCTACCAAGGCGACGATCCGTAGCTGGTCTGAGAGGACGATCAGCCACACTGGGACTGAGACACGGCCCAGACTCCTACGGGAGGCAGCAGTGGGGAATATTGGACAAT